>OIYS01000267.1_pt1 | contig 38669 bp, 36 predicted proteins | sample 1588271 | NCBI WGS metagenome assembly OIYS01 (sample SAMN03283286) | human gut metagenome | biome: human-associated habitat; material: feces | host: Homo sapiens | place: Peru | collected 2012
CTTTACTTTTCCTTCAAATACTCCTATTATTCTCCATGTTTCACATGTACTTGATGTTTGATTCGAATAGTCATCACAATTAAAGTATATATAATTATTAGGTTCTGCCCCATAATAGCGAATATTTCCGTCAATGTCTTCCATTAAGTTATTTGTTGTATCATATCTATATTTGATACTATTATTTTCTACTAGTGTATCTGGAGTAAACATATTTGTTATTTTATTTGAAGCACTATTTGCTGGGACTACTGTTCTAGTAAGTGTTTTTTTAGATTTAGTACTTGCCTCTATTTTGATGGAAGCACTAAATGTTTTTCCTTGAAGTTTATCTTGTGATTTAGTTATATCACAAGTAGATAATTCTTCTGAACATGCTTCACTAATCCACATTAAATAAACATAAGTATCTGTATTAGTAGTTAAATCTTGCTGAGTATTAGTAAGTACTAATCTATTATTTTCTATTGTATCGAATGATGGAGAAAAATTTCCTTCGGATAATAATGTTCCATTTTTATATAGTCTCCATTTTACATATTCACTTTTTAATGCTGAAGACATACTTATATCTCTTAATGCTATATCATATATAGTATTATCAGGATTACTACTACTACCTGTTACCATAAACTTAACCTTTAATATTCTTTCATCAATTACATCTACTCCAGTTACTAAAGTATCAGCAATAGGTAACATTTTATTATTACTGGTTACAGTACTTGTATTAGTACTATCATAAGTAATATTAGCATTTATTGTACCAGTAGTAGTATTTAATGCTATTGGATTAAAGGTAGCAATCTTAAGAGCATATGTTATACCAAATATTCCAAGTGCTATTACTAATATCATTGCTATTAAAAACTTTATATTATTCTTTATAAATCTCATTATTATCCTCTCCTATTTACATATATAATTATACTATATATAAAATATTTTAGCAATAATATTTTTCTATCTATTTACAAAAAAATAAAAATATAGTAATATTAATATAGATAAAGATTGAAAGAAGGAATTGTTAAATGAAAAAAATTAAATTATTATTTGTTATACTAGGAGTAATATTATTATCTGGATGTAATATTACTAAAGATAGTATGGAAGATATTGAAATATACACTACTTTATATCCTATTAAATATTTAATTAATAGTTTATATGGTACTAATGGTACTATTAATAGTATCTATCCATCAGGAGTTGATGTTAATGATTTTGAATTATCTGATAAGAAAATAAGAGAATACTCTAAAACTGATTTATTTGTTTTTAATAGTTTAGATAGAGACCGTAATATTGCTGTTAAAATGATTAATGAGAATAAGAACTTAAAAGTTATTGATGTATCTATGGGTATGACTTATGATAATAATATTGAAGAGTTATGGCTTAACCCTTATAATTATTTAATGATGGCAGAGAATACTAAAAATGGTCTACTTGAATATGTTAGTAATCCTTATTTAATATCTAATACTGAAGGTACTGGTATTGAAGATAAGTATGAAGTATTAAAATATGATTTATCCAGATTAGATGCTGATATTAAAGAAAGCATTAGCCTTGCTAAATATAAAACAGTAGTAGTTGATTCTAACTTATTTAAATATTTAGAAAAGTATAATTTAAACGTTATTTCTCTTGAAGAGAATGAAGAATTAAATGAGAATACTATAGATGAAGTTAAGAAGTTAATTAGAAATGGTAATATTAAATATATTTACTCTGCTAATAGTGAAACTAATAATACTTGTAAAAATTTAATTGATACATATAATCTTGAATTAGTAACTATTAATACTATGAATTCTATAGATGGTGGTATTACTAATTCTAATGAGAATTATATTACTATTATGAATAATAATTTAGAATTACTTAATAAAGAATTATATAAGTAAAATATATATGCTTTTATATAATAAGTATAGTTGATACACTATAGAGAGACAATTTATTGGCTCTCTATAGCACTTCAAGACATTGGCTTGGAGTGAAACTAAAAAATATGTTTAATTTTTAAAAAAAAGTACTAGACAAAATAAAAAAAATGTAATATAATTATATTGTGTTTAACGGCGAGATAGCTCAGTTGGCTAGAGCATTTGGTTCATACCCAAAGGGTCGAGGGTTCGAATCCCCCTCTCGCTACCATAGTAAATATTAAAAGAGCAAACTAATGCTCTTTTTTTGTTATTCTATAATTATATTTGTATCAATAGTATTTATTTTATTTAATACATCATTTTCTATATTCTCTATATTATTTGTTATCCTTAATAGTTCTTCTTTATAGTTATTTAGTTTATCTTTAGTAAGTCTTATATTATTATTTGTATTTAATAGTATACTTCTAGTTCCTAAATTATCATATGGTATATTTAAAGAACTTATACTATCTATTATATCTTCTAGTATACTTATATTTTCATTTATATTAGTATATACTCTATTTATACCAGTACTATCATATTTAATCTTAGGCATTACTATCCTCCTTAGTAATAGAAATATTATCATATAAATTATATACATCTTTATAGAAACTAGATATCTTTTTTAGTGTATCTAATAGTATTAAATAGTTATTATTTTCAGTATTTATTTTATTATTTAAATATGTAGCATCTTCTCCTGTATAATATTCTCTTATTTTATATAATTCATTAAATACTTCACTATTATTATCTTCATACTTATTTAGAAGTTCTTCTAGTAAGGTTATATCTTTAATTAGGTTCTTTGTATCAATTTCCATTTATTTCACCTCTATTTACAGATTGTAATAATACTCTATAGTTTTCTTCCGTTCTTGGTAAAATGACATTTCTTATTGTAGTATATTCACCTGTTAGTTCATCTAACATATCTAGTATTTCTGTTTGATTATATGCTGTATTATCTACTGATACTATATTATTTATTGAAGATATTAATCTATTTAAATTATTGTATACCTCTATTAATAATACTAATTTATCACGAAGTAATTGTATTGCTTTTTCATACTCATATATTTTCATATTATAGTCCACTTCTATTCCTCCTTAGTATTATTAGCTAAATTATGATATTTTATATATTCTTCATAATCTAATTCATAGTAATCTTTTATTTTATTTTCTAGATATCTTATATTTTCTTCTTTATCGTCAAGTAACTTATCTAAAAATAAACATATATTTTTATTTTTATCTTTGATTATTTTATTATTTTTACTTATATAATCATTTTCTAATTTATATAGAGTATTTTTTATGTTGCCTACTAGTTTTTCTTCTTCTTCCTTATATAGTTTTAATTTATTTAATGATACTAATAATGCACTTATATCTATTTTCATATTATTATTCATACCTGTCTCCTCTACTATAGTAAGTCTATCATAAATATTTATTATTGTAAAGAAAAAAAGATGTCTTTTGACACCTTTTGTTATGCATCTTTTCCAGAATATGTTTGACTAACATTCTCATCAGATGTAATATAACTTTGAATGAACTCATTGAATTTAGAAGCAAAGTTAGAATCATTACCATCTAGATAAGCATATAATCTTTCCAAAGATTCATTTATTCTATCAATGTATCCTTGCATACTTGTAGTAGCAGTTCCTGCGAATGCTGTATTAACTTTATCTCTTAAAGAAGATGAAGCATTTTTAGATTCTTGATCTAATTCAGCTTTTTTTGTTTTGATTTTGTTCATTGCTACTTTAGCAAGTTCTGGATCCATTCCTAAAAAATTACTATCCATTATTTCACCTCCGTATTATTTTTTATTAAGCATTGCCACTTGATCTTTGCTTTTCTATCCAATTATTGTAAGTTGTTTCAAACTCCATAGCCATAGTATCATAAGTTTCAGTAACAGTTTCTTTTGTACTGTTAATAACTTTTGTTAGAGCATCTCTATATGCATCAGCATCTTCACCTTTCCATGCATCAGCAATAGCACTTTCAACTTCAGGAAAACTATTTAAAATATCTAATAATTTAGTCTTTCTAAGTCTAATTTCTGCTGCTAAATCATTATAACCATTTGCATTGTATCCAATAGTAGCCATCGTTTCACCTCCTTTTGTGAATCTGTAATAGTAACTCTCTACTATCTAATAAAATTATAACATATTTCATTATTAAAGTAAAATAAAAATGTCAATTAATTGACATTTTTATTTCTATCTCTTTTTAACATATCTATGTAACACTCTTTAACATTTTCATCTGATAATATATAGCTTTGAATAAAGTCATTTAATTTTGCTGTAAATGAGCGTTTATTGCCATCTAAATACCCATATAATTCTTCTAATGAATCATTAATTTCTTCTATATATTTAAGCATTTTTTCTCTATCTTTGCTATCTTTAAATACTTTATTTACTTCTTTTTTTAATGATTGACTTGCTTCTTTTGATTCTTTTACTAACTCTTCTTTTTTTTCTTTTATCAAGTCTCTTGCTTTATCAGCAAGATCTGTATTCATACCTTTAAAATCATTTCTCATAATTCCTCCTTATATTGCTTATAATATTATATTTCTCTAATATCTGAAAAATTTGTATTATTAATATTATTGGTACTATTACTATTTTTTAATGTTTCTCTAAGTTGGGATGCTTGATTTTGATAATAGCCAACATCACTAGGAGTTGCATTACCATATATATCTGTGCTTGCTGGTGCTGATCCAGTATCATAACCAATATGAATATCACCATAACCATAATCATAATCTACACCATGTGAATTCCAACTAGTACCATTATTATTTACAATGCTTTCACTTGCTTGAAGATGCATATTACTTGGTAATGTATATTGACCTGATAAAACTAATCTTGCTGCATTTTTTAAATCTTCCTTTTCTGCATCTGATGCTCCACTCGTTACAGTATCAAAGTCACTAGTAGCATAACTACTTAACCCTTGATATACATTGTTTGATAAACTTGTTAATCTGTCCGAGAAAGTATTTCCTACTCCTTTATCATAAGCATTATTTAAAGCTACTGCACCGCTATTTAGAAAGGCAAACCATTCTTCATCACTACCATGTACAAATGATCCCCCAGCTTCTCTGAACATTAAAGCCGCTAGTCTTTCAACATCTGCTTCAGTGAAGTTAGTTAAGGAATTTCTTCCTGTTACAGACTTAAATGGGTCAGATGGCTTTGATGATACATTTTCGGCATTTAATCTATCTAATGTTCCTTTTGTTACTTCAGATGTTAATTTTTTTGAAGTAGTTCCTCCATTATTGTTTGAAGAAATGTTTGTTGTTGTGTTTTGACTATTGTTCTTTTTAGTAATAGTTCCTATTGGATCTTTAAAGAAGTTACCTATTTTTGTAAAAATACTTCCATTTGGCTTCTTAGGAGTAACTCCAGCATCTTTTAAGACATCACTTCCTGTATAGCCTCCTAGGAAACCTCCTCCTGTTGGTTTCTTGACTTGTCCATATGGATGTTCTTTACTATTAATCTTTACTTTATCAGCACTATTAATAGCAGTAGGAGATATACCACTTGTACCTTTCATCATACCATTTGCTATTGTTTGTCTATCTCTATTATTAATAGCACTAGGTGAAAGATCTCTATATGTTCCATCATTAACATAATTATTTTTAGTAGAAGAATTAATATCTTTTCTTACTTGTGCTCCAGAATATCCTCCTAGGAAACCTCCTGATTTTGGAGTATCTATTTTTGAATATGTTTTACCATTAGAAGAACCGTTTGAAATAGTTTTTCCTCTACTAGCAGCGTCTGCTCCTAGATCATAATCTTGTACAAATATTTTAGGAACAAATTGACCATTTACAGTTGTTCCATTTCTTCTAGTGTATTCTAGATAGCTAACATTATTTTTTTGTAAATAGTCTAGTCCTGCTATATTGGTATTTACGTTAGCAGTAGCATTGAACGTTGGAGATGTATTTCTCTTTACTGTAGTGCCACCAGCATTACCTCTTACTTGTGACCCAGTATAGCCTCCTAAAAAATTATTTCTTGTTGTAGTTCCTGTTATGTTGTTACCTTTACTTGATGATGACTTGTATCCACTACTTGCCTGACTATATCCTGTATTTCTATTATCTGCATTTTTTATAGCAGTTGGCGTTGACCCTGAAGATGGTCTATATCCTGAACTAGAACTTGATGAAGATCTTGAACTTGAGTTGGAAAAAGATCCTGATGTTGAGCTACCACCCGAACTAGTACGTGAACTTGATGATGGTTTATATCCACTACTTGCACTACTGTAACCTGTACTTCTGTTATCGGCATTTTTTATAGCAGTTGGCGTTGACCCTGAAGATGGTCTATATCCTGAACTTGAACTTGATGATGACTTTGAACCTGAACTTGAACTTGAACTAGATTTTGAACTTGAACTGGAAAAAGATCCTGATGTTGATTTACCTCCTGAACCTGAACTTGATTTTGAGCCTGAACTAGATTTTGATGATGACTTCGAACTACTACTGCTACTTGGCTTTGATGTGCTCTTCGATGTACCTTTTGACTTGTTACCACTACTACTTGGCTTTTTACTTGTAGTCTTATTTACGTAATATTTATCATTGTCATATATTCCAAAGAAATGGCTTTCTTCACTATTTATTAAATTCATTTTTTATTCCTCCTATAAATTATATTTTTTTCTTCTTATATATTATATCCATTTTTGAATAAATTACTTTCTCTTTCTCTTCTATTGCTATAACCACCACTCATCATGTAATTCTGCACAAATGTATCTATATCTCCCCCAGCTTCTTTGTAAGCGACTGGAAACTTTTCGATATTTCCAAATTGGTAAGCACGAGAAGTTAATGCATCAATTTGATTATCAGTTAAAGTTATATTATTTTCCTGTGCAAGGTTTATAACATAATTTCTTTTATCTGCTACTAAATCACATTTTACTTTATCTACTATATCGACAGGTATATAATCTCCAGCTTTATAATCATTTACATCTATACCATATTTAGCAAAGTATGAAGCACAATTTTTTAAGGTAACTCCTGAACCTGCTGTTGCAACACCATCTAGTGAGTCACTAATAAGATAGTATTTTCCGTCTGCTGATAATGGCGTGTGTCCTTCTTCAAATGTAAGAAAATTGATTAAATTTGTATTTCCTGCCTCATTTTCTTTTCTTGATTCAGTAGTATTTTTATGTTTTTCTTTTAAAATTGCATCAGTAGTAGAGTCCTCTTTTATTTCTTTTGCTATTTTATTCTTTATATTTTCTTCAGCCGTCTTTTTATTTATATCAAGTTGCTCTCTTCTAGCAGAGTTATAATCTTCGCTTACTCCTACTGTCTTTGGTTTTGAATCATCATAATATTTATTATCTATTTCTTCTTGTAATCTATTCTTTATGTTTTCTTCTGCTGTCTTTTTATTTATATCAAGCTGTTCCTTTCTGGCAGAGTTATAATCTTCACTTGCAGATTTACCACTTTTATCATTATCTATAGTATTTGGATTATCGTTAAATGATTTATAACCATTTTTAAATAGTTCCATCTCTGCTTCTCTTCTCTTAGTTAGATTATCTTCATATATGGTACCTTTACCATTCATACTACTTAAATAATTATTATATAATTCTTCAGTATTTCCATATTTTTTATAAGCTTCTACAAATCCATTAATATTACCTACACTATATGAACGTGATACTAAAGCATCAATTTGACTATTTGTAAGATTATTAATACCATTTTTTTCTAAAACATTTAATACACTTTTTCTTTTATCTGATAAAATATCTTTAGTTACTTTGTCCACTATGTCTTTTGAAATGGTATCTCCTTTTTTCAAATTGTTTACATCTATACCATATTTTTTAAAGTAGTTTTCACTATATTTTAACACTATGCTTGGACCAACACTTAATGTATTGGCTGTGCTATCATCTACAAGATAGTAAAGTGTTCCATTTTTATATACAGTAGAGGTATGTTCTGTTACATAGTCAGTAAATGACATTATATTATTAATTTTACTATTGTCATTTTTGCTACTTATTTTTTCTTTGCTAATACTTTTACTAGATAAACCATTTATTCTCTCTTCATCGCGTCTTTTTTGCTCTTGTCTTTCATTAACATTATACTCACTTACCTTTACCTGCTCTCTTCTAGCACCTGAGCTAGATAAATCATTTTGAATATTTTTAGCAGTAGATTTTTTTAGATAATCAATACCACTTATATTGAATTTCAATTGCCTTGTCTCATTAAATTCAAGTTTCCTGTTTGCACTAGATGTTGAACTACCATTAGATTTAGATGATGTAGTATTTCTACTAGAACTTGAAGATGAAGTATTACTTCTGCTAGAACTTGAACTTGAAGATGAAGTATTACTCCTACTAGTACTAGTTGTTGTGCTATTATTTCTGTTTGTGTTATTTTGCCTTGTTTCGTTGACTGTAGCTTTATTAGAAGCACTACTGCTACTGCTGGTAGTAGTTTTTGATTTGGCTCCTCCACCTGCTCCGCCTGCATCTACTCTATAAAATATATTATCCCTTTTTAGTATGTTTATTATGTCCATTTTATTTCCTCCCCTACCTAAAATTTCTATTATTTCTATATGTTCCAACATCAACACAATTTTTGCCCCGCATTTTAGCATCTTCTAGCAAATCATATGTTTCGATATTTTGTAATATAGGTCCGTTTCTAAATGCTCTTTTCCCTCTAGTTGTTTCTTTTGGAATACTAGATGCCTTTTCGTTATTTATGTATTTTATGCCATCTTTTTCTTGTACATTGTTTGAATTGTTTTCTAATATCATATTCTTCTTATTATCTGGTAACATTCTCTATACACAACCTCCTTAACATATTCTTTACTCTTTCCTTATTATTATTACATTTTAAGTTTATCATAAAAGGGGCTAAAAGTAAATATAAAGTGTAAAATCATTTACACTTTATATCTCTACTAATAATATTTTTGTAGCATTTCTTATATCAGTATTGATAATAATATCATTATTATCATATACCCTACCAGTATCTACATTAATCATTGCATAATCTCTATCTAGATTAAACATACCTTCAGTCGAATCGCTAATCATTTTTACTATAAGTCTATTTACTTTCCACATTATTTCATTCACAGGGATGAATAAATCATAACTTTCTCCTAGTGTCGGTACATAAAGATTTATTAATACTTTGTTACTCATCATCATCACCTTCTTGTCTATATTCTTCTAGTTCTATAGTCTTTATTAGATCTGCTCTTCCATCCGTTATAACAAAACCAAAGTTATTTTTATAAGTACTACTCATTTCTTTAGTAATCTTACTTAATTTGAATAGATTTTGATCAGATAATCCTGTTCCTATCCAGATACCATCTGTATCATTTTGAATCATTCTGTACCATGAATCATATTCATACTTCTTAATCTTTTTATAATCATCCGCTATTACAATATTGATATTTTCTAAGTATTTAATTTCGTTTGTAAATATTTCTAACTTTTTCATATCTACTTTTATTTTAAACTTATTGAAATCTTGGAAATATACTATTGTCTTTAGATTCTTTATATTACTATTCTTTAGTCTATTGGCATAGTCTATTAATAAGTAAATTATTCTATTAGCATCATCATTAAAGTAATTTCTTACTACACTTTTCATATCTGTTAAATTATTATTCATATCTACTAATATAAGCTGTGTATTTTTTAATTTACTTAACTCATATAATAATGCTCTTGAGAAATTATTGGTGTTACTAGCAGTTGTACTTAATATTAAAGTTGATAGGTATGATGTAAAGTCATAATTAACTACTTCTAGTGAAGACTTTGATACCCCTATTGGAACATTACTTAGATTCTTAAAGTATTTAGATACACTATCTAAAGTAACTATACTTGGAAGTGTTGGTACTCTTCTAGCTACATAATTATTTATTTCTTTTAATCTATTACCTATATTTGTTAAGTATATATTTTCATCATTATTATCAGTAATAATTGCCGTTTGAAATTCATAAATATTATCTGTTTTAAATAGACCTCTTCCTGGTACTTCTCTAGGTGGATTATTTACTTTACCAAATATACTATTATATCCTGATTCATCATTTAATCTAAGGGCAAGTATAGTACTAAAGTTTTGTTTTATTCTTCTTCTTACTGAGTTATCTCCATTAGCAGTAATTATAAAGAATATTCCATATCTTCTACCATCTCTAGTCAGTGATGCTATTTCTTCATCTATTACAGTATTTACTTCGTAGAAGGCATCATAGTTATTTATTATTACGCCAATTAAAGGAAGCATACTATTACTTTTAGCTATATAATTATTATAATCTCCTCCATAAGGAACAAATAATTTTTTTCTTTCTCTTATGATATCTTTTATCATTTTTACTAAGTTATTTAGTTTTTCATCTTCATTTATATATACCATATCTCCTATATGTGGGAAATTACTAAACTTTCTTAAAGCTTCACTACCATAATCTATAATATAATAGTTAATTTCTTCTGTACTATATCTAGTAGTAGTACTATAGATTATACTATCTAATACCATTTCTCTATCTATTCCATCACTACTATAAATAATAGTATTACCATTATAATTTAAATTAATATCTAATACTCCTTGATTTTGATTGCTAGGATCATCATATTCTCCTATTACAGCAGTTACTACATTTCTTTCGAATTGTATATTATATTTATCTACTATATTATCTATTACTATTATATCTGGAATATTATCAAGCCATAGACTTCCTGATTTTATATTTAGTTTGTTTGAAGTATCTATGATATACTTTAAGATATTAGCTAATTCTTCACCTTGGGCCTTTCCCCTAGTAGTAGTTCCTGATGCTTGAATACTTCTAATTATATATCCAATATCATCTATAATATTTACACTTCGATCTATATTTTTCTTTATCTTATCTGATGGATAGTACTTTGCTCCACACCACGCAGATTGTCCAAGAACAAATAATTCGTTATATCCTACTTGTAAGTAGAATCTACCAACATTCTTTATTTCTGCTGCTTCTGGTCGTTTTAGCATTTCCATACTATCATTTTTTTCTTGTACTTTTAGACATACTCTAAACTTACTATTACTCCAGATTTGATCATTTACTACTCCTGATGGTTTTTGCGTTGCTAGTATTAGATGAACTCCTAAACTACGTCCTATACGGGCTATACTTATTAAATTATCCATAAAGTCTGGTTGTTGACTTTTTAACTCAGCAAACTCATCACATATGATTATTAAGTGTGGTACTGGAGTATTTAGTCTTCCCTCAAGATAGTATTTTTGATATTTATATATATCGATAGTAGATTCTCCTAACGCATCTCTTGCTTCATTAAATATCATCTGTCTTCTTCTTAATTCACTATCTATACTAACTAGTGTTCTAGACATTTCAGCTTTATCTAAGTTAGTTATTACTCCTGCTAGATGTGGTAATTTTATTCCTGATACTTTATTTTCAAAAGCACCTGCTAAGCCACCACCTTTATAATCTATTAAGATAAATGATACGACATCTGGACTATAGTTTATTGCCATTGATAAGACATATGTTATTATGAACTCACTTTTACCTGAACCTGTCATACCTGCTACTAAACCATGTGGTCCATGATATTTTTCATGTAAGTCTAGATATAATGTATCACCATTTTCATCAACTCCTACCTCTGTTCTCAAACTTTTAGTAGGGTCATTATTCTTCCATCTATTTATGATGTTTAATCCTTCTACTTTTCCTACTGATTCCATCTCTAAAAATGTTATAGTATTCGGCATTTCTTTTGCCCCGTGTTCAAACTCTATTGGAATATTGGATAACCTTTTACATACTAAATCCATATTTAAATCATAACTTACTTCATCTACAAAGTTTATACTTCTTTGATTTTCGTAAGCGTTCTCTAATATTCCTGACTTTTTCTCACCAACAGTAATAAAGTTATTACATCTACTTGGTAATCTAGATATTAGGTTTTCTAACATTACAAGACTAAAACCATAGTTATTTTCTATTTCAGTTATATCTTTCATTATGTCTAATCTTCTAATACTTGAATAGTTATCTGTTATTATTAAGTAATATGGTCGACACAATGTATAATCTCTACCAGTCTCATTCATATTTTCATCAAATCTGCGATAGAATAATTCTTGTTCTAGATAGTTCGATACTTCCTTGGCATCATCACTATTAGCACTAAAAAATCTAAATGTCCTACTATTATCAAAATTATGTGGTAAATATTTTACAAATCTCCAAGAGTCTTTATTTTTGTTATTTGTAAATATTACTATCTTTAAGTCTTCATAACTATGAAAAGTTATTAATTGCAATATTATATTTTCTAATAATTTATGTACCTTATAATTATTACCCATAACAGCAGTAAGCATATGATTTAAGAAAGAATATCCTACAGGAACATTTCTTAACATTTCATATTCACGTGCTACATTCATTGCTTCTTTTTTTAGAAATTCATCATCGATACTAAAGTTTTCTTCAGGACAAGAAATACTTACATCTAATGGATAATCCCCTACTCCTATTCTGGCTGTTAAGAAGTCTCTTTGCTCTACTCTCTTACTCCATAATGATATTTTTCTTTTATCTATTATTTCTAGACAATCTCTATTTGGTAGTAGGTTTTCTATTAATATTTCTTTTTGTAACTTTGCTTCTTCTTCTATTTCTTTCTTTTTTCTCTCTAAATATGCTCTATATTTTTTAATACTGTCTTTCCTTCTTTTCTTCTGTTGACGTTTATTCCAAGCTTTTGTTAAAAGAGGCCACATAAATGTCGACGCTAACATACTTCCATACACTAATAGTTGTCCCCATTGTTCTTTATATGTTGTTAATCCTTCATTTACTCTTGTAACTAGATTTATTATTCCAACTGAAGAAGACATTCCCATTGTTACCATTGGTCCTAATGAATATATTAATGGTATTTCTTGTGGTTCTGCTACATTTGGAGGACCATCTATTTTAAATGTTTTTGTTTGAATTATTCTTCTTATACGAGGAGATTTTGCAAAGTATACATTAGGAGTATATAAATCTATTTCTTTTACTTCTACATTTATTAAATCGTCATTAATATTAACAATTAGATCATCTAAATATGCTGTCATTTTATTTACAAACACTTTATTTAGAGGATTATTTATTAATACTACTCCTTCTGATACTATTATTTTTAATCCAAATATTTCTATTACATCTCCATCATTTACTACTATTCTACTTATATTTCTATATATTACATTATTATTTATATATATTGGGATATCTCCTACTTTTTCTAATATTAGTTTAGTATTTTCATTCTTTAATGTAAATACCACACCATTTATATAAGGATTTGTATAATTTACATTACAATCCCTACTATTTCCTACTACTAGGTTAATATTATTTTTATATGTATACTTTAAGAATGTATTATCTACTATACTCTCTACATATATTAAATATTTTATATTATCTCTCTCTAATATATAAAATTTATTTAATTCTAACTTAGTACTATAAGATAACCTATTATTATCATATACTGATACAGCTCTAGTTGCAGATAAATACCACTCATTATTTACTGCTTCTATATTTATTAACTTAAACTCGACATTATCATCTTCATCAAATGTGAATGTACCAAATACTTCATTAGGTAAAAAGAATTCAAATAATTTTTCATTTGCAAATAATTTTATCTTCACTAGTACCAAGCTCCTCTATCATAATAATGATACCATAATTTTTGCATTTTATCAATTATTTTTATTAAAGTTTTTGATTTATTTTTTTATTATTCTAGATGTATTATATTCGGGGGGCATAGACTTATTAACTTATAATTAAGATTGGTAAAAAATATATCTTTAGTATCATTTAAACAATTTAAACTCAATGTACAATCTATAAAGTTTTCTTTAAGTCTTTCATATATCATCATGTTATTCCTATATTCCTCTCCTTCCTAATGCAAGAAAAAGACTATGAAAAATCACTAATATTTCTACTAGTTATTTCATAGTCTTTATTATTTATCAAATCACCTATAAAACCTTTATTTATAAATATTAATGTTTGTTAGGGAGACTACTAAAGTAGGCTCCCTAACACCACGGAAAACATAAACTTGTTTATGATTGAAGTGGCATAAACTAATTTTTCTTAATATCTTCTAACTTAACAGATACAATCTTACTAACACCAGACTCTTCCATCGTAATACCATACAAAATATCAGCATACTCCATCGTCTTCTTCTTATGAGTAATAATAATAAATTGTGTATTATCCCTATACTTATCTAAATATCTACCAAAAGCCTCAACATTAGCATCATCAAGAGCTGCTTCTACCTCATCAAATAAACAGAAAGGTACTGGTCTAATATTTAGTATTGCAAATAATAACGAAATAGCAGTAAAAGTCTTCTCTCCACCTGATAATAAACTAATACTCTGTAGTTTCTTACCAGGAGGTTCAGCCTTAATCTCAATACCAGTCTCTAATATATTATCAGGGTCAGTAAGTGATAACTCAGCCTTGCCACCCTTAAATAACTCTCTATAGACATTCTTAAATTCAACTTTAACTTTCTCAAAAGTCTCTAAGAACTTATCTTTCATAACCGTATCCATCTCTTTAATAATATCATATAAAGTATTCTCAGCATTAACTAAGTCTTCCTTCTGACCATTTAGAAAATCAAATCTCTCTTTAGCCTTATCATACTCTTCAGGAGCATCTAAATTAACATTACCAAGAATACTAATATTATCTTTTAACTTAAGCACTTCCCTTTTAGCAGTATCAATATTCATATCTAACTTATAATTCTCACTAGCAAACTCATAAGTCATATTATAATCATTAGTAAGATTCTCTAATAAACTATCTAACTTAACATCAATCCTATTAGTCATAATATTAAGATTATTAAGTTCTCTCTCTTTCTTACTAGTAAGACTATTACTGTGACTTCTAGTCTCCTCTAACTCATTAATACTATCATTATATTTATTCTCATTCTCTTTAAGCAAAGCAATATTCTTACTCAAATTAGATATCTCTTCCTTAACACTATATAAAGAATTAATCAAATTATCTTCTTCACTCTCATTATTAGATATATTAGTCAAATCCCTAAGTTCTTTCTCTTTTTCTTCTAAAACATTAGTACTACTAGTAATACCACTAGTAATAGCCTCTTTCTTACTAAAATATTCAACTCTCTCTTCTTTATATTTATATAAAGAACTATTTAAAGAATTAATCTCTTTATCAATATTATCAACTTCTCTAAGTAATTCCTTATTCTTACTACTAAGAATATCTTTTTTCTTCTCTTCTTCTTCTATTTCATATTTAATAGATATCGAACTAACACTCTTTACCTGACTACCTCCAGTTAAAGAGCCTCCTACATTAATAACTTGTCCATCTAAAGTAACAATCTTATATCTCTTATTAATTTTACTACTAATAATATTAGCCATCTCAATAGAATCCACTACAATAATATTACCTAAAACATTACTAATAATATTACTATATTTATTATCATAACTAACTAAATCAGCTGCTATACCTATATAACCATCTTCATTACTAATACTATTAATCGTATTATCATCAATATATCTACCAGTAATAACTGATAATGGATAAAAAGTAGCCCTACCCAAATTATTATTCTTTAAGTAATAAATTAACTCTTTAGCAGTATTCGGAGTATCAACGACTAAATAAGAAGATGCTCCTCCAAGAGCAGTATTAATACATACACTATATTTAGAAGGTACTTCAATTAAAGAAGATATAACATTATGAATACCATTAAACTTAGGATTATCTAAGATACTCTTAATTTGTTTAGGTACTGATAAATTATTATTTAGATTATTCTCTAAGTAATCTATTTTATAAGTACTACTATCAATATCTCTATTATTCTTAACAATATTATTATTAATATTATTCTTTCTAACTATTAAATTATCTATCTTACTCTTATATTCATTAATATTATTATTAATATTGCTAATCTTATTATCTAATACCTCAATATCATTATTATAATTAGTAAGTTTATTCTTAATACTAAGAATATCTTCTTTTAAAGTAATAATATTATTACTAATAAGAGATTCCTCTCCCTTATATTTATTTCTCTCTTGTAATAATCTAATATCCGAAGTAATCTTCTCTTCCCTTTTAGATAAATCTATTAATAATACCTGACTCTTATTAATATTATCTCTTACTTCTTTTAACTTATCTTTATACTTAAGTATATCAATATCATAAGTACTACTATCAGTAGATACCTTAGTAATTTCATTCTCTAACTCTTCTATTCTTTTCTTACCTTCTTGATATTCAAAATTTAAGTCTTTAATCTCTTTAGCAATAACTGCTACTTCAATATTAGATAATCTATCTTTATATTCAATATATTTCTTAGCCTTCTTACTAGCTTCTTCTAGCGGTATAATATTACTATTTAATTCATTAATAATATCATTAACCCTATTAAGATTCTGATTAGTCTTATCTAATTTTCTAATTGCTTCTTCTTTTCTTCTCTTATATTTTAGTACTCCTGCTGCTTCTTCAAATATTACTCTTCTATCTTCTGGTTTATTAGATAATATTTCATCTATCTTACCCTGACTTATAATATTAAAACTCTCTTTAGCAGTACCACTATCAGTTAAAAGCTCAGTAATATCTTTTAATCTTACTCTTTCATTATTAATATAGTATTCATTTTCTCCTGTTCTAAAAGCCATTCTCTTTATTGATACTTCATTAAAATCTATTGGAAGACTTCTATCAGTATTATCAAATACTAAAGTAACTGAAGCACTATTAAGAGCTCTTCTACTATCACTACCAGAGAATATTACATCTAATGAATTATCTCCTCTAAGACTCTTCATAGATTGTTCTCCTAGTACCCATCTTACAGCATCTACTATATTAGATTTTCCTGATCCATTAGGTCCTACTATACCATTTATATTTTTACCAAATTCAATCGAAGTTTTATCTGCAAATGACTTAAATCCATATGCTTTTATTTCTTTTAAATACATATACTTCACATCCTACTTCTTTATTTTATCAAATTTTATAATAAAAATCTAGTTAATTTATTATATTTATATATTTATTACCCTTTCAGCCTTATATAAAATAAGTCTTTCAGGGTATGAGTAAGCCTCCTAAAGAGAGTCTTCCTCATAACAATTCACAGTGGAGTATAAGAAAAAGTACTCTATGTGTTAGAGTACAATTTTAACAAAATTACAAATCTTTTTCGAATAAATATTGTACATGTGCAGTTTCAACATCTTTTTCGAAGTTAGTGATATATTTTTCATTTATATCATCAACATAATAAATAATAAATCCATATGTATCACCTTGATAAAAAGTCTTTTCTTTTAAAGAATATTTATTATTCTTTCTAACATCTTCAATAGTAGCAAAATCAAAAACTTGAACCATAAGCATAAAGTTATAATTTAAGCTTTTATATAAATGTGTAGCTCTAAACCTTGAACCAAGTTCAATATGAAATATTCCTTTTTTTATACACCTATATTCAAATTCTCTGACTAGCATTTTAGCAAAGCCTTTTCTTCTCTCCAATAAATCAACTGCCATTATACCTAATGTAATACTTTTCTTTTCAAAATCAATATTTTTTCCAGTAATACCTGCTATTATCTCATTATCATTTTCAATGAACATTAACATATCTTTGTCTATTAAAAACTGTTTCTTCATTTCATTATATCTTTCATACATTGTATAATAATGTTCACCATTTTTTTTAGCATCAGCATAAAATGTCTTCGAAAGAAAATTAAACAACCTTTTTAAATCTTTTTCATTTTCAACTGTATTTATTTTCATTTATCATCACTCCTGAAAAAATTCACTCTCATTATACCCTAATGAAATCCAAGTGTTATTATGAAATCCATCATTTGAATTTGGAGAATCAGATAATAACTTTAGGGTGTTCAAATCTTCAATTAAATCAGTTTCTGGTTTAGTCATTAAATACTCATCTTTATTATATCCTTTTTTTAAAACATCCAATATTTTTAAATATTCTATTGGAAGCTCATAATTTTGAATACTAGAGCAGTCACACAATAATATATAATCATTTTCAACTCTATATTTAACATATTTTTTTAAATATATCATCTTTATCCTCCTTTATACCATAATCATATCTACCATTTTTCTTTTTAGCTATTTCTAATTTTCTTTTAAGTTTATCTAAATCTTTTAAACAAAGATTTTTACCATTTTCTATACAATAAGGAGGTGGCATTAATGGATCATTAAACCACTGTATACTTTGTGGTGGACACCTATCACATTTATCAATTGCAGTACAGCCTTCACAACCAATTTTTTGATATTTTCTAAAACTATCAAATGGTACACCATCCCATATATGTTTTATATCCATTTCCCTAATATTATCCCATTTAATATTCCTATCAAAGGTATTAACCCTAGATAAAGGACATGGGGTTGTAGAGCCATCAGAATAAATCTCACAAAACCATTTAGCAGCAGGACATTCATAATATATTTTTGATGATTCGTTATCCTTCAATATATTTGGCATATCTATAAAATTTACTTCTATATTTTTTTCTAAACAATCATTTTTTAGCTTAAGCCAATAGGAATTTGGAAGTGTAGACTCAGAAATATATAAATAATCGTTTTCCCTTGCTCTACCTGAAATTGATATAGTAGATAGAGACCAATTACTGGGCTTAATTTTTAAAATCATTTTTTTTAGTTCATCGATTTTTCTAATATTTTCCTTATGTAAACATGTTGCTATAGATACTCTTATATTTTCACCAATCAAATCTACAATATTATTTAAGGTTGTATCAAAAATATCTTTACTACTATTACCATTACAATCTTTTCTTAAATATCCATGTGATAGCCAATCAGGTCCATCTAAACTTATCTGTATTCCTAAAACATAATCTTTAGCATCAATAATTGCTTGTTTTATTTTATTATTGAATAATCCATTAGTAGTAAGCATAAAATACATTTCGTTTTTAACTAATGATTCAATTATTTTTTTAAAGTCTTTATGTACTGTTGGTTCACCACCAGAAATATTAACAAAAAAGATTCCATTTGAAGATAAATCTTTTATAACATTTATCCATTCATCTCCGCTTAATTCGTTCTTAGGTATATCACAACCATAACTGCCATAGCAATGTAAACAGCGCATATTACAATTTGCTGTTAAAATTAAATAGCAATTATGTGGAACACTTAATTTTACTTTATTCATATATTACATTTTCCTTTCTTCACCAGTTTTTTTATGTTATTTGAAAATATATTTTTTTTATCATCATAACTTATATTCGAATATGCAAGCCATCCAACATGTGCAGCTTGTGAAAGCAAATTACTATCGCTACCAAAAATAATTCTTGTTGAATCGCCATTTGCAACTAAATATTCTAAAGCTCGATATGTCATATATCTATTACATATGTCGATATATAAATTGGAATATTTACTTTGAAGCCCTAATACTTTATCCATAAATAAATAATTTTGTGTAGCATGTGCCAATAAAATCAATAAATTTGGATATTTTTTCAATACACTTTCTGCCTCTTCAGGCGTTCCATGTAACAAAAAAAACTTCCCACTTTGTTGTACATTATTTAAAAGTTGTTCATATAATTTACCATCATATGGATAGTTATTTTTTGAATGATATAGTTTGACGCCCAAATATTTATCTTCATTTATTTTCTTCAAAGCCGTCTCCATATCTTCAGAATAATATGGGTTGCAAGTAACATATCCATAAATTGGAAAATCATATTTTTTTATAGCATTATCAACTGCTTTATTTCCAACAATCCCATCATAAACCAAACCATCCAATGGTGATGTTATAATTTTACTAACTCCTATTTTTCTTGATGATTTTAATAATTTATCAATAGATTTATTTCCTCCAAACCAATCTATTAATGAAGCATTTTCACTGATAAAATGTGTATGTGAATCAATAATATCTAGCCCAAGTGTATTTTTTAAATTTAATCCATTATCAACTGCCGATGAAATTGGATCGAAAAGTAATGAATATTTTCTTTTTTGAACATTTGATATATTAAAAAGCTTAATAGCATTTTTATGTGATATATCATCTTTTTCTTCTTCAGATATATTAGAATATTCTAACATTGCCTTCAAAGATCCGATATCATAATAAGGATAACCAGAACCAAACAATAGTCGTTTTGAAGAAAAAGCATCACACACATCTTCTATCATATTTTGATAAATAAATCCATTCATGCATATATAGAGATTTTTGTTAGTCTTCATATATTCGAAAATATATTTTTTAAATGCCCAATTTACATTTAATATAATAATTTTTAATTTTCTATATTCTTTAATCATTTTAAAAAAGGTATTTTTATCATCAATTTGATCCCACTCGACCATTATTGGCAAATTACTTTTCTCAGAAAAACTAAAAATTGATTTAAATAAACTAGGATTAAACACAAAGAGCCTTGATAAGTCTAAATATATTCCTTTTATACTTGAACTTAATAGTTTTCCGAAATATTCATGAATATTTTCTACATCATAATCAATTCCTGGATATAATGTACATATAGGTTCTATATAGTCATTGTCTTTACAGACATTGATTATTTCTTTATTACCAACTAAAACAGAGTATGTTTTTGCCATTGCTGATACCGCCAAACATAAATCTATTCCTATTCTTTTATGATTTATGACACAATCATTAACATTGTATGGGATAATAGGATTTATAATATTTGATCTTTTGCCAATTTCATTATTAATATCAATATAAATTCTCTTATTCATAACTTTTCTCCCTTTTTGGTTAATGTTTTTTTATTAAATTAAAATATTTGAATAAGCAACATTATTTTATTAACAATGTTGCTTATTAATATTAATATTGATTTTGACAGCAAACTGCCATTGCAACTGGAGCTAATACTTTAGTAGACTTTTTTGCATTTTTCTTATTAGCAGACATTGCAATTCCAACTGTACCTGTACTCATAACTTCCTCCTCTCACATAGTATTTATATTCAAAATTCTAGCATATTAATGACCAGAATCTGAATCTATTTTTAATATATATTTTTTAATACGTTTATCAATATCATATTTATAAATTTCACATTCAGGAATGTTGTTTTTAATGCCAATATAAGGACATCCACCTGTACATATTGGAAGAATATTACATTCTAAACAAGTTGGATAGTTAAATGGATTCCATTCATAATAAGACTTATTATATATTTGAGTCAATTCACAATCAAATGGATAATCATCAATCGTCGAAATTCTCTTTTCATATCTGCCTATATCATTTTCACATTTGAAAATATTTAAATCGGGATCTATCACAAAAGTACCAACTTTACAAGCACGACAATATATCGGTAATTGTCTTGGTAAAGTAAAATTAAACATACCATCCTTTTCTAAATTCGATTCAAAAATATCTAAAATTTGAGAATACTCTTCTTTATTAAAGTAAATATTTTCATTTAAACACGATGTTGTATATTGTCTTACTAATCCTAAATAAATAGGCAATTGCAACTGATTACTAACAAATTTTCTTAATTCTTCTATTTTATTAAAATTTGTTTTATCAATATTCATTCTAACCACTGTATTTATATTTTTCTTCTTTAATTTTTGCAAATTAGCAACAATTACATCATAGGTTGAGCCACCATCTAAAAGAAATCTCCTTTTATTATGGATTTGTGCCAAACCATCAAGAGTAATGTACAATTGGTTTATTTTTAACAAAGGCAACTCTTCAATAATATTATCAGTTAACAAATAACCATTTGTAGTCATATACGAATTATAATCAACTTGATATTTTTTACAAATTTCAATTATTTTATAACTCATTTTCCTTATAATAGAATATGCCATTAATGGTTCTCCACCAAACCAAATTAAATTAAATTTGGAATATCCAAGTTGCAATTGCTTTTCAATAAAATTAATGATTTTTCCTTGAGAAATTTCATCAATAATTTTTCCGTTCTTATTTTCATAGCAATAAGAACAACAAAAGTTGCATCTCAATGTTGGTGCTATTGTTATGGTAAGTAAATCCTTTTTTTTCTGATTTTCATAATATCTATCTTTCAATATTTTTATTTCATCAACATCATCAGTTAAAACCATGCCACAATTTTTCAACCTCAAAAATAAACTATCATTTATAGATTTGTTATACAAAATTTGAAAGTACTCTTCTCTTGATAGTTCAATGTATGAAGAAGTAAAAATATTTAATATATAAAATTTGCCATTTATCTCTTTTAAAAAATTATATTTTGAATATTTCATATTTATTCTCCAATTCACAGCCTTTTAATTTATTTATTACCTTTTTTTAATATTTTCTTTTTTTCATCTTTTTTGTCAATATCTTTATCCTTAATAAATGTCTTTTTCCTAGCAAAAACAGTTACTTCTTGTCTGTTGTGAAATAAGGTTTTTATGGATAAAATATCATAACATTGATTTAATATTAAAACAGCTTTCTTTATATCTTCTTCTACTTTATCTGGTAACTTTAGTGTAATTATCACTACACCATTCTCTTGAAGAGAAGTAGATAATTTATTCATTATTTCTGCTGTAACCGAAGGTTCAACATTCATGTCATTTACAATTATTTCAAAAAAATCAGTAAAGTTCAAATCCTCTATACGACATTTGTAATGTCTAACATTGACGTTTTCTTCAAGTTCTGGCTTCAAATTACCTGGATCAACAGCATACACAACAAACCCATTATCTACTAAGACCTTAGTCCATCCTCCTGGTGCTGCTCCTATGTCTAAAGCATATCCTTTATTATTTAATTTGATATCAAACTTTATCAATGCTTCTTTTAATTTATTTTCAGCTCTAGACACTTGTCTACCATTTTTCGAACATATTCTATATTCATCACAATGAAAATTAAAGTTTTGAATACTAGTGGAAAAGCCAACATAATATCTTCCTTTATTTATTAATATAGAAATTATTTTTATATTTTCATTTATTAACATGTTATCAGAAAAAACAGGAATAAGTCCCATCTTTTCATATGTTTCGCCAATAAATACTTCCATATCTTTTGAAGAATAACTTAAACCAGAATATCCACCTTTTATAATTCTACATTGAACAGAAAATCGCTTGTCTTCATCAAATAGTGCAATTTCAGAAACATCATTCAATATTTTATATTTATCTTCATCATATTTTTCATCTATAAATCCACATTTCATTATAGGCATTAAATGTTTAACAAAAATAGGTTTTCTCTCTATTAACTTACTAGCAAAATCATCAAATGATAAATCAGAATTAAAAATCAAAACACTATCAGATAATACATCTAATATTTTTACATTTTTATCTACACTTACAATTTCTCTTATCATATTTTTCCTAAAACATGGTGTATATGTTACCACGATTTTACTCATACTATTACCTCCACCCACGCATTTTAAATTAATTCTATAACTTTTTAGAATGTTTGTCAACCCCTTTTTTGACAATTTTTACCAAAACTAATGAAAACAAAAAACTAATTAAGTAAAACTTCACAAACATTCTAAAAAATCAAACCAAAACCCCTACAACTAATATACTACTACTAAAATGATGTATTGACAAATATTAATTTTTTATATGCCATATAAATTATATTTATACATAAAAAGATATAGTAAATTATTCACTATATCTTTCTAACTTCTTAATCATTTTCTTCTTCAAATCATCATCACTACGTATTAAATTCCTTACAATATCTCCATATTTATCTTGTTCTTTTTTATCAAGATCTAATAGTTCAATAAATTTATATGCTTCATCCTTATCAGATTCTTGATATTCTATTTCTATATAACTACCAATAGTATCAAACTCATCAATAAATATTAAAAGATTATTGTATTTTCTTACTTCTCTATATCTATCTAATACTAAATATGGTTCCATATTAAGTAATTTAAAGAAATCTAATCCATCTCTTATTGAATTAATAGGTAATGATTTTTCTAAACACTCATCTTTATTTTGATAATTTTTAATTTCTATTTTATAACTATTACCATTACATCTAATTCTTCCAATATATCCAAGTTTACTTAAAGAATCAAATTCATACTTACCACAAGTTATATCAATTAATCTAGTTCTTTCTTTATAACTATCAGTAACATTCTTAATTTTCTCAATATCATTATCATTTATTTTTAACCTAATCTCTTTTTCTATACTACTCATTATTTATTCTCCTTATCATAAATACAATCATTTCCTAATCTATCAAAATATTCTTCTACCTTTTCTTTTAAATGAATATAATCATTATTTTCTAATTCATTATATATAGATACTACATTATCATTAAATCTACATAAATGTAAATTACCATCCATAGATAGATATATATCATTATTATCGCGACATAAGATTTTTTTATCAGAATGACAACTTACTTCACTACAAGTACATTTAATTAATGATATTGTATTTTCATTATCATCATAAATAGTCTTCCTAAACTCACTACTCTTAAACTTATAATTCATCTTCTCAAGTAGTGGTACTAAAGTTTCAATAGGAACAAAGTTTTCTTTATCTGTATTAGGAAACAATTCAATTATCTTTAGATCAGCCTTAATACTCTTAGCAAACTTAATTAAATCCTCTAGTTCACCAGGATTATCAACTAAACTCTTAGTCAAAGTAGTATTAATTTCTACTCTTAGTAGTGGATAATTACTCTTTAATTTTTTAATATTATCAGTAGCAGTCTTATAAGATCCTTTAACCGTAGTAATCTTTTCATAATCCTTTTCATCCAAAGAATGTATTGAAATATTAATCTTATCTATTAAATCAAATATATAGTCAGATGGATTAATAGAATATCCATTACTAGTAATAGTAATATTAGCCCCTAACTTCTTAAGACTTTCAACTACATCAAATAAATTATTATTAAGAAATGGCTCACCACCAGTAAAGTGAACATTATTAATATTATAAGTATTCTTTAAAAACTTATATAAATCAATAATGTTATTAGTAGTCATTTTATCTTCAATCTTATTATTAATGCCTTCTCTATGGCAAAAAGAACAATTATATTTACACTTCTGAGTATAAACAATTCTAAGGCATTTCTTTTCCCTAACCTCTTTCTTATGTATCTCTTTCATCATAAAGTCAATGAACTTCCCGCTGGCAGTACCCAGAAAATCAGGAATATAAGCAAGACAAGTTTCTGTCTTAGGAAGTTTAGTCTTAGTCTTTATTTCAAACAAATCATTATTAACAATATCATTGATAACAGAAGACTTTGTAAAATATCCTATTCCTAGTCCTCTCTTAACCAAATCACTCATCATCTCTGTAGTAGACACTTCAATTACAGGATTAAGTTTTAAATTAGGACTTTCACTTCTTATTACATCTTCAAGTATATTTCTAGTAGAAGTTCTCTCTGCTGGTAATAATATTTGATATTTATTTAATTCTCTAAAATTAATAATACTATCGGCTAATTTAATATATTTTTTATTAGCAACAAAACAGTTATCAAAACTCATTAAAGGTACAATTTTCATTCCACTAATATCTTGTCCTAAAGGAGAATTATCTATTATCATATCTATTTCTCTTTTAGTTAACATATCAAGCATATCTTTAGTAGAACGACTTTCTATATAGAACTTAACACCAGGATATATATTTTTGAACTTTTCAATTATCTCACTTACAAGAAAGACTCCAATATGTGTTGGTACACCTATTCTAACTTCTCCATTAGTAAGTGTCTTATCTTCTTTTAATCTTTTTTCAGCAGTATTTAAAGTATTAATAATAGATTCCACATAAAAAAGTAATTGTTTACCTGTCTCTGTAAGTTCTATTCCTTTCTTATCTCTTTTAAATAATGTAACATCTAAATTATCTTCCATCTTCTTTATCGCAATACTGACAGCGGGCTGTGAAATATTAAGTTCTTCACTTGCTTTTGAAAAACTTTTACATTTTGCTACTACATAAAATGTTTTATATGAATTAAAATCAATATTATTTTTAAATATATCCATACTTCTACCTCGTCTTTTTCTCCATTATGATAACATAAAAAGTACTATATTTCAAGTACTTTAATTTTATTATTTATTTCCACGGGAGCCTGTAGTCTTCCGTGGTGTGAGAAAGCCTATAAATAGTCTTTCTCACAATATTTTATTTTTCTTCTAAATATACTTCTATTGATACAAATATTCTTCTCTCGTTATTTCATAGCAGTAACAATCTACTTCTTCAGTTAAAATAGTATACTTAACTTTTTTAATTTTATTAGTTCTATGAAAACCTAACTTTTCCATTATCTTCCAAGATGCTAAATTATCAGTAGCAGCACAAGTTTCTATTTTATCAATTTGTACTTCTTTAAACATATAATCAAGTACTGCCTTAGCAACCTCACTACCATATCCCATACCATGATAATTAAAATCTAAAAACCAACCAACATCTCTTATATTATCACTATTTTCATTATCAAATTCATCATAACTTTTTTGACAACTAGCCTGACCAATACATTTATTTTCTGATTTTAATATTATTGACCATTGAAATACATCTTCATTATTTGCTTTTTCTAACTTTTTATATTGCCATACTTTTTCCTTTTCCCAATCATAATTAAATTTTCCTACAAGATAATGCTCTGCTACTTTATCATAACATAGAATAGTCCAAATAACTTTTAAATCTTCTTCTTTAGTAGGTCTTAAAATTAAATTATCTGTCTCTAATACTCTTGATCCTAAATATTTCATTTTTCTTACCTCTTTTCTTTGTTAACTTTTCAAATACTGCTAGCAGCTTCCTACTTTCTTATTTAAAACTTCATCTTCTATCCATAATATATCTTCGATAGATTTATCAATATTAAATCTTCCATTACCGACAGGATAAAATATCGGATAGCATTTATATTCCTTACCATTAATAATTTTTATAAATTCTTTTTTTCTACATTGTGAAACTGATATTTTTTCTTTAAGAAAAACTGTACTAACCTGATTTCCAAATAGAATTATAACTTTAGGATTTACTATTTCTATCTCTTTTTCTAATAAATTTAAATACTTTTCATATACTGAATTTTGAATAGGTCTTGCATCTATTTGCGTACATTTACCTAAATTAGTAATAAACATTTTATTTCTTTTTACTTCATCATATACTTTTTCAGCAAATTCTTTATCCCACTCATTTGCTTTTTTACTTTTAATTTCATTATATATATCAGCATCAAATAAATTAGTTGCAACAAATAAATCCCAAATATTTTTAGTTCCAATCCATGGTGCTCTAATACCATCCCATGATGGTTCGGAAGCAATATTTTTTGATGTTGGATTCATAAAAACAAAACATATATCTGGATTTGTATCACATCCACCAAAATTAATTGATTTTAATGTTTTATCTCCATAAATTTTCTGCATTTTCTCATATTCATTTTTTAAAACTTCTAAATCCATTTTTGCCTCCTAGTAAAAAGTCTCCTTAAATATACAATTATTATTTCCATTTATTACTTTATTCTATTACACAAATTTTTAAAAATTATAAAACGAATTTTTTTGATTTTTTATTTTATATTTTTTTATAGAACGAATTTTTTCGTTTTTTCGTTTTATAATTTTTTTAAGAACAATTTTTTTTACTTTTTCGTTTTATAAACTATTCAGATAAAAATATCTCTACGTACTCAGAAAATACAAATATTTGATTTCTACTATATCCAGTCGTTTCTTTTATTATATTAGCAGACTTCAACTCATTTATCACACCGTTAACAGTAGATTCTGGCATTTCTAATGCATCAGCTATCTTTTTTCTTGATGAATATGGTTCGTCATAAAAATAATCAATAATTTTTTTAGCATTATCATATTTAACTTTTAAATCTGATATTTGAATATCAACTTTCTTAGTAAGTTCTACAACTTTTTTAAATTTTTCTTTTGCAATTTTAGCTGTTTCTATTATTCCCTCTAAGAAAAATTTTATCCATCCGATAATATCATTTTTAACTCTAACATCATTTAGTTTTTGATAATATAAGTCTCTATTTTTTTCAAAGAAAAAAGATATATATAAACATGGATTATCTAAATAATTTTTACTTTGAAGATATAAAGGAATTAATAATCTACCAATTCTTCCATTTCCATCTAAAAATGGATGTATTGACTCAAACTGATAATGAATCATAGCAATTTTTATTAAATCCGGTGTATCGATTTCTTCATTATTGATAAACAATTCTAAATCTTTTAAACAATCAGATAAATCTTCTACTAATGGTGGTACATATGCTGCAGTTGATGGCATTGTTCCGCCAATCCAATTTTGTGATATTCTAAACTCTCCTGGTGTCTTTTTTTCTCCTCTTACACCATTTAATAATATTTTATGTATCTCTCTAAACAATCTATTGCATACTGGGAATCCTTCATTAATTCTAGCAACACCGTAATTAGTCGCTTTAACATAATTTTGAACTTCTTCCCAATCATCTCTCTTTTCTGGATTTATATCTTGTAAATCAGATAAATCTTCTTCTATAGTTGTCCTAGTTCCTTCTATTCTGCTAGATTTATTTGCTTCAATTTTTACATGCATTTTAATATATAAATCAACATTTGGAAGTAATAATGAATAAGCGTTTAATTCTCCAATTTGTCTATTTGCTTCGGAAAGTAAAGAATCTAATTTTGTATCATCCCAACCCCAATTATAATTAATAGAACTTGGTAAAAATGCTTTATATCCATTTCCTTGTTTATATTCTCCAGCCTTATACTCTTCTAATTTCATATTTTTTTTGCTCCTTCCTAATTCTTTATTATTTATTATTTCTTTTGTGTTACTTTATTTCATTACACCATTCTCTATAAAATAATGTTTTCCTACAAAATCTATATCATTATCTTTTATTCTAATAAATGATTCATTAGGTAATCCCACTATTCTAGCATATTTACTAACTTCTAGTACTTCATCCATATATTCTTTATTATCAATATCAAAGTGAGGATATATATCTAAATCAATAAAACCAAGTCCTTGATAATCTACTAATTCATAATTCTTAAAATCATCTTTATATATTACTCTATCTGTTTGATTCATAGCACCAGCACTAGTACCAATAGTAATACCATTTCTATCCCTTAATATATTAAATAAGTTATATTCTATAATAGATTTCATTTCTAATTCAGGACTACCACCCATTAAATAAACTATATCTGTTTTTTCTATATATTTATAAGCATCTTCTTTAGATACTCTATTATCTATTAAATGTACATCTTTAAAATTAATATCTATATTTTTAAATACATTAACAATTTCTTTAACCTGAGTATCATTTCTTTCATATTCATCAAATAAACTAGCTATAAAAGTAATAGACATATTATTCTTAATATCTTCTTTTATATATTTCTTTTGATTATCATTAAAACCTTTATCTCTATCTATTCTACTAAACATATAATTGATTTTCATGCTTACCTACCTCTAACTTTCTCTTTGTTATCATATATTAGTTTATTAATATTACTTAAAATCTCATCTTTAATTTTATCGTAATAAACAACATGCTCTATTGTTTCCTTCACTTCATTAATTCCTATTTGTTTTTCTTCTTCGGTATCACAATCTATCATCAATGATCTTTTAATATTAAATTCTAACCATTCAAGTCTTCCATTATTAGCATAATAAATTGCTTCCCAATCTACGTTCATATCTAATTTAGTATTTTCAATGTAAGCCTAAAAGAATGCACTAAATTTACTAAAATCTATATTACACTTTTCATATCCAGACCAGCAAAGTGCTAGTTCATATAATTCCAAATATGGATTAGAATAACCTAAACACTCTAAATCAATTAATTTATAATCATCATTTAACCACATTACATTTTTACTATCCATATCGTTATGACATATTGCACTAAATTTTGGTAAATCATTAACTGATATATTACCTTTATTCATACTTTCATTTAATATATTTAATTTATCATATATCATATCATAAATAACTGAACCTTTTTCTTTTGCTAAATCAATATAATATTTAAAATCTATATTTCTAGTTTTTGCCTTTACTTCATCTTTTTTTAAATCAATATTGTGAATATAAGCAAGTAATTTTCCTATCTTCTTACAATGTTCAATAGTGATTTCATCATCTTTTAAAGATTTACCATCAAACCATTCATATACATAAAAATATTGTCCATCTAACTCCTGCATTTTTTTATCATTAAATTTTAATGAATATACTGCATCAATATTGTTATCTTTTAATATTTCTTCTAATTTATCTGCTGTATTAAAATTATTCATTGCAGTCGGTCTTTTCATAATATTAGGATTAAGTAACTTAACAATATATCTTCCTTTATCAGTAAATAACTTAAACATCCTATGCGTTAGTCCCCCTGATACTTGAGATATTGGTTCAATTAAATTACCTAAATTTAATTCATCAATCATCTTATTTAAAAATTCATTAACATTCATATTATCACTCCCAATTCTAAATTATTTTTCCTTTTAACATCATTAAATTCGTTAAATCTTTCTAAATCTATATTCTTACTTTTATTTTCTTCTAAAAAATTTATTACAATATTAAACAATTCAAAATAAACCACCATTTATTCTTTCTAATTTTTTTAATATTCTTGCATATCTTCACTCATAATATTATTTTATCATGATATATCATACAAGTAAATGCTTTATCAATTATTAATCTTAATACATCTTCTCTTTAATTTTACCATTTTCTACTACAAAATAATTATTAATATAATAAGTATTCTTATCTTTTATTACAATACATGAATCATTAGGTAAACCTATTATTCTATGTTTATAAGAACTATTAATTATTTCATTTACTTGCTTTCTATTATTAATATCAAAATGAGGATCAATAGTTATATCAGTAAACCCTAATCCTTCATAGAAGAATGTCTTATCATAATCATCATCTTTAGAATAATACCCTATCTTACCTAAGTTCATACTACCCGCAGATATTCCAAGTAATACTTTATCTTTAAATAATTCTTTATAATCTATTCTTTTTATTATATCTAATTGTATTAAAGGATTACCTCCAAATAAATATATAATATCTACTTTCTTTATTATACTTATCATATCGTTAATAGAAGTCCTTCTATCTATTAAATAGAAATCTTTAATACTATTAAACATATTTCTTATACCTATTTTATCACTAGTACCATCTATTAAAGTATCATTCTTACTATAATCATCACTAGCACATATAATAGCCATACTATTATATCTATCTAATTCTTTATTTATAACTTCCTTTATTCCAGTATTAAACCCCTTTACTTTATCACAACCACTAAATAATATTATCATAACATCACCTACTTTCTCTTAACTTTACACTTATTTAAAACTATTAATGGTATCTTCATCTCATCTTCAGTAAAACCCGCATGAGTAGACTTATGAATATGACCTACATTTTTATATTTAAAACACTTATTACTATAAGCAAGAGCAAAATAATCTCCTAGTGAATCTCTAAAGTATTTATGTTCAGTACCATTACCTAATAATCTACTATTAATAAATTCTTCTTTAGTCATTAATACAAAATAATTGCTAAAGTATTTATTAAATAGATAAACAAATTCTTTCTCTCTACCATCTTTGATTTTAAAACAACATAATCTTCCTTCAAAAAAAGTATCTCCATCAAGTGTATCAAATATATCCTTATAATCTTCTAATATAATAGTATCACAATTAATATGACCATGGTCTGCTACCACAATAAGTAATGTATCATCAGATATAGTATTATATAATTCTTCTACTTTTTTATTAATCAATTCAAAATAATCTCTAGTCTCTTTACTATCAGTACCAGTAATATGCATAGTAGTATCTGGTTCAGGATTATATACATAAATGTAATTTTTATCTTTAACATTTAAACTACTTTTAATTTTACTTATCATATCATCGATATCTTCATATTTGTTCTCATTAAATGGAGCAATTATTTTTGAATAATATTTGCCTTTTTCATTTATTAATTCACAAATATTTTTATACGGAAAATATTTTCTAGCTAATGATACACTATCAGCATCTATATCAGTATCTTTAATTTTATTAGTAAACATTGTTACTATTTTATTTTCTTTTTTAAAATATAAGTCCCAAGCAAGCCAACCATGTTCTACTGGTGTAAGACCAGTAAGCATTGATGTTGTTGAGGCAGTCGTAGTCGCGGGTACTACTGAAGATATTTCTTTTAACATATTTCTATATAGAAAACTATTTTCTCCTAATAATCTTTTTATTAATCTTGATCCCATTCCATCAAATAGTATAACAACTATATTTCTTGGTTTATATTCTTCTAATATTTTATCAATATCATCTAAAGTGTTATGATAGACATCAAGTTCAAAATATCTTCTAATACTAGATGCTAAACTAACAATACTATTATCATATTCTGGTAATATAAACTTATCCATTTTATCCACTTCCTTTCTTTTATTATTCATAGTTATTTAAAACTACTGCTAATTCTAGAGCAAGTAATAATACCTCTTTCTTTTTATCAATATTAGTAGGACCTTCTAGACTTCTTTTGTCCCATACAGTACTATCTAGATTATCTCCGGCATAGTAAAAGGTAAAATATTTCATATTTAATCTTTGACTAACCGAAGCAATTACTGTACCTTCCATTTCTACACAGACTGCTCCATTATCTTTAAAATATTTTATTTTATCATTTGTCTCTCTATAAAAAGCATCAGTCGTCCAAGTATAACCTTCAGTATAATCAAAATTATATTCATTTAATATCTTAATAAAATCTTCTTTATAATCAGGATTAATTTCTATTGTTTCACTAGGTGAAACATAATGATAACTAGTTCCTTCATCTCTAAATCCTTTAGTAGGAATTATAATACTACAATCTTCTATTTTAGAATCAAGTACTCCGCAATTACCAAAAATAATAACTTTTTGAACACCAGCAGAATATAACTCCTCAATATCTCCAGCAATCCATGGTCCACTTACACCAGCCATAAAAAAGACTATTTCTATATCTTTATATTTTATTATATAGATATTTCTTTCCATATTAGCACAAGAAAAATATCCAACTTCAAGTGCACTATACTTTTCTATAACATCATCAAATAAATGTCTAGAAAATACTCCTACTGCAACACTAGGTAACTTAATATTTTTATCTTGTCCTTCTCTATATTTAAATCCATGTGCTTTAATAAAGCCATCTTCTTCACTAAACTTAATCATTTTATCTACTTCCTTTCTTTTATTAATATCATATATAGAAAAACCGAAGGCAACTATTCCATATAAGAATAGTGACTCCGGATTTTATTAATCATAAAATACGTGTAGGTTTTATCCCGAGATAGCTTTATATATCTCCTCACTTGTTATAACTATATAATTTATTTTATGTTTTGTCAATCATTTATTACACTTTTGTAAATTATTTAATAATTTCTTTAGTGTATTATAATATTCTCATATAAGTCCTAACATTTCACAACTAGGATCATTTATTGCTCGCACCACCTAGAAGCGATTAACATTTATATTAAAGTATTCTTCTAAATACTTCTTAAAATATATTTTATCATAGAGACTATATTCATATAGGCTCTATGATACCTAATGAAGACTTAAGATTAACTTAAGGCTTCATAGGCTATTATGAATTTAAAGATTCAGTCTCATAAAGATTTCTATATATCTTACAACTATTTAATAATTCCTTATGTGTGCCCGTTGCAATAACTCTACCATAATCAACAACATGAATAATATCAGCATCCATAATCGTAGATAATCTATGAGCTACTATTACAATAGTATGATCATTAACCAAATTATCAATAGTCTTCTTAATATAATCTTGCGAATTATTATCTAAAGCTGAAGTAGCTTCATCAAATAAAATTACTTCACTACCCTTAGATAAAGTTCTAGCAATAGATAGTCTTTGTTTTTGACCACCAGATAAATTAATACCAGACTCTCCTAATAAAGTATCATACCCTTTAGGTAAAGACATAATATAATCATCTAAGTAAGCCATCTTAGAATATTCTCTTATCTTTTTAAGAGATATATTCTTATTAATTAATTTAAAATTTTCTTTAATAGTTCTATTAAAAACAAAAGGTTCTTGTCTAATTACTGATATATGTTTCCTTAACTCTTCTTCACTTAAATCTTTAATATTAATACCATCTAATAATATCTCCCCACTAGTAGTATCAAATATTCTAGTAATTAAATTAAATAAAGTACTCTTACCCTGACCAGAAGCTCCTACTACAGCAATCTTCTTATTAGGTTCAATCTTTAAACTAAAGTCATTTAATATATTACCCTCATCAGGATAATTAAAAGTAACATCTTTAAATTCAATTATCCCTTTAACATTATCTAACCTCTTATTACCAAATTCTTCATCTTTATATAATCTATTCTCTAATATATCATTTACTCTCGATATAGATACACTAACCTTCTGATATGTTTGTGTTAAGTCATTAATATTCTCTATTAACCAAGTAAATCTATATATATAATATGTCATAGCAATAAAGAAAGTCAAATTAATCATCTTATAATATAATAATACTACACAAGTAGCAAATACTAAACACTCTAGCATAGACTTAAGTATTCTAGTCTTTATATTAAAACTCTTTTGAATATCTATCTCTCTACTAGATTTATGATATAATTCTTTTATAATACTAGTCATATCACTAATTAAATTATTTTTAATACCTAATGTTTTAATTTCTCTTATACCTCTAATTGATTCTGTAGTTAAAGAAGTAAATCTATCTTGCTCTTTTCTTCTCTCTTTATGGATATCTTTAAGTAATGGATTATATTTCTTTAATATTAAGAATAATATTGATACAATAAATATTATCTCTAATCCTATTATCCAAGAATTAATAAATACATAAACTATAACTATTAATGATGCTACTAGCGATGATATCATATTAAGTAATCTAGCAAAAGAAAAACTTAATGTATCAGCATCACTTGTTATTCTATTTATTATTTCGCCTGATGACATCTTTTCGTAGGCGACTGGTGGTAAACATAATGCTTTCTTATATGTATAAAATCCTAATTTTCTAGTTAACTTACTCTCTTCTTTATATAATATTGAACTAGCATAAGAAAATACTATTCCACCCATCGTTATTTCTATTATAAAATATATTCCTAAAAATATTAAAGCATTCTTTATATCTAGTACAGTAATGTATTCTACTACTTTACCATTTAAATATCCATTAAATACTTCTGATAAACCTGCTAAAAATATAATTATACTAGCAAATATAAGTTTACCTAAATCTTCTTTAACTAACTTAAGTAGAGGTTTAAATTCTTTCAAACTCTTCATATTTACACCTCCAAATAAAAGAACTACCTAATTTAAAGTAGTTCCCAAGTTAATATAATTAATTATTTTTACTTATTACAAAGTATGTGAAAAACATAAAAGATTCTCACTTTTCTTCAAAACTACTCTATCACTATTAAAAACATTTAAATCGAAAACTTTAATCTTCATGGTTTTCACTCCTCTCTCTTTAAATTCAAATTAAATATATCATATTATTTTATGTATGTCAACCATTTTTTGTTACATTTATTTTTTTATATGCCACTTCAGCCTGTAGTCTTCCGTGGTATGAGAAAGCCTATTCTAGTCTTCCTCATAATATTTTTTTACTATATTATCATCTTCCAACTTAGTAATAACAAAACATTTCTTATATAAATCATCAAATAAAACACCTAATATCTTATTATCTATATTCTTCTAATCAAGTATAATATAAACAAAAAGCGAGAGCTTTTGGCTCTCTAGGGGGTTTTGGTTATCACACCTACATTTTACTTCGTAGAGTGTGGTCATATCTCTATGACACATTAATCATAATATATTTTTAAATAAATTACAATACTTTTTACATCAGTTTACATATTTTTTACAAAAAGTGTAAACTACTCCAAATTGTCAACCTTTTTAAGTTCTTCGAGCATTGGCTCAAACTCAAGATTAGAAGTAAAAGTAAGAAGCATATTAATAAACTCATCAGCATCGCTTTTAGCCTTAAGAAGCATCTTAAAATCCTTCTTGATATTAGCCATCTTAAAGCCTAAATCACCACTTTGTCTAGTACCAAACAAATCACCCTCACCTCTAGTTTGAAAATCATATTCACTAATTTCAAAACCATCGTTTGTTTTTTCCATAAGTTTAAGTCTCTCTTCTGGATTCTTAGCAATCAAAAGACAATAACTCTGAATATCACTTCTGCCAACTCTACCTCTAAGTTGATGCAAGGTAGATAAACCAAACATATTAGCATTAAAGATAACAATCATCGAAGCATTAGGAACATTAACTCCAACTTCAATAACAGTAGTAGAAATTAAAATATTAATATTATTATTTTCAAAGTCTTTCATTACTTTGTCTTTATCTTTAGAATCAAGTTTACCATGAATAATACCAATCTTAGAAATCTTACCAAAGGCCTTATTCATTTTATCTTGAAGGTCATATACACTTTCCTTCTCATTATCATCTTCAATATCTATCATAGGAGCCACCACATATATTTGATGACCATTATCCAGTTCCTTCTTCATCATTTCTAAAACATCAAGTATATCTTTTTCTTTCTTAAATAAAGTAATAACCTCTTTTCTACCACTAGGTTTACTCTTGATAGAAGATACATCAGTATCACCATAAATAGTTAAAGCATAAGTTCTAGGAATAGGAGTAGCACTCATCGTTAAAACATCAGGACTAATACCCTTACTCTTAAAAGTATCTCTTTGATTTACCCCAAATCTATGTTGTTCATCAGTAATAACTAAACCTAAACTTTTATATTTAACATTCTCTTGGATAAGAGATTGTGTACCAATAACAATAGAAATACTACCATCTTCTAATCCCTTATATATAACCTTCTTATCCTTACTACTAGTACTAGAAGTAAGTAAAGCAACATTAATATCATAATCACTAAATAATCTTTTAGCCTCCTCATAGTGCTGAGTTGCAAGTATCTCAGTTGGAGCCATTAAAGCCGATTGATATCCTGATAAATAATTAGCATACATAGAAATAAATGCTACTATTGTCTTCCCAGAGCCAACATCACCTTGAAGAAGTCTATTCATTCTCTTTTTTAACATTAAATCATTAATAATATCATTAACTGCCTTATCCTGGTCTAAAGTAAGTTCAAAAGAAAGATTCTTAATAAAACTATCTATCTTACTCTTATCTATATTCCTCTCGATAGCAGACTCATCTTCATTAATTTTCTTCTTTAAATAATTAATTTTTAATACGTACATAAATAATTCTTCATATTTAATTCTTTGTCTAGCCTTTTTCAAACTAAGAATATCTTCAGGTATATGTACATTCTTAACAGCAGTCTTTTTATCTACTAAATTATATTTTTCTTCTAAATATCTTGGTATTAAAGATTTAACTTCATAATCTAAAGATAATGCTGAATTAATGAGTTTACTTATTTGTTTTACTGATAATCCCTCTGTAGTATAATATATAGGCTCTATCTTAGCAGAAGGTGGTAATAGTCCAAATCTAATATCACTTGCTATAATAGTATTCTTTAACTTATTATATTTACCTATAATAGTTATCTCTTTACCACTCTTTAATTCTTGATATATATAATTTTTATTATATATAGTAACATTTAATACCATAGTCTTAGTACTAATTCTAAATATCATTTTCTTTAAATTTTTACTTATAAATATAACTGTAGGTTGACCCTCTATTACACCATCTATTATTATTTTATCTCCATCATTTAGATTACTAATATCACTTCTTTTTATAATATCATATCTATATGGATAATAATATACTAAATCATTACCATCATATATTTTTATTTTATTTAGTAATTCTTTTGTTTTGGGGCCTATACCTTCTATATTTTCTAATTCTAACATCTTAAACAACTCCTACCATAATTATAGCAGTATATTTATAAAATGTCTACTAAGTTTACTTATAGTTAATTTAATATACAAGCTAAGCCTAAGTATAGTCTTATCTTGTCATATATAGCCTATAAATAGTCTATATATGAACTATTATAAGATATTATATTTAGGGTGTAAACTTTCTAACTTCAATATATACAGATAA
>OIYS01000268.1_pt1 | contig 38649 bp, 34 predicted proteins | sample 1588271 | NCBI WGS metagenome assembly OIYS01 (sample SAMN03283286) | human gut metagenome | biome: human-associated habitat; material: feces | host: Homo sapiens | place: Peru | collected 2012
TACATAGACAATATCGACCGACAAGCCGATGAAATGTTCTCTCAGCTCGTATGCGACATAGCGAAAAACGAAAATGTCACCGAGCGCCTAAAAGCCACTGATCAAATGGAATGGGTACGCCGAATAAGCAATATCCGTCACCGCGCAGAGGAGATAGTCAATCGGGTATTGATATATAAATAACCGATAAAAAAATTGGCACTTATTATCAATGGACAGTTGAAAAATCAACTCTTCATTTGCTATGGTCGTCTTAAAATCACATTTTTATCGTGACAAAAAAGCTTGACAAAAGTCACGCACCGGTTTATAATAATATCGAAATCACAAAATACCCAGTGCAAATTTAGAGGTGTGATATGCTACTTGAGAATATTGCTACGATTCGAACGGGAATCGTAGCCACAAGAAAAAAAGCCGATGAAAATGCTACTAAAATACATGAATACAAATTGTTGAATCTAAAATGCGCGGCAAGTGCCGGATATCTTGATTTACAATATGCGGAAACCTTTAAAACGACTGATTTACTAAAGCAGGAATACTTTACGCAGATGGACGATATCCTTGTAAGGTTGAGCGCACCGTACACAGCCATTATGATTACGCATGAAGATTGGTGCCACTACTTGGTTCCGTCGCATTTTGCGATTATACGGGTAGATAAGACGGTTGCTTCCCCTGAATACATATTGTGGATATTGAAACGCGAATCCACGAGACAGAAAATTCTGCAAAACATAAGCGGCAGCGGTGCTTTCGGAACAATAAGCTCTAAGTTTTTCAGTGCATTGCCCATAAGAGATTTGCCGCTGAATGAACAACAGCTAATTGGAAAAATACAGCTTCTTTCCGAAAAAGAGCTTGAGTTGCTGCATAAACTGACTGCTCAAAAAGAAATATACAACAAATTATTAGTTAATAAAATCTACGATTCCGTAAAGAGGGGTAATTAAAAATGACTACAAAGCAAAGTATTGAAAAAGTTCTCTGGAGTGCCTGCGATAGCTTTCGCGGAAAAATTGATAGCTCACGCTATAAAGATTACATTTTGTCTATGCTGTTCGTGAAATACTTGAGCGACGTGTATGCGGAAACCAGAGAAAAATATGTAAAGCAATACGATGGCGATTTGCGCAGAGTTGAACGCGCTATGAGTCGAGAACGATTTGTTATGGATGAGACCTCTACCTTTACCTACCTCTACAATAATCGCAATGACGCCGAAATCGGTCAAAAAATCAATGTTGCTCTTGCCGCTATTGAAAATAATAACAGCGCAAAACTTCATAATGTTTTTCGTGCTATCGATTTTAATTCAACCGTTGATTTCGGAGAACCAAAAGAGAAAAATGCTATTCTTAAAAACCTGTTGGAAGATTTTAAGGACCTTGACCTCCGGCCATCTCAGCTGAACAGCGACGATATTATAGGCGACTCCTACGAATATATGATTGCCAACTTTGCGTCCGACGCAGGCAAAAAAGGAGGCGAGTTCTATACGCCGAATAAAGTATCTGAACTTGTTGCACGATTGGTGCAGCCGAAGGAAAATGACCGTATTTATGACGCTACTTGCGGCAGCGGCGGTTTATTGCTAAAAGCATTCAAGCAAATTCCGAGTGGAAAAGCACGTATCTACGGGCAGGAAAAAAATATGCAGACATGGGCTCTTTGCCGAATGAATATGTTCCTGCATAATGTGGATGACGCTGTTATCTGGCATGGCGATACGCTTGCAAACCCCGGGAATATCGAAGATGATAAGCTTATGAAATTCCAATGCATTGTTGCGAATCCTCCGTTTTCACTTGATAAATGGGACAGCGGTTTTTTAGGTGAGGCCGAAACAGATGCCAAGGGCAAAAAGCCCAAAATGAGTGCTGAACTTGACCCATACCGCCGTTTTGATTGGGGTATTCCACCGACATCCAAGGGCGACTATGCATTCGTGATGCACATGCTTCATAGTCTGGACGATACAAACGGTCGTATGGGGGTTATCCTTCCTCACGGTGTATTGTTCCGTGGCGCAAGCGAGGGCAGAATTCGTCGGACTATTATTGAAAACTTCAATTTTCTTGATGCAGTAATCGGTTTGCCTGCAAATCTTTTCTACGGTGCCGGTATTCCTGCGTGTATTCTTATCTTCCGCAAGGACCGAGGCAATAATAATAAGGTCCTGTTTATTGATGCAAGCGGTGACGGCAATTTTGAAAAGGGTAAAAACCAGAATATTTTGCGTGAATGTGATGTGGAACGCATTGTTAATACATACAAGCTTTATAAAAGCGATATTAACTTCACCGGCGAAGATAAATACAGCCATGTTGCTACTCTTGAGGAAATAAAAGAAAATGATTATAACCTTAATATTCCTCGATACGTTGACACCTTTGAGGAGGAAGAGATTATAGATATTGACGAAGTAAAACAAAACATCGCTAATATCGAAGCAGAGCTCGCCGAAGTGCAGGCACAGATGAAAAAGTATATGGAGGAACTGGGACTGTGAATACAGAAATCACTACATATAGCGAGCAAACATTCGAAAGCATAAAACACATCAACGAAGATAACCAGGAATATTGGCTTGCAAGAGAACTTCAGACGATTTTAGACTATTCTCAATGGCGTAATTTCAAAGAAGCATTAGAACGTGCCAAGCTGGCTTGCAAAAACAGCGGTTTTGAACCGGAAGACCATTTTGCTGACGTCAGCAAAATGGTTGAACTCGGATCCGGTGCGGAGCGCGAGATTGACGATTATATGCTTTCTCGTTATGCATGTTATCTCATTGTAATGAACGGTGATCCGCGCAAGGAAGTAATAGCCGTCGGTCAATCTTATTTTGCTGTCAAAACTCGCCAACAGGAACTTATAGAAAACTACGAGGAACTTACCGAGGACCAAAAACGCTTAGCAATCCGCAATGAGATGAAACGCCATAACGCTGCGCTGGCAGACGCCGCTCACAATGCCGGAGTGGTTGAACCTAAGGATTATGCCGTTTTTCAGAACTATGGGTATATGGGGCTTTATGGTGGACTTGGCGCAAAAGAAATCCATGAGCGAAAAGGGTTGAAAAAGAGTCAAAAAATTCTTGACCATATGGGCAGCACCGAGCTTGCCGCCAATCTTTTCCGTGCAACGCAGACCGAAGAAAAGCTGAGACGCGACAATGTTCAGGGAAAACAAAATGCAAATAGAACACATTTGGAAGTCGGCAAAAAAGTCCGCCAGACAATAAAAGAACTCGGCGGCACGATGCCGGAAGATTTGCCCACACCGGAAAAGAGTATTGGACAGATTGAAAGAGCCGAGGAGAAGAGAAAACTAACTAATGGAAAGGAAAAATAACTATGGGCGATATCGTTCTGGTTGTGGTAACAGCACTAATATCAGGGCTTTTAGCAACGCTTGTTACAATTTGGTGGCAAAAGCGCTCTTCTGAATATCAAGAAAAGCTTGGTATATTCAAAACATTAATGGCTTATCGCATGCCGATTTGTTCAGAAGAAAGCGTAATAGCATTAAATTCTATAGATGTCGTTTTTTATAAAAACAGGGCTGTGAGAAAGGCATATTCGGACTTTTTGGACGAGGCTGCAAAACGCCCTGAATTCAATCCAAATATAGCGGACAAGCATTTGAAACTGCTTGAAGAAATTTCAAAATGTCTTGGGTTAAGAGATATTCACTGGAATGATATTAAGCAGGTGTATTATCCAAAGGGATATGCAGACAAAATTGACGAAGAAGCAATGCTTCGAAAAGCTCAACTTCAAAATGCAATAGAAACGGCAAACAGAAATGATAATTTGGAAAATACACCTGTTGATAATCAGCAACTGGTGGCGCAGCTTTTACCGGAACTGATTAAACACCCGGAAAGCATATCGGCACTGATAGAATTAGGAGAAAAGTTTGGGGATAAACAATGACACCACAAATAAAACAGCGAATTGAACAGATTCGGCGCGGCGAAGTGCCGGAGGGGTATAAAAAGACGAAAATCGGCATTGTGCCGGAAGAATGGGAAACGCGTTCGTTATCTGATATTTCAGCAGAGATCACAGAATCTGTTGGAACGAAAGAACTTGAAACTTTAAGTATTTCTGCAGGCATTGGCTTTGTAAATCAGGCGAAGAAATTTGGGAAAGAGCTTTCTGGAAAACAATATAAAAAGTACACAGTGCTGCATAAAAACGATTTTTCCTATAATAAAGGAAATTCAAAAAAATATCCGCAGGGATGTATATATCGCCTGATTGATCGTGAAGAAGCTGCTGTTCCTGATGTATTTGAATGTTTTAGAATAAATAATCAAAACAATATTTATTTTGAACAGTTATTTGCCAGTGGTTTTTTAAACAAAGAACTCTCAAAGAGGATAAATCATGGCGTTCGCGATAACGGGCTTCTTAATTTAACTGGTCGCGATTTTTATAAATCAGCTGTTATGGTGCCACCGCTTACCGAGCAAAAGAAAATTGCTGAAATTTTGCAGACGCAAGACAAGTTGATTGCACTTCAGCAAAAGAAAATTGAAGAGCTAAAAAAGCTAAAAAAAGCATATCTGTCAAAGATGTTTCCTAAAAAAGGCTGCAATGTTCCCGAAATCCGTTTTCCCGGTTTTACTGACCCTTGGGAACAGCGTAAGCTCGGAGATGTTGTTCAGATAACTATGGGACAATCACCTGATGGTAGTACCTATTCTGATGAGCCGAGTGATTATATTCTTGTCCAAGGTAATGCCGATTTGCAAAACGGTTGGGTTTGTCCTCGTATTTGGACAACGCAGATTACCAAGAAAGCGGATGCAGGCGACTTGATAATGAGTGTTCGTGCTCCAGCTGGAGCAATGGGAAAAACCGCTTATAATGCCGTAATTGGGCGTGGCGTTGCAGCAATCAAAGGGAATGAATTCATATATCAGCTGCTTGTGAAAATGGATATGGATGGCTTTTGGAAAACACTTTCTTGCGGCTCAACATTTGAATCACTCAACTCGGACAATATAAAAAATGCTGAAGTCAAAGTGCCAACAACAGCGGAACAAGTACAAATCGGTGACTTCTTTCGCCATCTCGACAACCTTATCACCCTTCATCAGCGTAAGTTAGAAGAAATGAAAATATATAAAAAATCCCTGATGCAGCTTTTGCTGACGGGGATTGTGAGGATGTGAAAAAATTATGAAATGTCCATATTGTTGTACGGCTATAAATTTAAGTACATCGGAAACTCTGCTTAAAGACCCTTTGCTTACTACGGAAGACGGTTTAGATAAAATCGGGTACTCTTTAGGATATGGATTTTGCCCGGAATGTAACAATCTTATTGTTACGTTTAAAAAAGGAATTTATTGTTACGATTTTAATAGAGATTACATTGAGCAAAAAGAGGAAACGGTAATTATTTATTCCAAATTTCCATGTGCTACGAAATTAAATGAATATATACCTCAAAAGTATATGGATTTGTTCTCGGAAGCTGAGCAGGTCAACAATATCAGCCCGCGTGCAAGTGCTACATTGAGCAGATATCTTTTGCAAATGATACTTCATGAAGAATTGAATATTAAAAAGCGTAATCTTGAAGAAGAAATTAACGAGCTTGGATCACAGGATCAAGTGCCGTCAAGCCTGGTTACAGTGTTGCAAATTTTACGGCGTGTTGCAAATTTTGCAGCCCACCCAAAGAAAAGCACACATAGTGCGGAAATAGTAGAAATTGAAGAAGGCGAATCAACGGTAATGCTTGCGTTGATAAACGAGTTATTTGATTTTGTTTTTGTAAAACCCGCTGAAGTAGAGAAATTTAAGAGTGATATGGAAGAAAAATTCGGGATTAAGTGTGAAACGTAATTTAAATATTGTTTATAAAACGTTGTATAAAAAATATAATTAACAAAAACAAGGAGGCAAGAAGATGACTGATATAAAAATGTTTCCAATGGGCTTTGGAGAGAGCATTATGCTATCAAATGAAAACGAATGTATGCTGGTAGATTGCGGTTCTGAAAGCGAATACAAGAATACCTATTTCAATAATGTATTTAATGAGCTCGACCGTTACGGTAAAAAATCTGCTATGATATCGCATTTTCACGAAGACCACATAAACGGTTTTATAAGAATGGTAAAAGAAAACAGACACAGATTTGAGACTGTATATATACCGGATGTATTCACTTTTTCGCACCCGAATTTTGTTGATATGGAGATTATAAAATATATTTTAGAAAGCATCCATTGCCCGGGTGAGCGTACATTATCGCTATGGGATTTATTGAAATTGCTGTGCGATAAAAAAATAAACATTAAACCGTTAAAACGCGGGAAAAAAGCTTTTTGTGAAATTGGTGAAGAGTTTGATGTTTTATGGCCGGTGCCTGAAAATGTTGTTTCAAAAAGGTTTTATAACGCGCTTAAACTTAAATTAACAGCCGAAATTATAAATTCTGTTGAGCGCATCTCAAATCAAATTTCCGAACTGTTTATAAGTTCGGAAGGCAGATTTACTGCGGATTCTTTTGAGGAAGTGTATTTTTCAAACATAGGTGAAATGCTTGATGAAATTGTTATAACCATAAAAGCGAAAGAAACAAACCTTTTTTCAGAGTATGAAGTCGGAAAGCTCATAAAAACAATTCGCAGCGAAGCAAATAAAACCAGCATTGTTTTTCAAAATTCTGATGAAAATATCTGTAAAAATGTTCTTATGACAGGAGATATAACTAACGGTATTATGAAAAAAATCGCAGAAAATTCTCTTACAGGAAGCGTTCCCTTAAAGAAAAATTATTATTGCATTAAAGTTCCTCATCATGGTACGGAAACTCACTATTTCAATTTCGGGTGCCATACTGTTTTTCAGAATTTGCTTATAAGTAACGGTGAAACCAATAAACCAAGGCGAAGAAAAATATCAAAACAATATAATCTCCTCAAACGGGAGTATAATATTGTCTGCACTAACAGCTTGTTAAAAAAATGTGAATGTTTTGATGTATTTCCTAAAATAACTTGTTCTAACGTTAATGATAAATGCAACTGTAAATTTTACAGAGATATTTTAATTCCTTGAGGAGAAAGCTTATGAGCTACAGAAATCAATCCGATTTGTATTCAGAAGATAATATCAGCAAATATCCGGCGATTGAACTTTTGTGCAAGCTGGGTTTTGAGTACATATCGCCCGAAGAATGTATGGCGCAGCGCGGCTCACTTTATGATGTGCTTCTCAAAGATATTTTGCGTAAACAGCTTAACGCTATCAACCAGTTTGAATTCGGCGGTATTACTTATAAATTCACCGCAGATAATGTTGAGAAAGCTATAAAGGATTTGGATGAGCCTTTAACGGACGGTCTTGTTCGCACAAGTGAAAAGATATATGATGCTTTGATGCTTGGCAAGAGTTATCTTGAAAAATTGTCTGACGGCACTTCAAAAAGCTTTAATTTAAAATATATCGACTGGGAGCATCCCGAGCGCAATGTATACCATGTTACTGAGGAATTTTCCTGTGACAGTTGGGACAAGCAGAAAAATGCTCGTCCCGATATTGTGTTGTTTGTAAACGGTATTCCGTTCGCGGTTATAGAATGTAAAGCACCCACTATAAGCGAAGATCAGGCTGTTGAACAGATGATTCGCAATCAGGGAAAAGACTATATTCCTCAGCTTTTTAAGTATGCTCAAATAGTGATTGCCGCAAATAAAAATTCAGTTAAATATGCAACCTGCGGAACAGGTAAAAATTTCTGGAGTATCTGGCGCGAAGAAGATATTGATTGGCAGAACAAACTCATTGAGCAGCATGTAGCAGGCAGAAAGCCAACTGCGCAAGACGGAAGCCTCATCTCTCTGCTCTCTCCCGACAGGCTTTTGAAACTCACAAAATACTTTATTCTGTATGACGGAAACATCAAAAAGATATGCCGTTATCAGCAATTTTTTGCGGTAGAGAAAATCATCAAAACAATAAATACCAATGACACTGCCGGCAATCGTCAAAGCGGTGTTATTTGGCATACTCAGGGTAGCGGAAAATCTCTTACAATGGTTATGCTGGCAAAATACATTTTGGAAGAAATGTATTCGTGTAATCCGAAAGTTGTTATTGTTACCGATCGTAAGGAACTTGATAAGCAAATTGCCAAAACCTTTGCTCATACCCGTTTGGCTCCCGCAAGGGCAACAAGCGGTAAACATCTGATAGAACTCATCAATAAGGGTTCTGCCGACATTATCACTTCTATCATCAACAAATTCAATACGGTTGAGAGCAGCGGACTTAAAAATAATTCAAGAGATATATTTGTTCTTGTTGATGAAAGCCACCGCTCCAATTACGGTTCTCTTGCAACAAAAATGAGAGCCGTATTCCCCAATGCCTGTTATATAGGATTCACCGGTACCCCGCTGATGAAAAGTGAAAAGAACACCATGGCTAAGTTCGGCAAGCTTATTCACAAGTACACTATTAAAGACGGTGTTGAGGACAAAGCCATTGTCCCTTTGATTTACGAAGGCAAATTTGTTGACCAAAATGTTGATGAAGAAAATATAGACCTATGGTTTAATCAAGTAACCAAGCGACTTAATGATGCACAAAAAGCTGATTTACGAGATAAGTGGAGTTCTATTAAAAGACTTGCTTCGACCGATGCAAGAATTAAGCGCATTGCATTGGATATAAATCTTCATTTTACCGAAGGATATAAAAACACCGGATTTAAAGCTATGCTTGCCTGCAATTTTAAGAAAGATGCGATACGTTATCAAAGGTGCTTTGAACAGTTCGGCGATTTGACGACAGCTGTCGTAATATCTGCCCCCGATATGAGAGAGGGTGCAACTGAGGTTGACGAAAGCAACGATGATTTGGTTGTTTCATTCTGGAACAAGATGATGGAACAATACGGCAATGCAGATGATTACGAAGAAACTGTTAAAAACAAATTCATCGACGGTGAAATTGATATTTTAATTGTTTGCAGCAAATTATTGACCGGCTTTGATGCCCCCAGGGCCCAGGTACTCTATATTGACAAAGAACTGAAAGACCATAGCCTTCTTCAGGCAATTGCAAGAACAAACCGTTTATACGAAGGCAAGGACTACGGCTTGATTGTTGACTACCGCGGTCTTATCAACAAGGTTGATTCTGCCATGGAAGTATATAGCGGTGCCGGTCTTGAACAGTTTGACAGCTCGGATATAAAAGGTGTTATAGTCGATATAATGGCGTGTGTAGGCCGTCTTCGCGAATCGTACTCGCATCTTTGCGATGCCTTTGAGGCTATCAAAAACAAAGAGGATACCGAAGAAATCGAACAGTTTTTGTCTGATGACGAGATTCGCGGAAAATTTTATGATGCACTTTGCGTATTCGGGCGTGCTTTGAATACTGTTATGAATTCCGAAAAGGCATACGGAACTTTTGAAAAGAGCGAAATTACCAAATATCAGTCCGCCTTTATATTTTATTCCAAAGTCAGACGCAGTGTAAAGATCCGCTATGCCGATTCTATCGACAACAGAGAATACGAGAAACAGATGCAAAATCTTCTTGATACACATCTGTCGGTTGTGGGCGTCAAGCAGATCACCAATCCTGTTGACATCTTAAATAGAGATGAATTGGAAAAGGAATTGGAGGAATTAGGTTCCCTGCGTTCCAAGGCTGATGCAATTACATCACATATGACTAAAAGTATTAAAGTTCATCGCGATGAGAACCCCGCGTATTATGACAGTTTCTCAAAGCGTATAAAAGAGGCGCTCGAAGAGTACAAAAACCGTGTGATTTCCGAAGCTGAATACTTGGACAAGATGAAATCTATTATGGCAGATTACCGAAAGGGCACAACAAATATTACTTATCCCGAGAAAATCAAGGGTAATGTTCATGCACAGGCTTTTTACGGTGTTATAACGGCGGTTTTAGATGACAAAATTGATATAAACGAAAATATCGATATCATATCTGACATTGCTTTGGAAGTTACATCTATCATTCAAAAGCATGATACTGTTGACTGGCAGACCAACAAAGAAATCCACAATAAAATTGCGCAGAATATCGACGATATGTTTTACAGGCTTGAAAAAGAGCACAGTTTCGTAGTTGATTTTGACACAATTGATAAGATCATCGAAAATGTCATTACGGTTGCGCTCAGGAGATTTAAATGATAAAAACGATTGATTTACACGACCGCGTAATTAGTTATAACCTTGAGCGTAAGAATGTTAAAAACATCAACCTAAGAATCAAAGCAGATCAAAGCGTCTATGTGTCTGCGAACAGCAACGTGTCAGAAGATATTATCGAAGATTTTTTGCATTCCAAAGCCGATTATATTTTAAAAGCGCTTGATCATTATGCCGAGATTGCCAAATATGAACCAAAGCCGAAGCAATTTATTGACGGTGAATCTTTTCGATTGCTGGGTCACGATTTAAGGCTTAAAGTTGTTGGGGGAAAGCGTAATTCCGTTGAAAGCGACGAATCCTATCTCACTCTTACCGTAAAAGATCCTGCAAATTTCAAAATGAAACAAAGCACAATGGATAAATGGATGAAAAGCCGTTGCGAAGCAATTCTCTTTGCGGTTTGTGAGAGTGTATATCCAAAATTTCAAAAGTACGGAGTAGAGTTTCCGGAGCTTCGCTTTAGAAATATGGTATCGCGGTGGGGCAGTTGCCAACCCAAAAGAAAGGTTTTGACATTCAATATTTCTCTTATTGAGGCGCCGCCGGCATGTATTGAGTATGTGGTTGTGCATGAATTTACCCATTTTCTACAACCAAATCATTCAAAAAAGTTTTATAGTCAATTAGCAATGTTTATGCCTGACTGGAAAGAACGCAAGATGATTTTGGAAAAGAATAATTGCTATGTTGAGTAGGAAACGAAAAATTGCCGATTAGATTTAGTGGAGAATGTCGGCACAACAGCAATTTTTAAATGTTGTTATAGCCCCGAAGTGTTTCAAAAAGTTATGGAGCAGGTCGAAAATTTTGAGGAGAATAATTAAAGGGATTGTGAGGTGTATCGAACATTGAAAGCGCTGCTTGATACAAATATTATTATCCATCGCGAAAACTTACAAGCTACAAATTACTCCATTGGTTTACTTTTCAAGTGGTTGGACAAGCTTCATTATGAGAAACTTGTACACCCATATTCTTTGCAAGAACTGCACAAAGCGAATAACAGCACACAGCAAGAAATATATAATGCTCGCCTTGCCGCATATACAGAAATGAAAAGCATAGCTCCGCAAAGCAGAGCGTTCTTGGACTTACTTGCAGATACACCTAAAACAGATAACGACCGAATTGACAATCAACTTTTGTGTGAGGTTTATTCAGGTCGTGTTGATATTTTGATAACCGAAGATCGAAAAATGCGAAATAAAGCCGAGCGCCTTGGATTGACGGACAAAGTGTTTTCTATAAATGGCTTTATATCGAAATGTAATTACGATAATCCGGCTTTAATTGAGTATAAAGCGTTAGCAGTAAAGCCCGAAACAATCGGAAACATTGATGTCTCTGATGCGTTCTTTGACTCGTTTCGCCCTGATTATGAAAACTTTGAAGCGTGGTTTGCGAAGAAAAGCAATGAAGATGCATATGTGTGTCGGTCCGATGACAACAGAATATTAGGATTTCTGTATTTGAAAACAGAAGATGAAACAGAAAACTATTCTGATATTACACCTTCCTTTACTGCGAAAAAACGCTTGAAAGTAGGGACTTTTAAGGTTGAATCAACCGGGTTCAGGCTCGGAGAGAGATTTATAAAGATAATCTTTGATAATGCAATTGAACGTCATCTCGATGAGATTTATGTTACATTGTTTGAAGAAAGACCCGAACTAAAGAAGCTGTGTGAAACACTTATGAAATGGGGCTTTTATCGGCATGGAGTAAAGATACATAAAGACGGAAGAAAAGAAACAGTTTTGGTCAAAAAACTCGGACTATATGATGCTACAAAAGATGTTATCTATAATTTTCCTAACATCGCGAAAAACAGCGCAAGAATGATTCTTCCAATTTTTCCTCAATATCATACCTCGCTGTTCCCTGATTCGATTCTGAATAATGAGGTGGATTTGATAGCGAATGTGTCTCACCGTTATGCGCTCCAAAAGGTGTATGTTTCATGGGCGCCGGAGCAAAAAATTAATCCCGGTGATGTTATTGTTTTTTACCGTACGGGAGAAACACAACCCAAAAAGTACAGTTCGGTTATGACAACAATAGGAATAGTAGACCGCGTTATTTCCTCATTTAAAAATGAAGAGGATTTCCTGCAGCATTGCCAAAATAGGAGCGTTTTTTCTCAAGAAGAATTAAAATCCTTCTGGAATAACCACAGATATAACCTCAAGGTTATTAAATTTGTGTATGCAAAAAGCTTAACAAAGAGATTAACACTCGATTATTTGCACAAACAAGGAATTGTCGATCCGCCATCCGGACCAAGACCTTTTACAAGGTTAACAAATGATCAATTCGATATGATTTTAAGAGATTCACAAACAGAATTATATATGTAACAGGTGAAAGTATGGCTGTTATTTTATTATCTATTAAGCCGGAATATGCAGAGAAAATATTCGCGGGAACGAAAAAATATGAATACAGAAGACATATTGCTTCCGAAAAAGTCGAAAAAATCATTGTTTATTCGACTGCTCCGGTCAAGCAAGTAATAGGAGAAGTGGATGTTGATGGCATACTATCGATGAAAATGACCCCTATGTGGGAACTGACTAAACACGGCGCCGGGATATCCCGAGATAAATATCGACAATACTTTAAGAATTCAAAATGCGCGTTTGCCTATGTACTAAAAAAACCGAGATTGTTTCCCTCTCCAAAAGATTTAAAGGATTACGCGATTAACCAAGCGCCGCAGTCGTTTGTATACATAGCAGAAGACAAAAAATGAATTGATAATTTCATTTTCCACGCAACATCAAAGCATAAGGAACAAAACAAATTTCTAAGACACCGTATGAAAACAACGTGATCTGTTTTATGCGGTGTCTTATGTTTTTATATAAAAGTAGATATTTATATGCTCCCTCTCGTGCTGCGGCGCGGGAGGGATTTTTTATGCTGTTTTTTAAAAGTGTGAGAAAATATTTGGCTCAACACAAATTATTTTCTGCCACTTAATAAGTAGGTGCTGAACAGTTTACTGAGAAAAAATTTTACTGTGGGGGTTAATTTTTCGGCGGTTTTTCAGCAATCCAATATAGAGGGCTGAAAAGCTCGGCGGGTGAATATGAGCGTATGAACTCGCCGAGAGAATCAGGTCCGAAATGTTCTTTGACAACTGAATAATCGACCAAATGGAATGTGGTCGTGCAATTTCCTTTTACAAAAAGTGTGTGCGGGAACCTCAGAAAAAATGGTAAACAAACAGCAGTTCGACAAAACGGCAAAGAAAAGCGGAGCAAAAAAATCATCATCTAAAAAATATTTTTCTGAAAACTATGCATATTTTCTCCCGTTTTTGACGTTAGGTGAGAGGAAGAAAGGAGTGGTGCTTATGGGTGACTGAAAAGCCGTGGCTATACGCGGCTGTAAAATGCGTAAGAATAGCGAGCATAGGTTTTGTATAGCCAAAACCGGAGCGCACATTCGTGCGAAAGGGGCGTTCTCGCCTGCCGGCTCGGTCAGCGCTTCTGCCTGCGGCAGAGGTGTCCACCGGACACCCGCGCCCCTTATACCCCAGTAAGAAAAGAGGTGATTTAAAAATGCGGGAGCGAACAAAACAAATAAATTTCAGAGTGTATCCGACCGAAGCCGAGGTTATAAAGCGCAAGGCGCGAAGGTGTGGGCTGAGCATTTCGGACTATGTGCGAAACTGTGCTTTAGAGCGCAAAATTGCAGAGCTGCCGAAAGAGGTGCTCGGAGAAGCGTACAGAATTATTGGCGCGGTGCGGCTGCAGCTTTCCGATTACGGCGGCACGGAAAAGTACACGGGTCCGCTTGAAAAGGCGCAGGAGATTCTTTTGGACATTTACCGCGGAAAGGAGGTGAATGCGAATGGCGGTGACGAAGATATGGCAGGTTAAGGGCAGCCTTGCCGATGTGGTAAAGTATGCAGGCAATCCCGAAAAGACAAGGACGCATGATCTTGCGCGGGTCGTCGGATATGCGGCGGACGAGCACAAGACTGTTGACGAAAACGAGCGGTTTTACGCCGTGACGGGCGTCAATTGCAATGCGAAAACGGCGCTTGAAGAAATGCTTGCCGTGCAGGAACGGTTTGGCAAAACCGGCGGCAATGTGGCTTACCACGCGTACCAAAGCTTTAAAACCGGAGAGGTTACGCCGGAGCAATGTCACAGGCTCGGCGTTGAGCTGGCGCAAAAGATGTGGAGCGACAGATATCAGGTGCTGGTTGCGACCCATTTTAACACGGGAACGCTGCACAACCATTTCGTTCTTCAGCCGGTGTGTCTGTGGGACGGCAAGAAATACGACTGCAATAAGCGCGAGTATTACCGCATGCGGAAGCTGTCCGACGAGATGTGCCGCCGCGAGGGGCTGACGGTGATTGAAAATCCCGGCAGGCGTGCGCCGCGACAAATTTATTTTGCCGAGAAAAACGGAGAGCCGACCAAATATAATCTTATGCGCGAGGCAATCGACGAGGCGCTCTCCTGCAGCTGCAGCGAGGCGGAGTTTGAGACTGCGCTGCGGCAGCTCTGCTACCGCGTATATCTCGGATTTAATGTGAAGTATGCGACAATTCGTTCGCTCGGCTCAAAGCGCGGAACACGGCTTTACAGGCTCGGCGAAGAATATGACCGATCGGCAATCTTTAAGAGGCTCGATGAAAATCTGCAATATGACCGACTGAACACCAATCAGCGGTACGAAGCTCGATTTTATAAGTTCACCTATACTTGGGTGGACGAGCACCCACCGCCGCCGGAATATAATTTGCGGAAAGCGTTATACAGCTTTAATGTTGACCGCGCGTCGCTCATTGAAATTTATGCGGTGCTGTTTGTGCTGATTTTGGATTTGACCATTCAGACGATTAAGTCGGCGGTGGAGCTTCTCTTGCCCGAAACACAGGTACCCGAATGCGTTATTGCGGCTTGTATGAAACCGAAATCGCCTGAAATGCGCGAAACCACGCGGTTTGCCGAGAGGTACACGCGGCAGCTGATGCTGCTCTCGCAGGAGAAATTCGGAAGCATAGACGAGGTGCGGGCTTATATTTCCGACCGCGAGCTGAAAATTGCCGAGGTGCAAGCCTATCGCGAACACTGGAAAAACAAGCTGAAAAGTGCCAAAACGCCCGAACAAGCTGCTGAATACACCCAAAAACGAAACCGCTGCACCGAAATGCTCAAAAATCTGCGCTTTCAAAAACAGGTTGCAGGAACGCTCGTTACCGACGAGCCGAAAATCAAACAGCTGCTGAAATCCGAGCAGAATATTCAGCGCGGCAACGATCCATACGAGTGGGCGAACGGCTACCGTATGCGCGACGCAAAAACCGACAAAACACTGTCAAGATAAACCGAAACTATCCGTTTCAAATTCAAATTTTCGATTAACATCTTCGGAAACGGCTGACGGAATAACCGTCACGGTGAATGAAATCACCAAATTTAACCAATAATGAAAATGTGAGGAGTTTGATAAAATGGAATTTGTAATGGATAACGAACTGAAGCTGGCAAAGGTGTGGTGCTCCCACGCCGACCAAAGGGACGAGTCAAAGCAGCAAAAGCTAAAGGAATTTATTGCCGATTGCAGGAAAAAGAAAATCTTCGTCTGCGTTTATGAATCGGGCGACGGCAGCCTTTTGGAAAACACCAAAGAGCTGCTTGCCTACAATCTTAATAACCCGACACCGCGCGCAAAGACATCAAAATCGCGCGACGCGAGGTAAATTTGGGGCGGCAGCTTTGCCGCGTACATAACTCTTAACATTTTTAAATATCACTTTTCGTTCGGCTGCAAGTCAGAGAGTTAAAAATAGGGAACATTTGCGGGGATTTACCCTATCAAATGTTCCCTATAAATTTATTTATAACACTCGGAAAATGCGGGGCGCATATCCTCAATATCCGCGCGCGAGATCCCGTATTTTGCCGATAACGTCTCCCAATTGCCCCTTACGGTATCAAGTATGCCGGCGGCAATTTCTTTTGCCTTTTGACTTTCAATGCCGAACCGCGGTGCGGTTTCTATTGCCAGCGGCACCGAAATCATATTATCGGTTTCGTTGACATTTAAAGACAGCTCGTCGCCGTAAGGCACGGGGTTTACATCATACAGAGGAGAAAGCTTCCAACCGCTTTTACAGTATATAAAAGCGTGATTTCGCAGATGATCGTCTGTGTTTGAAACTGCCATGTTGAATACGATTCGTTTCCACAGCTCAATTAAATCGTCTTTAGGATTGCTGCCGTTTGATTTGATAAACGACGCAATATCAAGGTAGCTTGTTCCGTCGGCGGCGGAAGCGCCGTCTGTCTTTTTAAGCAAGGTCATAGCCGAGGCAAAGTGAATTCTTTTCTTTTTATCACGATCAAAGCGCTTTACAAGAAATGTACTGCCGTACTTTGAGAACTTTTCAACCTTAGATTCAGGGACATTCAGTCCGCAAAGTCTCGCCAAATCGGACGCAACCTTTTCCCATGCGCCGGTATTGTTTTCATCGTTTTTAGACGGAAATTTCGCTATCCATAGCTGCCCCTCGGTGTCGGTCACCGTTGCTTTCGGTCTTGCGCCGCCGAGCGAGGAACCGGGTCTGAGCAGCTGATTCAGCCATTTTTCGTTTAACGAGTCATCGTTTTCAAACTGACGGGAAGCCTCCTCCAATGTGCGCAGCGTTGTCCATGGCGGTGCGGCGGTTTCCCTGTCGCAGGATAAAAACTCTCCGTCGAGGTCTGTTTTAAAGCGAATGCCGCCCATTCGTGTCTCATCATAAACGCCCAAAAGATAATCGCTTTCAAGAAGCTTTCTCGGCTTGCGCTTTTCGCGGTCGGCAAGCTTGCGCTCCTTTTTATTCATCAAAACCCGTCCCCAGCGGTCGGGCGAAGCGTCGGAAAAGACGCCGAAAATGCTATTTCCGTTCGGAAACTGTCTTCCGACAAAGGGAAACAAATCGGGGTCAATGCTCGTGTTCCCGTTATTCTGTTTTAACCATTCTTCTGTATATTCAAAGGAATAGCTTTCGCCGCCTTTAATGACATCGACATATAAATTACCCATATGCACGGGCGTGTCGCCCGAAAAATCATCAAATACATAAATCGTTTTCATGCCTTGCCTCCTTACCTTTTATTTTTGCCCATTAAATCCATATCCTGCAGCTTTCTGCCGAGTTCGTCGTCGCCTGCGATTTTTAAGAGGTCTTTATCCATATTGTTGAGCGCGTGCAAAACAGCGGCGTAAATACCGATGGCAACCGACGGATTGCCGTTTTCCACCTTCCACAGCGTCGAGCGGCTGATTCCCGCACGCTCGGCGACCAATGTTGCGGACAGCCTTCTTCTGAGCCGTGCCATTTTTATTTGCTCACCCATAGTTTTAAGAATATTTTCCGTATCGGGCATAATATTATACGCTGCATTTTTCATTTGCACTCACCTCTTGTGTTTTCTATTATAAACACTTAATGCTGTTTTGTCAATAGTAGCGAACATAAATGACTTAGCAACAAGATTCCTCTTGATACGTATTGACTTTTGGCTTCGATTGTATTACAATGTTGTTAGTTAAAAATATAGAAAGGAGAAACAAAGTTGAAAATTGACGGATACGCCCGAATTTCGGTGGATTTGCAGGAAGACAGCCACGAGAATACAAGTATCGAAAACCAAAAACGAATCATTCGCGACTTTGTGGCAAAGGAATTTCCCGACGCGGAGCTGACGATATACGAGGACAGAGACCGAAGCGGCTACACCTTTTCTCAACGCGAAAACTATCAGAAAATGCGCAAGGAGCTGATAAACGGTGATGTGCGTATTCTAATCGTCAAGGATTTCTCCCGTTTTTCACGCCGCAACAGCTTAGGACTTTTGGAGCTTGAAACGCTGCGCGACGCCGGTATTCGCATTATTTCGATAGGCGACAATATCGACTACCCCACGCGCGACGACTGGATGCTCATTCAGTTCAAATTTCTGATGAACGAAATGCCGGTCACCGACACCTCGAAAAAAATCAAGCAGATGATAGACAACCGGCAGAAAAACGGGCAGTGGATCTGCGCCGTGCCCTATGGCTACCGCATTACCAACACCAAAGAAATGACCTATGAAATCGATCCGCCTGCGGCGGAGGTCGTGCGCGAGGTTTTCAGACTTTACAACCTCGGTTGGGGGTACAAAAAAATCGCAAATCACCTGACCGACAGCGGCGTGCCGACCCCGAGGGCAAACGAGATTGCCCAAAAGGAAGCCGAGGGAAAGGCAACCAAGCTTACCGCGCGCAATGAATGGAGCATTATCACGGTGCAGGCAATTCTCAAAAACGATTTTTACATCGGCACGCTCCGTCAGCGCAAGTACACGCGCAAGGGCATTAACGGCAAGGATGTAAAGCTCGGCGATGAGGACAATATCGTGATAGAAAACGCGCACGAGCCGATTGTGGACGGCAAGACCTTTGCCTATACAAAAGAACAGCTCCGGCTGCGCTCAAATGGCAATTATCGCGGTGAAAAGAAGTATGCCACCGATTATTCCGGCTTTATGTTCTGCGGCGACTGCGGCAGCCCGATGTTCTCCATGTCCCGCCCCGATCTGTCACCCGCCTACACCTGCGGTACATACCACAAGCGAGGACTCAAGGGCTGCACCTCGCACCATATCCGTGTGGATGTACTTGATAGACTTCTAAAAGAATTTATCCTTCGCGTGCGCGATAACTGCAAGGGTATGATTGACGAGCTGCAAAAGACGATTGACGAGCAGCCCGAGCGCGAGGAACAGCTCGGCGCGACGGTTGAGAGCATTGAAACGCAGCTTAACGAGGCAAAAGCAAAGCTCAAAGCGCTGTATAAAGAAAAAATGCTGATTGACGCGGGGCTGTCCGACGCCAAAAGCCGAACCAAGGCGGCGCTTTACGACGAAATGGAGGAAGAGCTGCTCACCCGTATTGAAATGCTCGAAAAGCAATTCGGCGATGTCAACAACATGCGCAACAATATGATTACCGCCAACCGAAAGGCGAAAACGGTTATCGAAGTCTTTGACGGAGTGCTTAAAAAAGAAAAGCTCGACAAGCGCGACATCGGCTTGATCGTTGAGAAAATCACGGTGTTTGAGGATCATTTGAATGTCAGGCTCAAATCCGATGTGGACGAGCTTTTGTCGCTTGAGGATACGGAGCACACCGTAAATTTTAAGTCGGGCAGTAAGGATATCGCAGTTACCCAAAGGTCCGCGAACCGCGCGGACAAGGTCTTTACTGTCAATGTTATCAGAGAGGGCGACCCGCTGGAAATATACACCGACGCGGACGGTGAGGTCATTTTCAAAAAATACTCGCCTATGGGCGAACTGTCGGAATTTACGTCGCAGTACGCCGATGTGCTTTACAGGGCTACAAACATGCCCGTAATCGTGACCGACCGCGACCATGTAATTTCGGCGGCCGGACTTTCGAAAAAAGATACAATTGATAAGCACATTTCGCAGGCTCTTGAAACAATTATGGAAAACCGAGGAAGCTTTGTCGCAGGTACCGATAAATACGCGCTCTCCCCCGTCGAAGGACTTGACAGAAACGCCGCCGTGGCATATCCGATAGTAGGAAGCGGAGACGTTTCCGGTGCAGTCGTTCTCCTGTTCGGGGAAAACGGAACTCTCCCCTCCCAGTCGGAAATAAAATTAGCACAGGTTGCATCCTCTTTTTTAGGAAAACAGACGGAAGAATAAAATCAGAACGGCTCGCCGAAATGGCGAGCCGTCACGTTTTATTATACCCAGTCTTTAAACACATCCGCAATATTATTCTCATTAAACTTTATGCAGACGTCGTCGTTTATAACAAAGTTCAGTCTCCACGTATGATAAATTCTGTCCCCGATATCGACTCTCTGAATCACGGAATTATCAGCATTCGAATATTTAATTATCGTATTTTCGTTTCGGTCGTATATGACATAGTCTTTATCCGTCAGGTCAACCAAAAATTGCATGTCTTCATCAATTTTTAATACCTGCGAAACCTTCTTCATCGTTCTGTCGTAAACAAGTCCCCTGTCGTATTTATGCGCGTCCATATTATTCTCGTCATATCTCAACGTCGGTCTTACCGTCCAATAGCTCATAATCATATAAACCGCATTATCGTCGGCATAGCTTATCGTAAAATCTCCGCCGTCGTTCTTAAAAAACGGTTCGTCTTCCCCGTTTAAATAATACCTTATCCTCGAAAACCACAAATCTCCGTCATAATCGTAAAGGACAAGGGGTGTTTCGTTTTCATAATTGAGAGGGTTCGACTTCTTAAATTCAGCAATGCACCTCATGGAATTATACACACGGTTTCCAGAAAGATTCAGCGCAGGCTCTTTATACGAAGTGTCATGTATAAATTGAATCCAAAAAATACATAATGCCAGAATAATCACCGTAGGCGGGATTATAACTAACGTTATCTTTTTTCTTTTGGCTGTCATAACAATGCTTTCCTTTCTTTTTCAGTTTAATTTTATTACATCTTTAATTCCGTAGCATCCGCCGAATAAAACAAGAGTATCATCATTCGCTCGTTCGATGTAATAATTCATAAAATTTTTAAGATTGCATTCTCTGAAGAACTCCGATTCTCCCGAAGAATAATGATATGTAAACAACGCGCTTTTATTATAATCGTAGTAAATACATTTTTCATCATCCGCATAAACCAACAACTGTTTTTCACCCGAATTAAAAACGACCTTCGCCTCTGATTTATCAAAATCCGCGATAATAACGCGCGATTTTTTTGATTCGATTGATTTAGAGTACCACGTGCCCGAAAAACTCATACAAACGCCCTTGTCATTGTATTTTTTTACATAACCTCCCGATAATCTTTCGTCATCAGGCGATAAAAATACGTTTTCGTCCGGAGAATCGGGATTCGGAATAAACAGACCGTCGTAAAATTTACCGTCATAAACTTTAATGTCATGCTCGGCTTTAACAGGATACGCGTATACTTCTTTATTCTGTGAAATCTCGGGATAAACCCGAAAAGAATAATATTTTTGCGTTTCATAATCATAACCGCTTACATATATGCCGTTTTCATCCGAATAAAGATAATTATGCTTCTCATAAAAATTACCGTAATTTTCAAAACTTTCGCATATCGCCGAAATATACGCGTCCGAAACCTTGGTAATAGAATCCGAATCGCAGTTATAGAAAAATATGTTTTTGTTCGTTATAAATGCGATAATGTTATCATACCCTGCGAATGAAAAAACCTTGCCCGAATTGAACAGAAATTCGCTCTTTCCGTCCTCATACACATAGATTCCGTGCCGTACTATCAGCGAATCATTATAGTAATATACTTTTCCGCCGTAGGAAATACAATGGCGTTCGTACGCTTCGGGAAAATCCGTACGCACAGTGAGAGCCGGGTAATAATGTACGGTATCTGTTCTGTCAAGACAAATAAACGAAAACAGCATAAAAACTACGTAAAGCACGCCGATAGAGGAAAAGATAACTTTTTCATACCTTTTCATTTACATTTCCCTCCCGTCAGTCTCTTTTTGCGGTATTAATATTATCAAACCCTATTTCCATAAAACCTATTGTATCGGAATCAAACACGAGCGACAGCTCTTTTCTGCCGGATTCTTTTGAAACTATGTCTCCCGTGATGATTTTTATTTTCCCGCCTCCGCTGACGTTCAATTTATTTATAAACAAACTAATATTGCCCGTAAGCTCGAATTTATGATACCGTCCGTTCTTTTCGAGAATAAACGTAACCTTTTCAGAGTCGGAATCAATTTTAAACTCTTTCAATACCGAATTATTAAAGACATTATTTTTATTTAAAACCGTTTTAATAACGGGTATTTTATCATTTTTAATATAACAGTCGTTTCCGGAGCCTTTTATGTTACAGAATTCGTCGTAAATTTCATAGAATTTTTGAAGTCCGTCTTTTAACGTATAATTTTCTACAATAACGTCAAACCAGTTTTCGCCCTTGCAAGCCGAAAGTTTACCGAGCGCAAAAGCATTAAAATCCTTAAACACACTGTCGTAAGTAAACTGCTTCGAGCTGTCGCAAAACGCCTCAAAACTGTACGAAAGCGTTTTCTTTACGTCGTACAGCGTATGAAAAATACCGAACGTGTACCTCGACGCGTAAATATCATCATAAATAGGGTCTTTGAGAACTGCGGGCAGGAGCGAGTATTCTTTAAGACAATTTATAAATTCCAAATACTTCTCTTCGTCCGATAATTTCATATTATCAAATACCGTATCATACGGCTTCACGCTGTTAAGATTGTATTTATTTTTAATAAAAATATTAAATCCCGGCAGAATTCTGTTTTCCGTCAGCCCGAGAACCCGCGGTTCGGCTTCATCCGAGAGACAAAAATGATAACCGTCTATGAAGCTTTTTGCGCCGGTGTATGTACGTATATATTCGTTATCAACAAGCCGTGATATCATTTTCGGTGTGCGATTCATTAAACTCACCCTCCTTGTTACGCTTATATTGTACCATATTATTCTTAGAAAAGGGCGAAATGAAACCATTTGTATCTAAATTGTAATTAATTTGTAATAAAAAGTGAGACCGAGGAATAACTTCGATCTCACTTATATTTACTTACTTATAAAAAATCGCTTACCACTTATCAAAATATCTGTTGAGCGTATTTTCGATTCCGCGCGGGAGTTAAACGAATTATGTATTTTTTTTAAGAACTTCATTTATTCGCCCTCCTTGATTTTTAAGCAGATAACCCTGCCGGAAAAATCGGAAACAAATATATTCTCCCCGTCAGTCGCTGATTTTGAAAAAATCGGCGAACCGATATCGACGGTTTTCGTTATCTCCCCGTCGGGATTCATAAAGTAGAGCTTGCCGTCAGACGCGCCGAAAACGAGCGTGTTATCCTCAAGCTTTAATATCGACGGTTCGACAGTCTCGGCTTCTGAGTTTGTGTAGGGAGCCGTATAAATCAAAGCCGAACCGACCTCGACGGTTTTAATTATCTCGTCTTTATTTATATCATATATAACAACGCCCTTGTTCGCAGTCGGGATATATGCCTTTTCGCCGATAATCAACGGCTGTGCGCTCGACGAAAAATTATAATTTTCAACGTCCTTTTTCGTTTTAATCTTACCCTCGTTTAAATCGACCGTCATAATCGCGTCCGAATCGGCAATAAGCAATGTGTTTTCGTCAATAACGGCGGGAGTCGAGCTTCTGAATCTCAAATCCTCGTCCTTTATTTCGAAAATCTGCCTGCCTGTGTCCTTATCGAGAATGACGAGCGCGTCCCAGTGCGAATTTACGATTAATTTATTTCCTATAACAATAAATTCCGCCGGGGAGGGCTCTCCGTAACCTCTGATATTCTCCCAGACTTTTTCACCCGTTTTAATATTGAGAGCGGTAATACCGGAAGCAGAACCCGTATAAACAATACCGTCCGAAACACATATACCCGAACTCGTATCGAGAGCGGAGCCTAAATCGACCTTTGTTTTCCATAATTCTTTTCCGTCATAAGTGTCAAGAGCGTAGACGTTTCCCGCACTGTCCTGAATTATAACCGTTCCGTCCTCGACGATTATGTTATTCTTAATTGTATTTTCTGTTTTATAAGTCCATGCGACTGCGCCGTTGAGAGCAGAAAGGCACGTAACACCGCAGTTTATCGGGTACGAATCGTCAACAGTGCCCAAGTAAACGAATCCGTCTTTTAATACGGTATCACAGAACAGAACCCTGCCCTCGAGCTGTGTCGTCCAAACGGCAGATTCAACCGCGTCGGGATTCGAATTGAATTTATAATAAGCCATATCGGCGCTAACCGTGCCGTCGGCTGAAATATTTATAATTCTCAATCCGCTTACGGACGAATCAATGCCTCCGCAGTCGGGGCGGGCGGTGCTTATATTAACAACGCCATCGTTTTCCTCGATATAATTATGATGATAATGACCGAAAACCCACGCGATAAGATTATGCTTTTTTAAATCAAGCTTTTTTCTGTCAAACGATATGACGTAATCATCCGACGGAGAATCGGTATGATTAAATATTACAACCTTCATATTTTCATCGGTATTTTTAAGGTCGTTTTCAAGCCATCTCCAGCGGTCGTTTTTGTTATATCCCGATTTATAATCGCCGCCTGTCTGAAACGGAGTTACGACATAGTGAACGTTGCCAACCTCGAAAGAATACCATACGGGGCCGTATATGCTCTCAAAAAGCTCCTCGCCGTACTTACCCTCGACATAGTCGTGGTTGCCGATTATATAGCGAACGGGAACGTCCATGTTTTCGCTGTTCATACCCTCGATATGCTTTTTAAGTCCGTCTATATAGCAGATATCGCCCGTGTGAATCAAAAACGCGGGATTTTTTTCATTTATTGTATCTTTGATAAAGTCAATCCACTCGCCTACTCCCTTTTCGCCGATTTCCGTATCGGATATCTGAATGAAGCTGTGCGCCTGACCTTTTTCAATATCCGACTTTTCAAGTGTAAAATCATAGCCCTCGCTCTTATCTTTATCTGCTGAAATATAGTAATTTTCCGTCGTATACCCCGCAGGGACGGTGACGGTGATAAATCTCGTTTTTCTGTAACCTTTTAATTTAAACGCGCCGTTTTCGTCCGTCTTTACAACGTTTCTGCCGTCTGACACGCTGACGCCGGATAAGGGCTTGCCGTCATTGGTAACCGTACCCGAATAGCCTTTTCCGGGCATGAATATTACGCCGAGAACGACAGCAACAGTGACAGCCGCGAGTGCGGGGATTATAATTAGAAGCTTCTTTTTCATAAATTTATAACTCCTGAATAAAACATACCGGCATTACGCCGTCTTAATGTTGATTATACATAAAACTCTTAATAAAATCAACGCTTTAATATTTTTTTGACGGATTAATTTTGTCTATATCGGTTAATACTACATTTAAGCCCGTTACATAATTTTTCGGGGGCTGAAAAAATGCAGTATAATAAAGTCGAAATATGCGGAGTGGACACGTCAAAATTAAAGGTAATGAGCGAAAAAGAAAAAATGGAATTACTGAAAAAAGCGCAGGCGGGCGATAAAAAGGCATGCGACGATCTCGTAAAGGGCAACCTAAAGCTTGTGTTAAGCGTGGTTCAGCGTTTTTCAAACCGCGGAGAAAATCCGGAGGATCTTTTTCAAGTCGGCGTTATCGGGCTTATAAAGGCGATAAGAAATTTCGACACTTCGCTTGACGTTCGGTTTTCGACGTATTCATGTCCTATGATAATCGGCGAGATACGGCGGTATTTAAGAGACAACAATGCCGTCAGAGTCAGCCGTTCCATGCGTGATACGGCATATCACGCCATGCAGGTAAAGGAAAAAATACAGAACAAATACCACCGTGAAGCGACTGTCGACGAAATAGCGAAGGAGCTTGATTTGCCCAGAGAAAACGTCGTAATCGCCCTTGAAGCAATCGTCGACCCCGTATCGCTTTTTGAGCCTATATACTCGGACAACGGCGACGCGGTATATGTTATGGATCAGGTCGGCGACTCGACGACGGATTCGGACTGGATAGACGAAATAGTAATCCGTGAATCGCTTCAAAATTTAAACGACAGAGAGAAAAAGATTATGAATATGCGTTTTATGAAAGGCATGACGCAAATGGAGGTCGCAAGCGAAATCGGCATATCGCAGGCGCAGGTGTCAAGACTCGAAAAATCGGTTATAAACAGAATTAAAAATCCGGGATAATCGCGTTTCGTTTTGAATAAATATTACTCTGTAAGGGGTGATATAATGCAGTGTTCAATCAGCGAGCTTTGTCAAAAGGACGTTATAAACACATGCGACGGCATTAAAATAGGATGCGTCGACGACGTAAAGGTCGACTGCACGACGGGCAAAATCGTCGCGCTGATAATCTCCGGAAAAAACGGATTCTTCGGCATGGGAAAAAGCGATGATCTTTGTATAGAATGGAATTGCATAGAGGTTATAGGAAGCGACACTATTCTCGTAAAGTGCGTCGACTACCACCCGCCGTGCAAGAAAAACAGAACTCCGCTCGACGCGATGTTCAAATAAAAAAAACGCGCTTCTTTGCAAAAATCACCTGCAAAAAAGCGCGTTATTATTTTAATTATCTGTCTTTACCGCGATTGTCGTTTCCGGAACGTTATAATCAAACGGAAAATTGTGTTCGGGCGTATTTTCATCTAATCCGAAATACTCCGCTGCGATTTTTCGGCTTTCTTCATGTAAAGCCGAGCTTGCGGAGTCGGACATATACAAAACCCGAGCCCACAGCGAAACGGGAAATATTCTTTTTACGCTGTCAGAATACAATGAACCGTCATCCGGGGTTTCGTATAGCTTGAGAACATACGGAGCGTTTGACGACGACGGATTATAAAACGTCATTGCGACAGGCGTAAACGAACCCGATACGGAGTAAAGCAATCCGTTTTGAGCAGTCCATTCGTCATAAAGACACAGCGCGTAAACTTTCGTTTCGCGAATACCTCGTTTAACCCTGAGAATTTTGTTCGAAACCGTTTTAAATTCGCCCTCCAGATACTTTCCGTCGTTATCGGAAAAAACGGCGGAGTCCACCGCGGTTTTAAGCTTATCGGGCATATTGTCCCGAGTATATCTGTCCGTAAGAAAACACGCGCCTGTAATTACACACAGCGCAATGCACACCGCAAGTAAGGCTTTTGCTGGCTTTTTGCCGTTCATAACGGATTTAATACGTTCTTTTACGGTTACCTCGCCGAACGACAGCGGGCAGATCGAAATTCTGCTTTCCTTAACAGAGAAGTCAAACAGAGCCTGCATATAGTCCGATCTCTGCTCTTTATCCATATTTATAATTATACTTTCGTCGCATGCAAGCTCAATGTCACGGCAAAGCAGTACAAAACTTAATATGACAAACGGATTGAACCAGTGTACAGCCGTAATTAAAAATCCGACAGTTTTGGTTATATGGTCGCGCCGTCTGATATGTGCGTTCTCATGCAGTATAACGCTTCCCCTGTCGGCAGGCGAAATATTAAACGGCAGGTATATCTTAGGCTTAATAAGTCCGAAAACAAACGGCGAAGAAACATTGTCACACTCGTATACGTTTTCAGTAAACAAAACTGCGGTGCCGACTTTTCTTTTAAGCATAAAATAACTTATGACGGCGTAAATCAGAATTCCGACAGCGCCCGCAAGCCAGATATACGAAAATATATCCGCAACCGCAGCAGTGTTTACGGATGAAAAGACAGAGGATCCCGTAATCTTATCCGCCGCGATATCGACCGGAGATATCCCCGAATTAATTATAAAAGAGCCGCCGGCAGAGCTCCCATGAGCTATCACCTGAGAACTCGGAACGAGACTTGCCGGACTGCCGGGCAGATTAGGACATACAAGTCTGACTGCGACGTTTCCCCATAACACGATTCTGAATTTTTTCGGCATTTTCTTAAAAACAAGTCTTATGAGCATAACGGCAAGTATAAGCCACACCGCACTCAGACTCATATTGAGAATATAAACAAAAATATCGGAAATCATTGTTTTTCCCTCCTGTATTTGTCTATCATCTCCTGAATTTTGTCCGCTTCATCGTCCGACAGTCTGCTGTGCTTAGTAAACGACGCGATAAATGCCGGCAGTGAGCCTTCAAAAGTGCGCTCAACCATTTCATCGATTTCGGCAGCCTGCGCCTCGTCCTTGCTTATAAGCGAGGTAACCACGCTGTTTTCGTTTTTCACAACACCTCGCTGTGAAAGACGTTTAATCACGGTGTACGTGGTAGTCGGCTTCCATCCGAGCTTTTCCGAGCAAAGACGTACAAGCTCACTGCTTTTTATCGGTTCATGTTCCCATAGAATGAGACAAAATCTGTATTCGCTTTCGAAAATTTTGGGCGTTTCCATTATAAAAACCTCCTCTAATGCGTTAGAGTCATTTTCAGTCTAACACATTAGAGTAACTTTGTCAAGAAAAAATGCTGTAATCAATGCAGATAAATGCAAAGATTACAGCAAGCAAACAAAAATTTAACCCGGTAAATTATTGTTTGTTATTCTATTTCCGAAACAAGCACGGGTCTGTGTTCGGCTACGGATTTTTTCGCCGCGAGAGCGACTCTGACCGACTGCATACCCGCATGGATTCCGACGGGAACATCGGTATCGTTTTCACATGCACAGACAAACTGTCTCATTTCCTCGGAGAATGACTCCATATATCTTTCAAGGAAGAAGAACAGCGGCTTCTCGCCCGTAACGCCGTTTGCGTCTGAAACTACGGCGGAGGAAAGAGTGTCGTTCGACGTTGCGACCATACCCTTTGAGCCGAACAGCTCCGCTCTCTGGTCGTAGCCGTACGCCGCGCGTCTTGAATTATCGATAACGGCAAGTGCGCCGTTTGACATCTTCAGCGTAATAACCGCCGTATCAACATCACCCTGTTTGCCTATCTCGGGATCAACAAGGACTGCGGAATTGACGTAAACCTCTTGAACGTCGGAATTCGTAAGAAACGCCGCCATATCGAAATCGTGAATAGTCATGTCAAGGAAGATTCCGCCCGAAACGGCAATGTATTTGGGGTTGGGAGGCTCAGGATCTCTCGAGGTGATTTTAAGAATATGCGCGCCGCCGATTCTGCCGTCGTCGTATGCCTTGCGGATTGCGGCGAAGTTATGGTCGAATCTGCGGTTAAATCCGACCTGAAGCTTAACGCCCGGGTGTGAATCGAGTGCGTCGGCAACCTCTTTTATTTTAGCAATCGAATGATCGACGGGCTTCTCGCAGAAAACGTGCTTTCCCGCGTTGATCGCCTCTATTGAAACAGAAGCGTGCGTATCTGTCGACGAGCATACGAGAACTGCGTCAATATCATCATCCTCGATAATTTTGTGATAATCCTCATATATTTTTTCAACGCCGAAGCCATTGATAAACGACTTGGTTTCATCATTCATAAACGGATCTGCAACCGCCGTTACGACCGCGTTTTTTACATGATACGAAATGGATTCAAGATGAACCTTGCCGATTCTTCCCGCTCCGATAATGCCTATTCTGAGCATAAATTATCTCCCTTTTATTAAAATTTCAATACATTATACAATTAAATTGTGCCGTCCCATGTGGAAACAACGGTGTTTTTGCCCTCGTCCTCGTCGAACCAGCGGGTCGTAACGGTCTTTGACTCCGTATAGAATCTGTACGCGTCCTTGCCGAGGCAGTGGAGATCGCCGAAGAACGAATTTTTATGACCCGAGAACGGGAAGAATCCGATGGGTACGGGGATTCCGACGTTAACGCCGACCATACCGCCGTCCGTATGACGTACGAATTCTCTTGCAAAATATCCGTTCTGCGTAAAAATAACGGAACCGTTTGCATAAGGATTTGCGTTCATGATTTCAAGCCCCTCATTGAAATCCTTGCATCTCTTAATGCAGAGTACGGGGCCGAAAACCTCGTCCCTGCCTATCGTCATGTCCTCTGTTACATGATCGAATACCGTGGGACCTACATAATAGCCGTTTTCGTAACCCTCAACAACACAGTTTCTGCCGTCAAGGACAAGCTGTGCGCCCTCCTTTACGCCCTTATCGATATCGGCGATAACCTCGTCGTAATGCTTTTTATATGTAATGGGTCCGAGCTTGGAAGTCTTATCGTAAGCGGGGCCTACTTTGATATTTGAAGCCTGCTTTTTAAGCTCGGCGACGAATTTATCGGCAATACTCTCCTCTACGACGCAGCATGAGAGTGCCATACATCTCTGACCGGCGCATCCGAACGCGGAGTTGATAACTCCCGCAACGGTTCTCTCAATGGGAGTGTCGGACATAACGAGCGCATGATTCTTCGCCTGGCAGAGTGCCTGAACTCTTTTGCCTGACTTAGCCGCTCTCTCATATATAAGCTTGCCTACGGGGGTCGAGCCTACGAACGTGATACCCTTGATGTCGGGATGGTCGAGGAGAACATTTATCTCATTTCTCGAACATGTTACGATATTGATAACGCCGTCGGGAACGCCGGCCTCTTTATAAAGCTCTGCAATTCGAAACGCGGTTCTCGGAGTGAGGCTCGCGGCTTTTAATACTAATGTATTACCGCACGCGATACATGTCGGAGCCATCCAGCCGAACGGAATCATAGCCGGGAAGTTAACGGGGACGATACCTGCGAAAACGCCGAGAGGCTCGCGGTATTTAACGGTGTCGTAACCTCTTGAGGCGTCCATAATGCTCTCGCCCATCATAAGAGACGGAACCTGCGTCGCAAGCTCGGTACCCTCCTTTGCTTTGAGTACGTCGCCCTCGGCTTCCGCCCAGACCTTGCCGTTTTCCTCGGCTACGAGCATAGTAAGCTCATCCATGTGCTCCATAATAAGGTCGCGGATCTTGTACATGATCTGCGCTCTCTTGACAGCGGGGGTTCCGCTCCAGCCGGGGTACGCAGCTTTTGCCGCCGCAACAGCTTCGTTTACCTCATCTGCGGTACAGCACGGAGCATAGCCCGTAACCTCGCCCGTCGATGGATTGTGAAGATCGTAGTATTTGTCAGTCTTTGACTCAACGTACCGACCGTTGCAGAAATATTTTAATTTTTCAGCCATTATTATATCTCCTTTTGATTATTTTTGAATTATAAGCCCGTCTTTTCGGCAATGTATTTTCTCGCTTTTAACGCGTATTCAAACGGATTCGCGGCTGCGGGATCCTGCTCGGCTTCAACGAGTACGTAGCCCTCATAGCCGTTATCGCTCAACACGTCGAATATCGGAGTAAAGTCGATAGCCCCGTCGCCGGGGACGGTAAATGTTCCGAGTCTGACGCCCTGTAAAAACGAAAGGTGATTTTTCCGAACCTCTTCGATTTTTTCGGGGCGGATATCTTTAAGATGAACATGCTTGATTCTGCCTATGTATTTTTTAAGAACGGACATATAGTCCTCACCGCAGTATGCAAGATGACCCGAGTCGAAAAGCAGACTGAAATATTCGGGGTCGGTATTCTCCATAAGTCTGTCGATTTCCGCTTCGGTCTGAACAACGGTGCCCATATGATGATGGAATGTAAGAGCAATGCCCATGTCCTTGGCGATCTTGCCGAGCTTGTTTACGCCGGTGCAGAGCTTATCCCATTCCTCGTCGTTCATAATGTATTTTTCCTCGAAAATTGCCTTGTCGGTGCCCTGTATGGAATGACCCTGTTCGCTCATTCCGACGACCTTTGCGCCCATTTTCTTTAAAAACGTGATATGCTTTATAAAATCCTTTTCCGTTTCTTCATAAGGCTTTGTAGTAAGAAAAGCGGAGAACCATGCGTTGCATATCCTCATTCCTCTTAAATCGAGAGCCTTTTTGAGAACGTCGGGATCCTTAGGGTATTTGTTGCCTATTTCACAGCCCGTAAAGCCTGCGAGAGCCATCTCCGAAATGCACTGTTCGAACGTGTTTTCACTGCCCAAGTCGGGCATATCGTCGTTTGTCCAAGCAATCGGAGCAATACCGAGTTTAACTTTGTTTTTATCGAGCATATCAATATTTCCTCGCTTTATTCAAATTCTTTTTCTTATTTTCGTAAGCTTCGTTTACGCTCTTTTTAGAACTCGTCGAAGCAATGCCCACGTGCCACCATGCGCCGTAGCCGTCCGTCATGGTTTTGGGCAGAACCTTTATATCGATAAGAGTCGAAACGGTCTGCTTTTTGCTGTCCTCAAGCGCGAATCTCAATTCATCGAGATTTTTTGCGGTATAAGCTTTAACGCCGTAGCCCGAAGCGCATTTTGCAAAATCAATCGGTATAAAATCTCCGAGAAGCTCTCCGTTATCGTCACGGCTTCTGAATTCCGTAGCGAGGTTTCCTATGCCGTTACTCATCTGAAGATTGTTGATGCATCCGAATCCCGAATTGTCAAACAGCAGAACATTTATCTTCTTTTTCTCCTGAATTGAAGTAATAAGCTCGGAGTGAAGCATTAAATAGCTTCCGTCGCCGCAGAATGCGTAAACCTCCCTGTCGGGTTCGGCAAGCTTTGAACCGAGCGCGCCCGCTATTTCATAACCCATGCACGAGTATCCGTACTCCATGTTATACGAATCCTTAACGTCGGTCGTCCACATTCTCTGAAGACATCCGGGAAGAGAACCCGCGGCTGCAACGGCTATCGCGTCGGGAGAAATAACCTCTCTGATAAGCGCGACGGCGGAGGTCTGCGTGATATTGCTTCCCGTCATTTTAACGAAATCCTCGATACTGCTCTCATAGCCCGCCTTTATCATAGGCTCGAAGCTTTCGCCGTAACGGTAGTCGGCAAGACGTTTCATCTCTTTCGCCCACGCGTCTTTTGCTTCTTTTATTTCATTTGTATATCCGCTCTTATATGATAACTTCTCAAGCTTTTCGGTCAGAGCCTTTATTGACCGCTTTGCGTCGCCTACGCATTTTACCGCGTCAAGCTTATACGCGTCGAAACGCGAAGTGTTTATTGTAACGAATTTAACGTTCGGATTCTGATAAAGCGACTTTGAAGCCGTCGTAAAGTCTGAAAATCTCGTTCCGATTCCGATTATAACGTCCGCGTCCTTAGCTATCGAATTTGCGGCGGCGTTGCCGGTAACGCCTATTCCTCCGAGGTTTAGATAATGTGACGATTTTGTCGCGCTCTTGCCCGACTGCGTATCGGCGTAAGGGATATTGAATTTCTCGCAGAATGAGCAGAGCTCTTCTCCCGCTTCGGAATATCTTACTCCGCCGCCGCAGATTACGAGCGGTTTTTCCGCGTTTGCGATAATCGAAGCGATATCGTCAATCTCCTCCGGCTGAGGAACCGGACGTGCGATTCTGTGAACTCTCTTTTCAAAGAACGAATCGGGATAATCATAGCTTTCGCCCTCTACGTCCTGCGGAACAGAAACGCATACCGCGCCCATGTTTCCTACGTCCGTCAGCGCGCGCATTGCGTTTATCATGGCGGTCATGAGCTGTTCGGGACGGGAGACTCTGTCCCAGTAACGGCACACGGGCTTGAACGCGTCGTTAGTCGTTATCGAGAGAGAACCGGGCTGCTCGAACTGCTGTAAAACAGGGTCGGGCTGACGGGTAGAAAACGTGTCCGCAGGCAGTAACAGAAGCGGGATATGGTTTACGGTTGCCGTAGCGGCGGCGGTAACCATATTCGCGCTGCCGGGTCCTATCGAGGATGAGCAGGCGATAATCTTACGTCTGTTATTCTGCTTTGCGTACGCCGTCGCACAGTGAGCCATTCCCTGCTCGTTTTTGCCCTGAAAAACCTTAAGAGACCCCCTGTCCTCATCAAGAGCCTGACCTAATCCGACGACTATTCCGTGTCCGAATACCGTGAATACTCCCTCGACAAATTTTGTTTCAACTCCGTCGAAGGAAATGTACTGATTGTCGAGAAATTTTACAAGAGCCTGAGCCATTGTCATTTTAGGCATAATGATTTTTCCTTTCGTAAACTAATTTTATAAACGGAATTGAATTTCTATTTTTCGTCGAGGAGCCATTTATGCTCGTCGGATACGATTCTCGTTGTTTTATACCACGGATCGCCGTCAATGTGGCGTATCATCCATACGTAATACATATTATATCCGGGAGCTGCGGCCTGCTCATGATCCTGTCCGTTTCTTATCGTGCAGAACGAGCCGTCCACGCTCTTATATACCTCGTCACCGTTAAAGCACGCGCCGAAGCCCTGTGGTTTGTCAAACTGATAGTAATAAACCTCGGGCTGCGGGTGGTGATGGGGCGGATAGCTCGACCAGCGTCCGGGCTTGTTGAACACCTCGCCCATAACCATGTTCGAATACGGAGCGTTGTCAATGTCGAACATAGTTGAAACGACTCTGTGTCCTGAGCCGTTCCATTGACCGAGACCGAATTCCTGATAAAGGCAGTCCTCGGGAGCGTAGAATACCGCGTCGAATTTTTTATCGTTATCTGTCTGCTGAATTACGAATTCGCTCGTCTCGGCGGCTTCGATTTCAATCGGCGTATTACCGTCCGCGTGCAGGCAGTACGGCTTCATCTCGAAGGCGTCGCGTCTTGAGCATTCGCGTTCTTCGCCGTTCCATTTAAAAATAATTTTTCCTTTTATAAGAAGAACCGCAGTCTCGTCGCCCGGAGAAAATATCTTCATACTCCTCCATTTTTCAAGGCGTTTCACCGTGATATCCATATTCATATCGGCGTTTTTGCCTTTTCTCGAACACAAAACCTTTTCGCCGTTTTCATCAAAAGGTAAATTTTCGAACATAATTTATCCCTCTTTATAAATTAAACTCTTGCAACCATTTCGCCGTACTCGGCTTTTTCTTCGGCAATGAATTTTTCGACCTGCTCAACGTTCGGCATATCCTGCGAGCATGCGTGCGAAGCTACAAGCATAGCCGCGGACGCGCTTCCGAATTCAAGACAGTCGATAATCTCCTTGCCCTCGAAAAGACTGTAAAGGAATGCGGAGGTATATCCGTCTCCGCCTCCGAAGGATTTGAGAAGCTTTACGGGGAACGGCTTAATCGAAAAGCTCTTTGAGTCGTTCGTATAAGCGGTCGAACCCTCCTTGCCGTGGGTAACGATAACGATTTTCGCGTTCTTTTTCGTCCAGTAATCCGCGGATGCTCTGTCCGTACCCTCGAGTCCGAGAAGTCCCTCTGTAAGGTCATACTCCTCGCGCGAGCCGATAATCATATCTGACTTTTCCGCAACCGCCGAATAGTAAATCGCAATTTCGTCTTTATTCTTCCAGTTATACGCTCTGTAATCTATACAGAATATGACGGGGATATTGTTTTTCTTTGCAAGGCTGACAGTTTTTAACGCGGCTTCTCTCGACGGGCTTTCGGCAAGCGCGGTTCCGGAGATAAGAACAGCCGAACCCTGTTTTATATACTCCTCGTCGATATCCTCACATTCAAGCTTTAAGTCGGCAGCCTCGTTTCTGTACATAACGATGCTCGACTCCGTCGGGGACTTGATTTCCGTAAACGTAAGACCTATCTTCTCTCCGTTTTTACAGCGGACGATACGCGAGGTGTCAATTCCCTCTTTTTTAAAAAAATCGGTTACGTACGTACCGAACTGGTCGTCCGAAACACGGGCGAAAAATCCGCACTTTTTGCCCAGTCTCGCAAGTCCTACCGCGATATTCGCAGGCGAACCTCCGAGATATCTTTTAAACGTCGTACTCTCGTTGAGCGGACAGTTATAATCTACCGGATTAAGGTCGACGGCGATTCTGCCGACAAGAATAAGGTCGTATTTTTTTGATTTATTAAATTCGATGTAATTCATGAGCCTATCTCCTTATCAGTTATTGAATATTTCAATGTGTCTTTTTACATTTTCGTATACGGCATAAGCTTCGGCGGACGACAAAGCAAAATAATCGGACTTATTACCGCACAAATCGGAGCATTGTTTAGCCCCCCTTGCAAGCGCGTCGAACGAAGCCGTGGCGATATTGATTTTTCTTATTCCCAAATCAATGGCTTTTCTGAACATATCTGCGGTCATTCCCGTTCCGCCGTGAAGAACGAGAGGAACCGATACGGTTTTATGAATTTTATCAAGAATATCAAATCTCAATTCCGGCAGCGTAGGATAATTTCCGTGCGCGTTGCCTATCGCTACGGCGAGACAGTCGATCCCGGTTCTTAAAGCGAATTCCTCCGCCTTATCGGGGTCTGTGCATAAAATTTTATGCTCCGCGTTATCTCCCTCGTTTCCGCCGACGACGCCCAGCTCGGATTCAACCGTCGCGGAGTATTTTTTTGCCTTTTCGACGACCTTTTTCGTCATTTCGATATTATTCTCGAAGCTTAAAAGCGACGCGTCGAGCATTACGGAAGTAAATCCGAGTTCGAGAGCCTTATCTATACATTCGAGCGTAAGTCCGTGATCTAAATGTACGGCGATGTCGACGGACGCGTTTTTCGCGGCGGCGACCATCATCGGAGCCATTAAGTCAATCGGCGAATAGTCAAGTCTTTTTTCGGCAATCTGAAGTATAATCGGAGTATTGAGCTCCTCGGCGGCTCTGACGGCGCCCATAATCATCTCCATATTACCTACGCTGAATGCACCGGCGGCGCAGTTGTTTTTTTCGGCGTATTCAAGAATACGCGACATAGGTACGAGACTCATATCGTTATTTTCAACGCTATAGCAAAAGAGAGCCGACACCATAGACGCAATCCGCTGTATTTTGGGTGCGGAGCAGTTTTAAATCGGAGCAACACACTGCTTTGCTCGCAAAGAGCAGTGTGTGCGAATGATTGCAACAGCGGTTATATCTATCATATTTTCGTTTCGGCAAGGCAAAGGAACGCAGTAAGCCTAACGGCTTTCAAGTTTCTTTAACGCAGTCGAAGCTCAAAGAGGGTGGATATATTCCTTTGCGGTTCGACTCCCTTTTGCTGTATACGCGAAGAATCCTCCTTGTTTAAATTATATAAATATGTAAATACATAAGATTCATAATTATATGATAATACTAACACATGCCCATAACATTGTCAACATCTTAACACAATATGAGCAACTATTGTATATATTCATTCAAATTTACCCACAAAAGTGAGTAAAAATCACTTGATTAAGGCGTTTTGATAGGTTATAATGAAATAAAGATACTCAGATTGCTGATAAAAAACGGAGCTTTATATGAAAGAACAGCGCATTGACGATATGGAGATTTATATTCTCAAAAACCGCACCGCGTCGATAGACGAGCTGTGCGAACGTTTCGAGGTATCGGTGAACACAGTGAGGCGCGACATATCCGCTCTTTTACAGCGCGGAAACATTAAAAAAATATACGGCGGAGTTGCTGCCGTACAGAAGGAAGAAATTGTCGGTCTGCGCCCGTATTCAGAGAGAAATATAAAAAATTCGGAAACTAAAGCGATTCTTGCAAAAAAGGCGGCTCAGTTTGTTAAGGACAACGACGTTATTTATATAGACACAGGCTCGACGACCGTCGGAATTATCGATAATTTAAGCGATAAGAAAAACGTCACTGTCATAACAAACAGCATTTCGGTTATTATTAAGGCGCTGAATCTTGACAATATAAGACTTATCGCGGTTCCGGGCATTCTCGAACGCAAGGTTGCCGCGCTGATAGGACCGCAGGCTGTCGAAAGCTTAAAAAGCTACAACATAAACAAGGCTTTTCTTACCTGTACGGCTTTTTCAATAAAAGGCGGAGTTATGAATTCGACGCCCGAGGAATACACGATAAAGCAAACCGCGATGTCGAACTCAATGGAGCTTTATCTGCTGGCGGACAAGGACAAGTTCGGCAAGCACTCGCTGATGACATACGCGCAGATAGGCGACTTCGATTATTTTATAACCGATATGCCGAAAAACGCAAAATTTCTCAAATATCTCGCCGAACACAGAACAAATCTTATATCTATTTAATGCTATAATGATCAGGAGGAAATGAAATGAACATTCTTGCAATAGGAGCACACCCCGACGATTTGGAAATCGCCTGCTACGGCACGCTCGCAAAGTTTGTACAGCAGGGACATAACGTCTTTGTCTGCCATGCTTCGAACGGCAATCTCGGACATGTTATAATAAAGCCCGTCGAGCTTGCAAAAATCAGGACTGCGGAGGCTCAGAACGCGGCGGACATAATCGGAGCGAAGCATTATACGCTTGATATCGACGACCAGTATGTCGACTCGAACGACAACGAGCAGGTCAAAAAGCTTGTCAGAGTCATCCGCGAGACAAGACCCGACTTCATCATAACGCATACAGAGGACGATTATCACCGCGACCACGTCGAAACATACAAGCTCGTTTTCAGGGCGACGTGCTGTGCAAGCCTTGCTCATTACGACGACGGAGTAAATCTTCCGACAGTTGAAATATGTCCGCTCTATCAGATGGACACGCTTGCAAATGCGGGATTCACACCGACTGAATACGTTGATATTTCCGATACAATAGGACTTAAATTAAAAGCCCTCTCCTGCCACGACTCGCAGATAACGTGGATGAGAGAGCATGACAAAATCGACTTTATCGACTTTGTAAGAAGTTCGTCAAAGGTCAGAGGCAGCCAGTGCGGAGTCGAATACGCAGAGGGGTTCAGAGCCGACCTTCATTACGGACGAATGACGACGAAACGTTTTCTTCCGTAAAAAATACAAAAATTTCGTATTGCCGTCGGCCGACGGCAATATTTTTTTCGCATATCTATTGAACAAATCCGTAAAAAAATGTATTATATATCATATAGCAAAAGAGAGTCGAACCCATAAGGTTTATATCCACCCTCTTTCCGCTTCGACTGCGTTAAAGAAACTTGAAA
>OIYS01000269.1_pt1 | contig 38637 bp, 26 predicted proteins | sample 1588271 | NCBI WGS metagenome assembly OIYS01 (sample SAMN03283286) | human gut metagenome | biome: human-associated habitat; material: feces | host: Homo sapiens | place: Peru | collected 2012
GGCGAAGAAATCGCCCCGATGCCATAATATTACGCCAATTTAAGGGATTTTATAGATTAACAATCACAATTTAATGATAAAAAGAAATCGAGATGGCCATTTAGCCATCTCGATTTTTATTAGTGTATCACAATGTTTGTGATTTCTGCTTAAATCCACTTCATGTAAGCGAAGTCTTGACGGTGTGGAAGTTTTTCGTTCCATGGGAATACACGGATACCGAAACGGAACACGCCTGAATCCTTGGTGTTTTGCTTCATGTGGTAAGTGAGCACATCACCTTCTTCAGCCACAACATCGAATGGAATTACACGGTGGAACTTCTGTTGACCATCTTCTTCGCGGTAGATAACGAGTTCTACGCCAAGATCCTTGCCCAAACCTGCGGTGTCGAGCTTGATGGTGGCTTCGATTGGTTCACCATCGTTGGTTGAGTTGTTGAGCGAATCGCTGAGTTGAACATCCACTGCGTGAACATTGTCCCACTTCTCAACCACATTCTCTTTCCATGCCACGATTTCCTTAGCCACAGCATAGTTGTTAGCTTTGAGCTTCTTGCTACGAGCAGCTTCCTTGCTGTAGAAACGATCAATATAGTCACGAATCATGCGCGACATAGTGTAGTGTGGAGCGATGGTTGCGATAGAACGCTTCACGTATTGAATCCAGTTTGGAGAGTAGCCACAAGAGTTCTTAGCGAAGTAAAGTGGAATAATCTCGTTTTCAAGCATTGAGTAGATAGTGGCTGCATCGAGTTTGTCTTGTTGTGCTTGGTCTTGGTAAGTGCGCTTTGCTGTAAGAGCCCAACCAGCACCTTCGCGATAGCCTTCATACCACCAACCGTCGAGCACTGAGAAGTTGAGCACACCGTTCATTTCTGCCTTTTCGCCAGAAGTACCAGATGCTTCGAGTGGACGGGTTGGAGTGTTCAACCAAATATCCACACCAGTGATAAGACGCTTAGAAACGGTCATATCGTAGTTTTCGAGGAAGATAATCTTACCGAGGAATTGTGGCATCTTAGAGATTTCAACAATTCGGCGAATCAAGTCCTTACCTGCGCCATCAGCTGGGTGAGCTTTACCTGCGTAGATGAATTGAACAGGGAATTGTGGGTTGTTGACAATTTTTTCCAGACGGTCGAGGTCGGAGAACAAAAGGTGAGCACGCTTGTAAGTGGCGAAGCGACGAGCAAAACCAATCAAGAGAGCGTTAGGGTTGATCTTGTCAACAATCGACATGATGCGAGTTGGGTCGCCTTGATTCTTCAACCAAGTTTCGCTAAAGTCGCGCTTAACGAAGTTGATGAACTTGTTCTTCAGACGCATACGCATTTCCCATACATCTTCATCTGGAGTTTTGAGAATTGGAGCCCAAGTTCTTTCGTCTTCTTGGCGTTCAGCAAAGTCGGCACCAAATTGTTCGCTGTAGAATTCTTTCCATTCAGAAGCAGCCCAAGTAGGCATGTGCACACCGTTGGTTACATAACCTACGTGTGATTCTTCAGGAGCGTAGCCTTTCCATACGCCTTGGAACATCTTCTTTGACACTTCACCGTGGAGCCAGCTCACGCCGTTTGCTTCTTGGCAAGTGTTCAATGCAAACACGCTCATAGAGAAACGCTCTTGGCTATCAGGGTTTTCACGGCCCATGTTCATCAAGTCGGCCCATGAAATGCCGAGTTTTGCTGGGAATTCACCCATATATTTGCCGAAGAGACCTTCGTCGAAGTAGTCGTGACCAGCAGGCACAGGAGTGTGAACTGTATAGAGTGATGATGCTCTAACCACTTCAAGTGCTTCGTTGAAGCTCAATTTGTCGTCTTGTACATAGTCAACGAGGCGTTGGAGGTTCAAGAGTGCAGCGTGACCTTCGTTGCAGTGGTAGATGTCATTCTTAATGCCGAGTTTCTTCAACATCAACACACCACCGATACCGAGCAGGTATTCTTGCTTGATACGGTTTTCCCAGTCGCCACCATAGAGTTGGTGAGTGATTGGACGGTCCCATTCACTGTTCAAGTCGATGTCAGTGTCGAGCAAGTAGAGCTTCATACGACCAACATTCACACGCCAGATATTAGCGAAAATGGTGCGGCCAGGGTAAGGCACTTCAAGAATCATTTGCTTGCCGGTTTCATCAAGAACAGGCTCGATTGGGAGTTGGTTGAAGTTTTGTGCCTCGTAGTTGGCGATTTGCTGACCATCGATAGAAAGTGATTGGGTGAAATAGCCGTAACGGTAGAGGAAACCAACAGCGGTCATGTCAACGCAGCGGTCAGATGCTTCCTTAATGTAGTCACCAGCCAAGATGCCAAGACCACCAGAGTAGATTTTGAGTGCGCTGCACAAACCGTATTCCATACTGAAATATGACACTGATGGAATGTCGGTGCGCATTGGCACTTTCATGTAATCCTTGAAATTGTTGTACACGCAGTTGATGCGGTCCATCATTTCCTTGTCTTTAACGATTTCGTCAAAGCGTTCATAGGACATTTTTTGGAGCATCAAAACAGGGTTTTCGCCTGTAGCGCGCCACAAGTCACGGTCTAAATCGTGGAACAAAGTTTTACCTTCGCTGTTCCATACCCACCACAGGTTCTTAGAGAGCTCTTCAAGCATTTTCAGTTTGGCAGGAAGTGCCGACTTCACTGTGACGCTTCTCCAAGTAGGTGTGTTAGTGTTGTTAACTTTAATTTTCATTTTAAACTATATTATGTTTTTTCGTTTTTTTTCAAATAAACAAAAAGGATAATTCTTGATATTACTGACGCCATTTGGCTGCGTCTAACGCAAGGCTGTAAGCATTGTCGTAATAGGTGATGAAGTGGCTCCAAAGTGCCATCTTTGCCGTTTTCTGTGCGGCTCTGCTCATTTTTCGCCATTCGGTAGGCTTGAGCGCAAACACATTCGTGATGCCTTGCGCCACGGTCATTACGGTGTGGCTGTAGTTGGAGTCGGTACGGTGAATCACCTCTACCCCCACCTTCTTAGGTTCCATGCCTTGCGATTTTGCCACCCATTGACCAAAACCAGCCAAGTCGGTGGTGATGGTAGGCACGGCAAACGCCACGCTCTCAAGCGGAGTGTAGCCCCATGGCTCATAATATGATGGGAAAATGGTTAAATCGAAACCAATCAGCAAGTCGTAGTAGCTCATATTGAAGATGCCGTCGTTGCCATTGAGGTATGATGGCACATAAATTACCTTCACTTTGTCGTAACTCTCGTTGCGCAATCCCAAATAGTTGAGTTTGCCGTAGATGTTGTCGGAGTCGAAGTTGTGAATGCTGTGAGTGATGATGGGGTCGAACAGCTTGGTGCTGCAATTTCCATCTTCAATAGCTTCCATCAAGTCGGTTCTCGGAGCATCGGTCCAGCCCGGAACGGTGATGAATGCAATGATTTTACGATTTGAGTCTTTTAGCTTGTTCAACTCGTAGCGCACCACGTTAAGCGCATCGATGCCTACATCTAACCCCTTGTTCCTGAACTCGCATCTGCCTGATGTGGCAAGCAAGAATGTGTCGGTGTCGTATTTTTCGCCCGTAAGCGCAGAAGCCACTTGCAGGAGCTTTTTTCGTGCGGCTTCACGACCCTCATCGTATTTCGCACCTTTGGGAACGAAGTTGAGTTCAAAGCCGTTAGGTGTCACTATTGGCTTGCGCTCAAGGAGTTGCTCGCACTCTCTGGCGGTAACATCGCTCACAGTAGTGAATGCGTCGGCATTCTGAGCTGCGGCTTTTTCGAGCGAGTGCTTTGATTCCATGTTCAACTCTTTCGCCATCTGGTCGCCATTGTAGCCGCTCATATAGTCGTAGAGGGGCTTGCCATTGCCACAGATGCTGCGGCCGATGCTTGTGGCGTGGGTGGTAAACACCGTTGCCACCTGTGGGAGATATGCCTTCACATAAAGCAACCCCATGCCGGTGGTCCATTCGTCGAAATGTGCAATAATTTTCTTTCCAGCGTTTTTCTTGAATTTCACCAGGCTCTCAATCACGAGTGCAGACCCGTAGGCGAAAGCGCAGGCTTCATCATAGTCGCCGTATGCGTGCAGTGAGTCAACCTTGAAGTTTTCCCACATTTTTGCGTAAAGTTCGTTTTTGTATTGGAAGAGTGATTTAAAATCAACAAGTATGGCAATAGGCTTGCCTGGAATGTTCCATCTGCCCACTCTCACTGTCATACCTGCCGGAAAACTCACAGTGGCTTTCCAGTCGGCAAGCAGAGTCTTCGACTCGGTGAAGAATGGCGACTCGTTGTCTTTAGTCCAAATGTCTGGACCTATGAAGATGACCTTGTCTTTATGCTGCTGTTGAAGTGTCTTCGCTTTTGTTGAAAGCACAGCATAAATCCCTCCTACTTTGTTGCAAACTTCCCAACTTGTTTCAAATAATAGGTCAAACATTTTAGAATAATAGATTATAATCTTATTTAACTATGTGCAAAGGTAGTAAAAAAAAACAAATAAACTCTGATATTTATGTTTTATCGGTTTGATAATGATGCAATCGTTTGCCTAAAATTTTTGAATTTGGAATAATATTCTGTGTTTCGCTACTTATGCGATACAAAAAATCCCAACGCCACTTTCGTGGGTTGGGATTTTATTGCTTTTTTTAGGTTTTATGGTTTATACCTCTTCAAAAGGTACGTCTTGAGCGCCTCCGTCTTGCTGATTGCCCTGCTGACCATTGTTTGGTGCGCCACCTTGGAAGCCTTGACCGGCTCCTGGTTGTTGAGCACCACCCTGTTGACCGTAGATGTCTTGTGAAGCAGCGTGGAATTTCTCGTTAAGCTCGTTCATTGCTGCGTCGATAGCTGCAATGTCTTGGTTCTTGTGAGCTTCCTTCAACTTGTTGAGTGAGCTTTCAATTTCGCTCTTCTTGTCGGCTGGGATTTTGTCACCAAGGTCTTTGAGGCTCTTTTCAATTTGGAAAATCATAGCGTCGGCTTGGTTGATCTTGTCGATGCGTTCCTTTTCCTTCTTGTCGGCTTCTGCGTTAGCTTCAGCTTCGTCCTTCATACGCTTGATTTCGTCGTCGCTCAAACCGCTTGAAGCCTCGATACGGATGCTTTGTTCCTTGTTGGTAGCCTTGTCGATAGCCTTCACGTTCATGATACCGTTGGCATCAACTTCGAACGATACTTCGATTTGTGGAACACCACGTGGAGCTGGGGTGATACCATCGAGGTGGAACTTACCAAGAGTCTTACAGTCTTTTGCCATTGGACGTTCACCTTGAAGAACGTGGATTTCTACTGAAGGTTGGTTATCAACTGCGGTAGAGAACACTTGGCTCTTGCGGGTTGGAATTGTGGTGTTAGCGTCGATAAGTTTGGTCATCACGCCACCGAGAGTTTCAATACCTACGCTCAACGGAACCACATCGAGAAGAAGCACGTCCTTCACTTCACCGGTTACAACACCGCCTTGGATAGCAGCACCTACGGCCACCACTTCGTCAGGGTTAACACCCTTTGAAGGTTCTTTGCCGAAGAATTTCTTCACGATTTCCTGAACGGCAGGAATACGGGTTGAACCACCTACCAAAATCACTTCGTTGATGTCGCTTGTGCTAAGACCTGCGTCTTCAAGAGCCTTACGGCAAGGAGCGATAGTGTTTTGGATAAGGTCGTCGCACAATTGCTCGAATTTAGCACGGCTCAAAGTCTTCACGAGGTGTTTTGGCACACCGTTTACTGGCATGATGTAAGGCAAGTTGATTTCAGTGCTCATTGAGCTTGAGAGTTCAATCTTAGCCTTTTCAGCAGCTTCTTTCAAACGTTGCAATGCCATTGGATCCTTACGGAGGTCAACACCCTCGTCGTTGAGGAATTCTTGTGCCAACCAGTCGATGATACGTTGGTCGAAGTCGTCACCACCGAGGTGAGTATCACCGTTGGTAGCCTTCACTTCTACTACGCCGTCGCCCATGTTAAGGATTGAAATATCGAATGTACCACCACCGAGGTCGAATACTGCGATGTTCTTGTCGTCGGTGCCTTTGTCAAGACCGTAAGCAAGAGCTGCTGCGGTAGGTTCGTTCACGATACGTTCCACTTTAAGACCTGCGATTTCGCCAGCCTCTTTAGTGGCTTTACGTTGTGAGTCGTCGAAGTATGCAGGAACGGTGATCACAGCGCGATCTACGGTCTGGCCGAGATAGTCTTCTGCAGTTTTCTTCATCTTTTGAAGAATCATTGCAGAGATTTCTTGTGGTGTGTATTGACGGCCGTCAATCTCAACGCGTGGTTGGTTGTTGCCGTTGTCTACCACCTTATATGGCATACGACTTACTTCGTTTGCCACCTTGTCCATAGTCTCGCCCATGAATCTCTTAATTGAGTAGATGGTTCGAGTTGGATTTGTGATTGCTTGACGCTTTGCAGGATCACCTACTTTGCGTTCGCCACCATCAACAAATGCTACAATTGAAGGGGTGGTGTTGCGACCTTCACTGTTAGGTATTACTACCGGATTGTTACCTTCGAGAACAGCCACGCAGCTGTTAGTTGTACCAAGGTCAATACCAATGATTTTTCCCATAATTCTTTATATTTTTTTAGTTATTAATTCAAGTTGATTTATTGTGTCGCTTTTCGCGATTACGACAACTGATAAAGCAAAAGCCGTGCCAATTTTCAACATTCAAAAAACTGACACCAGCACTGACACCATGTCATTTCCGCTGGCGAGAAAACACATTTTTAGGTATCACTTTGTCATTTTTTAGGATGAATTATCGTTTCATTGCCTTCATGGAGCGAAGATGCGGGAAAAGTGAGTAAAATTTTAAAGAAAGGTTGCAAAAGTTTAAAATTCGTGTTTTTCCCGAAATTCTTATTTTGTTTCAATAATTTATAGTAATTTTGTACATTAGTAATAATTAGGGTCGCAGGCTCTGTGCCATATCTGGTTACAAGATTATTATAGATAACTAATAAATAACTTTTTAAATAACTTTTAAAATTAAAAATTATGCAGATTTCACACATTGAACACGTGGGTATCGCTGTTACTTCTCTTGAAGAAGCAATCCCATTCTACGAAAGATTGTTGAACACCAAGTGCTACAAGGTAGAAGAAGTTGAAGAACAACACGTTCGCACCGCTTTCTTGAAGATTGGTGAAGTGAAGATTGAACTTCTTGAAGCCACAAGCGAAGAAAGCGCTATCGCTAAATTCATCGCTAAGAATGGTGGCCGCGGCGGTATCCAACACATCGCATTCGCTGTGGAAGATGGTCTTCAAGCTGCTCTCGACGAAATTCAAGCTAATGGCGACCGCGTTATCGACGCTGCTCCACGTGGTGGTGCTGATGGTCTTCACATCGCATTCCTCCACCCAAAGAGCACTTGCGGAGCATTGGTTGAACTTTGTGAAAACCCAAATAAATAATTCTTACAGAATACAAACACATCATTATTAAAATGAGTACTCAAGTAGAAAAAATACAACAACTTATCGCTAAGCGTGAAAAAGCACGCCTCGGCGGTGGTGAAAAAGCTATTGCCAAGCAGCACGCAAAGGGCAAATTCACAGCTCGTGAACGTATCGCCATGCTTCTCGACGAAGGTAGCTTTGAAGAAATGGATATGTTCGTAGAGCACCGTTGCACCAACTTCGGTATGGAAAAGAAACGCTATCTTGGTGATGGTGTAGTTACCGGTTCTGGTACAATTGGCGGCCGTCTTGTTTATGTTTTTGCACAAGATTTCACCGTAAGCGCAGGTTCATTGTCAGAAATGCTTGCTGCTAAGATTTGCAAGGTGATGGATATGGCAATGAAGGTGGGTGCGCCTGTTATCGGTTTGAACGACTCAGGTGGTGCTCGTCTGCAAGAAGGTATCAACGCGCTTGCTGGTTACGCTGAAATTTTCCAACGCAACATTTTGGCATCTGGTGTGATTCCTCAAATTTCTGCCATTATGGGCCCTTGCGCTGGTGGTGCAGTATATTCTCCTGCTCTTACCGACTTCACTTTGATGTGCGAAAACACATCTTATATGTTCCTCACTGGCCCTGGTCCTGTTAAGGCTGTGCTCGGTGAAGTTGTTACTCAAGAGCAACTCGGTGGTGCTTCTGTTCACGCTACTAAGTCGGGTGTTACCCACTTCACAGCTGCCAACGAAGAAGAAGCCATCGCTCTTATCAAGAAGCTCTTCTCTTACATTCCACAAAACAACTTGGAGAAGACTCCACTCGTGGAATGCAACGATCCAATCGACCGCAAGGAAGATTTCTTGAACGAAATTATCCCAGAGAATCCAAACATGCCTTACGACATGTATCAAGTGATTGCTGGCATCGTGGATAATGGCGAATTCCTCGAAGTTCAACCAAACTTTGCTAAGAACCTCATCATTGGTTTCGCTCGCTTCAACGGTCAAACTGTGGGTGTCGTAGCTAACCAACCAAAGCAATTGGCAGGTGTGCTCGACAGTAACTCTTCACGCAAGGGTGCTCGCTTCGTTCGTTTCTGCGACGCATTCAATATTCCATTGGTAACTCTCGTTGACGTTCCTGGCTTCCTTCCTGGTACTGCTCAAGAATACAACGCTGTGATTCTCCATGGTGCTAAGTTGCTCTACGCTTACGGAGAGGCTACTGTGCCAAAAGTTACCGTTACATTGCGTAAGAGCTACGGTGGTAGCCACATCGTGATGAGCTGTAAGCAACTCCGCGGCGACTTGAACTACGCATGGCCATCTGCTGAAATCGCAGTTATGGGTGCTTCAGGTGCTGCTTCTGTGCTCTACGCTAAAGACGCTAAGGCTCTCAAGGAAGAAGGTAAGGTGGAAGAAGCTAAGGCATTCATCAAGGAAAAAGAAGATGAATACACTCACTTGTTCGCTAATCCTTACAATGCAGCGCGCTATGGTTACATCGACGATGTGATTGAACCTCGTAATACTCGTTTCCGTATTATTCGTGCTCTCGCACAATTGGAAAACAAGAAACTTACTAACCCTGCTAAAAAGCACGGTAATATTCCACTCTAAACTCTTTAATAACTGAGAATATGGTTTTATTAACTAATTGGGTAGCATATTGGAGTAGCCAATGGATGATGACTGGCATCGGTATTGGTGTGGTTTTCCTCATCCTCTGCATCCTTGTATTTGTTCTCCAAGGTTTCAGTGCTGTGGCAAAGCAAGGCTCTAAGGCGAAAGCTGAAGTGCCTGTAGTTACCGAATGTGCTGTTAAGAGCGTGGCTGAAGCAAGCGAACTTGACAAAGCTGCTGTGGCTACTGCCGTTTACCTTTACCAAAAGAGTAAGGGCGACCAAGAAAGCGGTGTCTTGACCATCAAGATGGCTCCTTCTGCTTGGCACGCTGTGCTCAACGAGAGATTGTGATAATCAGAAACAAACAATTGTGTTAAATCAAAACAATGAAAGAATTTAAATTTAAAATTAGCGGTCAAGACTATAGCGCAACTGTTGCTGAAGAAAACGCAGGTTCGCTTGTTGTTACCGTAAATGGTCAAGCATATCAGGTAGAAGTGCCTCAAACTAAAGCTGCCGCTCCAGTAATGGCACGTGGCAATGCTGGTGCTGCTCAAGCTGGTGGTCCTAAGAATATCAATTCCGAACTTCCTGGCACCGTTACTAAAATCGTTGCTGCTAACGGACAACACGTTAAGAAGGGCGACGTACTTTTGGTGATTGAAGCAATGAAGATGGCTAACGACATCGTATCTGATGTGGAAGGCACCGTTCAACGCATTGCAGTGACTGAAGGACAAAGTGTTAACCAAGGCGACCTTTTGGTAGAGATGGTTGCTGATGCTGTGGCTGCTCCTGCCGCAGCCGCAGCTCCTGCACCAAAGGCTGCACCTGCTCCTGCCGCCGCACCTGCACCTGCCGCTCCAAAGGCTGCTGCTGGTGCTAAGGTTGTGGAAGCTCCACTCCCAGGCACTATCACTAAGGTGCTCGTTAAACCAGGTCAAGCTTTGAAGGCTGGTGAAACTGTTTGCATGATGGAAGCCATGAAGATGGAAAACAGCATTACCGTAGAGTTTGCTGGCACCGTTAAGTCTGTATTGGTTGAAGTTGGTGCTCAAGTGCAAAGTGGACAAGCACTTGTTGAACTTGCTTAATCTCTCAATTAACTAATTGATTCTAAAATGCAAACAAAGAATTTTAAAAGAGTATTCGTTTTTGCACTTCTCCTTTTGTGTGCTCTCCCTATGATGGCTGGTGATTTTAGTCTCGGTGAAAGTATCGAGAAATTCGCCACCGAAATGGGTTTCACTGCATTCTTTGTGGGTGAAGGTTGGAAAAACTTCGTAATGTTAGGCATTGGTTGCTTCCTTCTTTATTTGGCAATTAAGAAGGGATTTGAACCATTGTTGTTGTTGCCTATTGCATTTGGTATGATTCTCACAAATCTTCCAGGAGCAGGATTGTTCGACACCAATTTGTGGAACAATCATTTCCTTAAAGAAGGAGCAGAAGGCTACCATTCTTATGGTTATGTAATGAAAGAGGGTGGTTTGCTCGATATTCTTTACATTGGTGTGAAAGCTGGTGTATATCCTTGCTTGATTTTCTTGGGCGTGGGTGCTATGACCGACTTCGGTCCACTTATCGCCAACCCTAAGAGTCTCTTGCTTGGTGCTGCCGCTCAGATTGGTATCTTTGCCACATTCCTTGTGACACAATTGAATTTGCCAGGCTTAGACTTTGGTCCACAAGAGGCGGCTTCTATCGGTATCATTGGTGGTGCTGATGGCCCTACTGCTATCTTCTTGACCTCTAAACTTGCTCCTGAGTTGCTTGGTCCTATCGCTGTGGCTGCTTATAGCTACATGGCTCTCGTGCCAGTGATTCAACCACCTATCATGCGCTGGCTCACTACCGACAGCGAGCGCAAGATTCGTATGAAACAACTCCGCGTGGTAAGTAAGAAGGAAAAGATTATTTTCCCAATCGTTGTTGCTATCATTGTTTCTCTTATTGTGCCATCTGCTGCCACACTGATTGGTTGCTTGATGCTTGGTAACTTGATGAAGGAAAGTGGTGTGGTTGACCGTTTGAGCAAAACTGCTCAAAATGAGTTGAACAACATCGTGGTTATCTGCCTCGGTCTTACCGTGGGTGCTACTGCCTCAGCAAGTTCATTCATGAACGAAAAAACCATTGGTATTCTCTGCGTAGGTATCGTGGCATTCGGCATTGGTTCTGCTTCAGGCGTGCTCATGGCTAAGATCATGAACATCTTCATGAAAGAGAAAATCAATCCACTTATCGGTTCTGCTGGTGTGAGTGCTGTGCCTATGGCTGCACGTGTTAGCCAGATGGAAGGCGCTAAGGCTGATCCACGCAACTTCTTGCTCATGCACGCTATGGGTCCAAACGTTGCTGGTGTGATTGGTTCTGCAGTAGCAGCAGGTATTCTTCTCAGTTTCTTGGGATAATACACAAGTAACCCTATATTTTATAGCATGGACGGAAAAAATTCCGTCCATGTTTTTTTATTTATACCGTCGGTTTCCGTAACTTTGTATATAATTATATATAATGTGTGCTTTTTATGGAGAACAAGAAAAAATATAGGTTAGGTATCGCCCTTGGTGGTGGTGGAGCTAAAGGCTTTGCGCATCTTGGTGTGCTTAGGGCACTTGAGGAGTTTGGGCTGAAACCTGATATTATCGCAGGTTGCAGTGCCGGCAGCATTGTGGGTTCTTTTTATGCCGCAGGATTCTCAATAGATGATATAATTTCACTTTTCAGTAAAGTGAAACTGTCGTCGATTGGTAAAGTGTCAATTCCTACAACAGGTTTGTTCTCTTTGTCAAAGTTGGAGGCTTTCTTGGAAAGCAAGCTCCCCTACTCTCGCATTGAGGACTTGCCTTTCCCTAATATCATAACAGCTACTTCGCTCGACACCTACTCTGCCGTAGCCTTCACTGAAGGACCTTTGGCGAAGTGCATCACCGCATCGTGCAGCTTGCCTGTGGTTTTCCAGCCAACAGTGATTGACGGCAACACCTATTTAGATGGTGGTGTGCTCCACAATCTGCCAGCTTTCGCGTTGCGCGACATTTGCGACTATGTGTTAGGCGTGGTGGTGAGTCCGCTCAATAAATCTCCATTTAAAAATAGTCTTGGCGATATTGCCTATCGCTCCTATCGCTTGATGACCACAAGAAACACGCATGAGGATATGCAAACTTGCGATGCGGTTATCACTGTAGATAACATGAAAGGCAGAAGCACGTTTGGCTTTGAGCACATGAGGGACAATGCTAAAGATGGCTATTTTGCCGCCATGAAAACACTTGTTAATTCACCCCTATTAAAACAACTTAGAGATGAGAAAAAATAATAAACTCGTTATTTACCAAATGTTTCCACGCTTGTTCACCAACACGAATGTGAGCAACACATTCAATGGCACTATCGAGCAAAACGGCGTTGGTAAAATGAACGACATAGATGGCAAGGTGCTTGAATCACTAAAGGATTTAGGCGTTACACACATGTGGTACACTGGTGTGATTGAACATGCCACTAAAACCGACTATTCGCAATATGGCATTCAGTCGTCGAATCCGCATGTGGTGAAGGGCAACGCTGGATCGCCTTATGCTATTCGCGACTATTACGACATTGACCCCGATATAGCAGTAGATGTGCCCAATCGCATTCATGAGTTTGAAAATCTCGTGAGCCGCACCCATGATAATGGTATGAAGGTGATTATCGACTTCGTGCCTAACCATGTGGCGCGTGAATATCATTCCGATGTCAAGCCCAGCGGAGTGGAGGATTTGGGCGCAACCGACGACAAGGGAATGTTTTTTTCGCCTTCAAACAATTTCTTCTATATCACAGGTAAAGAATTTGCGCCAAATGTGGATTTGGGTCAAGGTGTTGACAGATATGTGGAATTTCCTGCTAAAGCCACTGGCAACGACTGCTACAACGAGCATCCTGGCGTGAACGACTGGTATGAAACAGTGAAATTGAATTACGGTGTGGACCCATGGAACGGTTGTCACCACTTCTCCCCCATTCCATCCACATGGCAGAAAATGTGCGATATTTTGCTTTACTGGGCATCAAAAGGCGTTGACGGCTTCCGTTGCGATATGGCTCACATGGTGCCAGTAGATTTTTGGCATTGGGCTATTGCTAAAGTGAAAGAGGCTTATCCTTCGGTGGTTTTCATTGCCGAACTTTATGATGTGGGCATTTATTACAACTATATCCACTATGGCGGCTTTGATTATCTTTACGACAAAGTGAACCTTTATGACCGTCTGTGCGAAATCGTGAAATATGGTGCATCGGCTTCAGCCCTTACTGAATGTTGGCAGCGTGTGGATGGTTTGCAAGACCACATGCTCAATTTCTTGGAGAACCATGACGAACTGCGTGTGGCCTCGCCTCAGCTGTTTTGCTCTGCCGAGAAGGCTTTCCCTGCACTGCTTGTATCAGCCACAATGAGCACATCGCCATTTATGGTGTATCAAGGTCAGGAACTTGGCGAAAATGCAGCAGGAGCAATGGGTTTCTCTGGCGACGACGGTCGTACCTCCATTTTTGACTATTGCAGCATTCCCACACTTGTGCGCTGGTATAACAATGGAAATTGCGGAATACAGAAACTCAACAATAAAGAACGCAAAATCAGAGCATTCTATAAAAAAGTGCTTCGCCTGTGCAACGGAGAGAAGGCAATTTCTGAGGGTGCATTCTTTGATTTGATGTATGTCAACTATCATAATTTGAATCCAAATAAGCAGTATCTCTATTTGCGTCATTACGAAAATGAAACACTGCTGATTGCCGTCAACTTCGATTCGCAAGATGCAACAGTGTATGCCGACATTCCGCAGCACGCTTTCGATTTCTTGAAAATCGAAAGTGGCACCTATTTCATGAGAGAGTTGATATCTGGCAAGCAAAAGACTGTGGAATTTTCTTCAAATGCCAAGTTTGAACTCCATATTCCGGCCCATAATGGCGTGGTTTGGAAAATCGTGAAATAAACTCAAATATTCCATTTAAAAAAGTTGATGTATCTCAACTATTAATTGTAACTTTGTAGAGTTATTTTATTCCTTCTATAAAATTCTTATGAACAATTCGTACAAAATCTTTTCAGGTACCAATTCTCGCTATCTGGCAGAGGAAATGTGTAAGCATTTAGGTATTGAGTTAGGTAAAATGAACACAACTCGCTTTTCCGACGGGGAATTTGCAGTTTCTTTTGAGGAATCGGTGCGCGGCTGTGATGTTTTCCTGGTGCAGTCCACCTTCCCTAATAGCGACAATTTGATGGAACTCCTCCTCATGATTGATGCAGCAAAGCGTGCTTCTGCAAAAAGTATTATTGCTGTGGTTCCTTACTTCGGATGGGCTCGTCAAGACCGCAAAGATAAGCCACGTGTTTCTATCGCTGCTAAGCTTGTTTCCGACTTGCTTACTACAGCTGGTATTGATCGTTTGATCACAATGGACCTCCATGCCGATCAAATCCAAGGTTTCTTCAACGTTCCAGTTGACCACCTCTATTCTTCATCAGTGTTCGTCCCTTACATCGAATCTCTGAAGCTTGAGGATATGGTGATTGCTTCTCCTGACGTAGGTGGCGCTAAGCGTGCCAACGGTTATGCCAAGTATTTCCATTGCCCATTGGTGTTGTGCCACAAGCAACGCATGAAAGCTAATGTGGTAGCCAACATGACCATCATTGGTGATGTTGTTGACAAAGATGTGGTTTTGGTCGACGACATGATCGACACAGCAGGCACAATTTGCAAGGCTGCTGATTTGATGAAGGAAAGAGGTGCACGTTCGGTTCGCTGCCTCTCTTCTCACGCATTGATGAGCGGTCCAGCAGTTGAACGCGTTAATGCAAGCGCGCTTGAAGAAGTGATTTTCACTGATTCTATTCCATTTGATTCGGCAAGATGTGAAAAGGTGTCGGTAATCAGTATAGCAGAACTCTTTGCAAATACTATTAGCTGCATCAACAACAACAAACCAATCAGTAACTTCTACTTGTTTAAGTAATTGGCGGATTAATCGACAATTCTAAATAATATCACAATCATAAAGGATAACCCCCAACAAGGGTTGTCCTTTTTTTTATGTGGTCTTGACTGATAATTTTATAATGATGAGCTTATAGGGAAAATTATTGTGGTTTTTTTCGACTAAATTTTTGTGAAATTTTAAGATTATTATTAATTTTGATAGTTGAAAGAGTAAACGCCAAACTGCTCTCGGAATTTTGAAAATAAATTTTATTTATTTTATATTAACTAATTAATTAACAACAATTTCACTAACTAAAAACAAATGCTTTATGAAAAAAGTTTTCTTAGCATTGGCTTTGTGTGCGTCGTTTAGTGGATTTGCACAGGTGCTGAAAGTGACTTCTGTAGAGAAGGTCAACACACCTGCTAATCCTATGGCCACCGTTGCTGCTATTAGTCCAAAAGGTGATTATCTTTTGCTCTCAACAAGTGGCAATCAAGGTCTTACTAAATTTGACTTGAACACTAATCAAGCCACAAAAATCACTGATGCTGCTGGTGCAGGTTTTGATGTACAAGTTTCACAAGATGGCAACACCGTTGTGTATCGCGAAAACTCTTACACTGCAAATCACCTCCGCAAGGTGGCATTAAAGTCAATCAACCTTACTTCTGGTGAAGTGGCTAATCTCGTAGCTCCCACTCGCGACCTTCAAGGCGTGGCAGTGCAAGGTGCTACTGCATTGGCTGTGAACAAGGGCAAGCTCTCTGCAAAGGCTATTGGTGCCAGCGCAACTAAGGCTACTGCTCCAGTTCTTTCAATCAGCAACCGTCAGTTGATGATTACCCGTAACGGAAAGACTTCTGTGTTCTCTCCAAACGGTCAGAATTTCAGCTACATTTGGCAGTCGGTTTCTCCTGACGGCAAAAAGGCTCTCTACTTCGTTTGCGGCGTTGGCGCATTTGTTTGCGACCTCGACGGCAATAACGTGAAATCGCTCGGTTTGGTTCGTGCTCCACAATGGTACGACAACAACACCGTAGTGGGTATGCAAGACGTTGACAATGGCGAATTCATTCTTTCTTCAAAGATTGTAGCCGTTACTCTCGATGGCACTATGCAAACCCTCACTGGCGACGACACTATCGCTATGTATCCTTATGCTTCTGCTGCAAGTGGCAAGATTGCCTTCTCAACTCCAGCTGGTGAAGCATATATTATTAACGTTGCTAAATAATGATTACAGCTATGAAGAAGATTTTATTACTCGCATCGGCTGCAATCTTGGCAGCGGGTGCAATGCAGGCAAAAACTGCTGATGAAGTTCGCATCTATTTGAATCCTGGTCACGGTAGCTGGGGTCCTAACGACCGTCCAATGGCTACTATTCCTTATCCAAATCTCCCAGAAACAGGTCGCCCCGACACTTGTGGTTTCTATGAAACTAACACCAACCTTTGGAAGATTCTGGAGATGGGTGCTACGCTCGAAAAGATGGGTGTTAAGCACGAAAACATTATGTATTCTCGTGTGAAGAATGGCCCATTCCCTTATGTTAAAGGCGCAGCTGATGAAGAATTGTACAACCGCAGCCTTTCTGAAATTTGTCGTGAAGTAGATGCCAACAATATGGATATGTTCGTGTCAGTTCACTCAAATGCGGCAACTGATGGTACTGCCACCAACTATCCACTTTATCTCTATCGTGGTAGAGACGGCAAGGGCAACGAAGGTAATGCTGGAAGTTATGACATGTGTGCCGCTTCTTGGCCACGCCACTATATGGATGAGATCAACCCTCAATCATACTATAGCCGCACCAACATGAATCTTCGTGGTGACATTTCTTTCTACGGTTCATCATACACCACCACTACTTCTAAGGGTACTTTTGAAGGCTATCTTGGCGTGCTTCGTCATGGCACTCCTGGTTTCCTCGTTGAAGGTTATTTCCACACCTATCAACCAGCTCGCCACCGTGCTTTGAATATGAATTATTGCCAAATGGAAGGTGTTGGCTATGCTCGTGGCGTGTGCGACTATTTCGGGCTGAATGCCGAAACCACAGGTTACATCATGGGTACAGTTAAGGATCTCCACGAAAAGATTGTCAACAACTTGTACAAGTATGCTGCTGGCACCGACGACCAATGGCTCCCACTCAATCGCGCTGTTGTGACTTTGAAGAAAGACGGTAAGGCTGTGGCAACCTACACTTGCGACAACAACTGGAACGGTGTGTTCGTATTCAAGAATGTGGCTCCTGGCGACTACACTTTGAGCGCATCTTGCGAAGGCTACAAGGATATTTTCGAAGAAGAAGCTATCACTGTAAAGGCTAACGAAACCAGCTATGCTAAGCTTCACCTCGAAAACCTTGAATACGTGCCAGAAGAAATCGTTTACGAAAACTATGCAACTCCAGCACAGCCTGTCTACTTGAAGCTTGCTGATTCATACAACTTCACTCAAGACGACGGCACTGCATTTGAATTGCAAGGCGCAGTTAAGCGTACAATCGTTCGCGGCGATAGCACTTTGGTGATGACCGATGCTCCTGCTATCTACCTCATCAACAACCAGACTATGACACTTGTTAAGCAACTCAGCCTTAACGGTATCAATCCTGTTGACCCAGAAAACGCAGGTTCTTACAAGAGCTTGAGCGACATCGCTTTGACTGCTGACGGTCAACTCGTGGGTGTGAACAATGTTCGCTGCCAATTTAATGATGATCAGGTTGATGAAGGCTACAAGCGTGGTACTATTTACTTCTACAAGTGGGCAGACTTTGATTCTGACCCAGTGGTTTGGGCTACATCTAAAAGCTCTGCAAACTTCTACAATGCCGATATGGGTGCTACACTCGCTGTAAGTGGCCCTGCTAAGGATTGTGAAGTGGTGACAACTGGTGTTACTAGTGGTAGCTCACGCGCTCTTCGCTTCCTCGTGCTCAATATCAATGACAATGAAGTGGTTTCTTCTCGTTTCACTGAGAAAACCCTTTCTGCTGATGGTACATTCACACTCGTGAAACAAGGTGATGATATCCAACTCAACGTATCTCCACTCAACGACCACTACTACATTCTCAATGGTAGCCTCTGCGCACCATTCGAATTCGAACCTGCTGCAACCAACAATGTTGACAGCCGTGTGATTGGTACATTCAATGATGAAGAAATTGGCCGTGCTTCTAAGGGCTTGGCATTCTTCAGATATGCAAAGCGTGCTTTGATGGCTGCTCCTGTTTACAACGGAAACGTGGTTTCTGCTGTGAAGATTTACGACATTACTGAAGGTCTCCAAAATGCAAAATTTGTGAAGACTGTTGGTACTCAACTCCAAGTCGTAATCAATGCTGCTAAGAAAGCTCCTGCTATGGGTGCTGCGTTCACCGCTGCTGGTGCAAATGTTAAGGGCGAAGACATGAACCTCTTCCTCTTCGGCGACGCTAAGGTGGTTAAGTTCACTACCGCTGGTGTTGAACAACCTGTATTCCGTGGCGAATATGCTTACGACTTGAACTATGAAGAAAACAGCGACAACTACATTATCAAGTTTAAATCTACTGGTGATGTGGAATCGGGTAAGGTAGTTCTTACTCCTGTTGAAGGTGGCGATCCTGTTGAAGTAATGCTTTACAACATCGTTAAGGGTGGTAATCAAGTATATCTCAACAAGGGTGAATATACTGGTAAATACAACTGGGAAGTGGTACTCAACAACCCTGCAATCCCAACTGTAGCTAAGATCTTCGCTTACGCTCCTGCTGGCAATGGCAATTACTGCACTCGCGGTCTTGCTATCGACCAAAACCCAATGAGCGACTTCTTCCAGAGCATCTACATTTCAGATCCTTATGGAACAAAGGGTATCTACAGAGTAAGTCCAGAACTCAACGTGGTTAACGACGGTGCTCCTTATCTCACCGCTGAATTTGCTACTGGTAACACTGCTTCTCCATTCCGTATGGGCGTTAATCCTAACAATGGTTACGTTTATATCGCAGACTGGAGCGATGCTCACAGTGGTATCCATATCATGAACCCTGCAGAACCTGCAACTGCTACTCAATTCTTTGAAGGCACTCGCGAAGAAACTGGCTTAATCAAGAACGCTGCTGGAGACGCTCTTGGTGGCAGCTGTACAAGTGCAGCATTCTTAGGCAGTGGTGAAAACACCAAGTTGCTCTCATTCCAAGAAGACTACCCAACTGGCAACGCAGGTAATGTATTGAGCGTTTACAACATTGGTACTAATGTTACTACCGACAAGGCACCTGCTGCGACATTCCCAACAGTTTCTGCTAAGTTGCTCAACACAAATGTTGAAATCGTGCCTTTGGAAAACGGTATGTTCGTATCACAAATCCGTGGCACAGGCAACAACAACGTTGGCGTTCCTTCATTCATGTACACAGACTATGAAGACAACATTCTCTTCAACTCTGGTAACCTCGAAGACCTCGATGGTAGCTGGGGTGCTGGTCTTGCTGTCAGCCAAGATTTGAGCACAATGGTAATTGCTACTGGCTATCCTAAACTCAATGTGTATAGCATCGATTGGAATAATAACGTTCCTTCATTCACTCTCCAATACGTTATAGAAGGTTATACCAACAAATCTTCAATCGTTAACCAAATCCATTTCGACTATGCAGGTAACCTCTTCTTCGCCGACGCTAAGTTGGGCGCAGTAGGTATCGCATTGCCAAAGGATGCACAATCTGTTGCAACTCCTTCTAAGTACTTGTTCGATGCTGGTCAAGCAACTGGTGTTAACGACGTGAACGCTAACAAGACTGTGGCTGGCGTGAAGTATTACAACACTTTAGGTGTGGCTTCTTCAACTCCATTTGAAGGCATCAACATCGTAGTGACTACTTACACCGACGGCACTCACAGTTCTGCTAAAGTTATCAAGTAATAAATACTAATAACTGAATCTTAAATGTTTAGGGTCGCTCCTTTTGTGGGGCGACCCTTTTTTTGATGTGAATTTTTTATTTGCTGAATTCCAAAGAATTGCGTAATTTTGTATGTTTTAAAGCAGTGTTATAAAGCAGATGTTAAAAAAGAGTACACTTGAGGATATTATCAGCAAAGATTTAGCGGCTATTTGGGCTATTCTCACCCCCGACGAAAGGCGATTGGTGGCTGATAATTTCCATATCCACAATTTTAAGAAAAATCAGATTATTTATGCCGAAAAGGATTCTCCACGCTATTTGTGGTGTCTGCTCAAAGGCAAAGTGAAATTGTCGAAAGACGGAATGGGAGGTAGGCAGCAGATTTTGCGCCTGTATCGTCCTATACAGTATTTTGGATATAGAGCTTTTTTTGCTAACGAACCCTACGTTTCAAGTGCTTCGGCTTTTGAGGCATCTACTTTGGGTGCAATTCCAATGAGTTTGGTGAAAGAATTAATCGACCAAAATCGCAAATTGGCATGGTTCTTTATCAATGAGCTTTCAAAAAACCTGGGTGGTAGTGACGCTAAAATTGTGAATCTCACCCAAAAGCATATTCGTGGGCGTCTTGCTGATGCCATTATCGCACTGGTAGATAATTATGGTTATGAAGACGATGGCGAAACGCTGAAGATATACATGGCTCGTGAAGATTTGGCTAACTTGTCGAACATGACCACGAGTAATGCGATTCGCACTCTTTCGTCGTTCTGTCAAGAGCACATTCTCACCGTAGATGGACGCAGAATTAAAATCCTCAATCCAGAGGCTTTACGCAATATTAGTAAATTTGGTTAATTAATGATTATTGCACAACAAAAACGTAAAGAAAACATTGCCGAATACCTGTTGTATATGTGGCAAGTGGAAGATATGATTCGTGCCAACCAGCTCGACATTGATAAAATCAACGATAATATTATTTCTCGCCTCCCAATTGATGATAAAGTGAAAGCGGAAGTGAAAGACTGGTACGAGTCGCTCATCAAAATGATGGAACTGGAGCATGTGAAGGAAAAAGGACATTTGCAAATCAACAAGAATGTGCTTATCCGTCTCAACGACCTTCACGTCCAACTTCTGAAATCGCCAAAATTTCCACAATATGGCGCACAATTCTACCAAACCCTCCCCTACATAGTGGAACTTCGCTCTAAATCGAAGCCAGAGGAACAGGTGGGAGAGTTGGAAACTTGCTTCAATGCACTGTATGGCATATTGATGCTCCGATTGCAAGGCAAAGAAATATCAGAGGGCACACAAAAGGCTGTGGCGCAAATATCATATTTTATTGGTATGCTTGCGGCTTATTACAAAAAAGATGAAGAAAAACCTCTTTTCGAGGACGATGTTGAATAATTTAGATATTGAGATATACGATGGCAAAAACTGTTCTAATCACAGGAGCAAACGGTCAGTTGGGAAATGAAATGCGCTTGGTGCTCGATGGCAACGATGCGTTCTCCCCTATTTTTACCGATGTTCAAGAATTGGATATTACATCAAAGGAAGCGATTGACGCATTTTTCGCAAATCATCATATCGACTATGTGGTGAATTGTGCAGCCTACACTGCCGTGGACAATGCGGAGGACAATGTAGAACTTTGCACACGCCTAAATGCCGATGCAGTGGAATATTTGGCTCAAGCCGCAAAACACCACGGTGCAAAGATGGTGCAGATTTCTACCGACTATGTGTTCAACGGAACCAACTTCAGACCATATCGCGAAGACGATGAGACATCGCCATGCTCAGTATATGGCTCAACCAAACTCGACGGAGAGCACCGATTGCTTCAATGCATCCCCGATGCTGTGATTTTCCGCACAGCGTGGCTCTATTCGCCATTTGGCAAAAATTTTGTGAAAACGATGCTCAATTTGGGAAGAACGAAAGAAACACTGTCAGTGATTTTCGACCAGGTTGGCACCCCTACCTATGCTAAGGATTTGGCCCAGGCTATCATGAATGTGCTTACAGCGGAGCTGTGGCATTCGGGAGTGTATCATTTTAGCGATGAAGGTGCTATCTCATGGTACGATTTCACTAAGGCTATACACCGAATTGCAGGTATCACCACCTGCGATGTTAAGCCCTGCACCACGGCTGAATATCCAACTAAGGCAAAGCGCCCACACTTCAGTGTGCTCGACAAGTCGAAATATAAAACCACATTTAATGCTTCAATTCCATATTGGGAAGATAGCTTGAGAGAGTGCATTAACAGAATTGAAAATAAATAACATTATATATAGTGGCAAATTTATCCGAAGAAATTAAAAAAAGACGCACGTTCGCGATTATTTCACACCCTGATGCTGGTAAGACTACCCTTACTGAAAAATTACTTCTTTTTGGTGGTGCAATCCATGTGGCAGGTGCTGTAAAGTCGAATAAAATTAAGAAAACCGCAACCAGCGACTGGATGGAGATTGAAAAGCAACGCGGTATCTCGGTTGCTACCTCCGTGATGGGTTTTGAGTATGAGGGATTTAAAATCAACATTCTCGACACACCCGGTCACCAAGACTTCGCTGAAGACACATTCCGCACGCTCACCGCTGTGGATAGTGTAATCATTGTGGTTGACTCGGCAAAAGGTGTGGAGCAACAAACACGCCGCTTGATGGAAGTGTGCCGTATGCGCAACACCCCAGTAATCATTTTCGTGAACAAGATGGACCGTGAAGGTCGCGACCCTTTCGATATTTTAGATGAACTGGAAAGCGAACTGAAGATTTCTGTTCGTCCTTTGAGTTGGCCAATCAATGGCGGTGCCAACTTTAAGGGTGTTTACAATATCTATGAGCACAATTTGAGCCTTTTCGCTGCTGATAAGCAACGCGTGTCTGACCGTGTTGACATTACCGACATCAACGACCCTGTGATTGATGAAGCAGTGGGTGCCGACGATGCCGAGAAGTTGCGTAGCGATATTGAACTGATTGATGGCGTTTATCCCGAATTTGAGGAGCAGGACTACCTTGATGCACTCGTTGCTCCAGTATTCTTTGGTTCGGCTTTGAACACTTTCGGTGTAAAGGAATTGCTCGACTGCTTTATCCGCATCGCCCCATCACCACGCCCTGTGCAAGCCGTGGAGCGTGAAGTGGTGCCTACAGAAGAAAAGTTCACAGGCTTCGTATTTAAGATTCACGCAAATATGGACCCTAACCATCGCAGCTGTATTGCTTTCGTTAAGGTTTGTTCGGGTGTGTTCCACCGTAATCAGTATTACCACCATGTGCGCAGCAATAAGCAAGTGCGATTTGCCGCTCCTACAGCCTTTATGGCGCAGAAAAAGGAGGTGATTGACGATGTTTATCCTGGCGACATTGTGGGTTTGCCAGATAATGGCACATTCAAAATTGGCGACACACTTACCGAGGGAGAATTGCTCCACTTCAAGGGATTGCCAAGTTTCTCGCCAGAAATGTTTAAATACATTGAGAATACTGATCCAATGCGCACTAAGCAACTCAGCAAGGGTATTGAGCAACTTATGGACGAAGGCGTGGCGCAGCTCTTTGTCAATCAGTTCAACAATCGCAAGATTATTGGCACCGTAGGCCAGCTCCAGTTTGAAGTAATTCAATATCGTTTGCTTCATGAATATGGCGCAAGCTGTAGATGGGAACCCATTCACCTGTATAAAGCTTGCTGGATTGAAAGCGACGACAAGGAGGCTTTGGAAGCGTTTAAGCGTAGAAAGCAGCAATATATGGCGTTGGACCGTGAAGGCAGAGATGTGTTTTTGGCTGATTCGGGCTATGTGCTTGACATGGCGCAGCAAGATTTCCCCAAACTCAAATTCCATTTTACAAGTGAATTTTAATCGGGGCTGATTTGCTTCTTATTTGTTTTTCCTTTATCTTTGTTAATTCAATTAGCGATTAATATTATGGATACAGAAATTTTAAAACAACTATATACACAGTATGTTGGCTCTGAACCTGCTGAAATTGTCCAGTTGCCAGCATCAGGTTCAAATCGCCATTATTTCCGCCTTTCAGGTGAGCAATCACTTATTGGTGTGATTGGCGAACTTCCTGAAGAAAACAAGGCTTTCCTCTATATGGATAAGCACTTCTTGGAGCAGGGACTTCCTGTGCCAAAGGTGTTTGCAGAGAGCGATGATAAGATGGCTTATATCCAAGAGGATTTGGGCGACACTATTCTTTTCAACGCCATTGAAAAGGCTCGCAAGACACGCGTATTTGGCGAAGAGGAAAAGAGATTGTTGTCGAAGACTATCCGTCGTCTTTGCGAATTTCAATTCAAAGGCGCAGATGGTATGGATTTCTCATACTGCTACCCTGCCTCTGAATTTAATGCGCGCTCCATCTTTTGGGATTTGAACTATTTCAAGTATTGCTTCTTGAAAGCCACCGGTCTTGAATTTAACGAAGGACAACTTGAAGACGATTTCCAGCATCTTGCTGATGTGCTTTTGCGTAGCAGTTCAGCCACTTTCATGTATCGCGACTTCCAGTCACGCAATGTGATGATTAAAGATGGCGAGCCGATGTTTATCGACTTCCAAGGAGGTCGCAAAGGCCCATTCTTCTACGATGTTGCATCTTTCCTTTGGCAAGCAAAAGCCAATTTCCCTAACAGCCTTCGTCATGAACTTTTGAAGGAATATATTGATGAATTGAAGAAGTACAAATATGTTGATGTGGATTACTTCTACTCTCAACTTCGTCACTTCGTGCTTTTCCGTACGCTTCAAGTGCTGGGTGCTTACGGTTTCCGTGGCTATTTCGAGAAGAAACCCCACTTTATGCAGAGTGTGCCTTTCGCCATCAACAACTTGCGCTCGCTCCTCAATGAGCCATACGTTGAATATCCATACCTCACTAAAGTGCTGAGAAACCTTGTGAATATGTCGCAGTTTACCGACGATTTGCAAAAGCACATGCTCACTGTGAAAGTGATGAGTTTTGCCTACAAGAAAGGTATTCCAAACGACAATTCAGGCAATGGTGGTGGCTTTGTGTTCGACTGTCGCGCATCAAACAATCCTGGCAAATATGATCGTTACAAACCTTATACAGGTCTCGACGCGCCAGTAATTAAGTATCTTGAAGATGATGGCGAAATCCTTACGTTCCTCAGCCATGCCTATGAATTGGTAGATGCCTCGGTTAAGCGTTATGTGGAGCGTGGTTTCACTAATTTGATGGTATGCTTTGGCTGCACAGGCGGTCAGCATCGCTCAGTGTATTGCGCACAGCACATGGCAGAGCACATTTTCAAGAAGTTTAATGTGAAGGTTGAACTTGTTCATCGTGAGCAGAACATTGAGCAAGTTTTCACTCCAGTTCAAAAGTAACAGATATGAAAGCAATGGTTTTTGCAGCAGGGTTAGGCACACGCTTGCGCCCTCTTACCAACGACCGTCCAAAAGCACTTGTGGAAGTGGGCGGAAAAACTATGCTTGAGCGTGTGATTACCCACTTGGCAGACTGTGGCGTGACCGATATTACTGTGAATATTCACCACTTTGGTGAAAAAATTATTGAGTTTTTAGAAGAAAAAAAGAATTTCGGACTTGATATTCACATTAGTGATGAGCGCGACTTGCTTCTCGATACGGGTGGAGGTTTGATGAAGGCAAGAAAATTCCTTGATGGCGATGAACCGTTTATCGTGCACAATGCCGATATTCTCACCGACTTGGATTTGAAAGCTATGTACGACTTCCATGTGGAGCACGACGCTTTGTCAACCATTTTGGTGAAAGACCGTCAGACACAAAGATATTTCCTCTTTGACCACGACCATCGTTTGAAAGGCTGGATTAACAAGAAAACTGGCGAAACCAAACCTGAAGGTTATCAATACGACCCGCAAAAGGTGGATTCGCTTGCTTTTGGTTGTGTTCATGTGCTCTCTCCACGCATTTTCGACGCTCTTGAAAAGTATTCAGAGGCTAAAGGTAAAGTGTTCTCCATCGCACCTTTCTATGCAGAGATGTGTGATTTGTATAAAATCTACGGTTATCAGCAGTTCTCCGACTATAAATGGCTTGATGTGGGCAAACCCGAAACATTAGCCCAAGCAGAAGAAATGTTTAAGTAAACATTCGATACAAAATAATTATCGCGGCTATGTGTCAAAGCATGGCCGCGATAATTTTATCTAAATGACTTTAATGAGATTTAATCTACCACTATGTCGTCACCGTAGTAATCAGGTTCGGGTTCAAAACTGTCAGATGCTGCAGGTTTTGGTTTCATATAAGAATCTAAAGCCTTGAAGAAAAGTGGATAGTCGCCAAAAATCATTCTCTTGCCATCCTTTCCGTTGATATAGAATTTGGCTGTGCCTTTATTGAGGTCTTTCACTTGAGAATCAGCATACATCGCCATGCCGTCAACATTCAAGCCCATCCAGAAGCCATAGAAGCAGCCGTCGAACACTTGTTTAGCATCTTCATTGGCACTTGCGTCGAGAGTAAAACTGTTGTTCATACCAAATTTTACGATTACGACATCAGGCTTAGCCTCTACCGCAAATTGCATAGGCATACCGCCACTAATGCTCAACAATGTGTCAAACAAACTTTTCCATTCTTTTGCTTTAGAAGTGGTGATTACAAATGTGCCAGCCAAAGTGGTCATTGGCGACTTGAGGTCGGCATCAAGACCAATTGCGATCGGTCCATTGATTGATTTCACCAATTCCACACAGTTCACATTGCCAAATGATGGGTTAGAGGAAATCAATTGAAGCACATTCTTCACTTGTTCGAATTCTGCTAATTTCTCGCCTTTAATTCCTGTAGCAAAAATTAACTTAGCCTTTGCTGGCATATATTTCAAGAAGTCGGTTGAGGTTTCGCCCTGAATGTCTTTGATGAGTTTCATAATGTCGGAATTCTCATCGGCGAAGAGCTCTGAGTTGATTTTGATTTCGTTGTCGGAAAGGTCAATGCAAATGCCTGAACCTTCCATGCCAGCCATAAATCCTGAAAGCAACGAAACTTGAGGGCTAATGCCTGCCATCAGTTTCATGTATGATTGGAGATTGATATAGTAGTTGACGTCGGCATCGGCATTGAGTGTGTTCTTGATATTGTCGTTGTCAAGCACGCTTTTTTCTTTCTTGGTGAACACCTCTTTTGCAAATTCTTCGGCATTTTCTATTTTGTTGCCGCCAAATATTGCTATGATGTCGTCTTTAATAGCGATGCACATATCGCTTTTTGCAATTATAGCAAAATCACCAACTGTCTTGAAACTTTCCTTAATTTCCTTTTCAATCGCAGCCTTTGTTTTTTCAGGGTCTTTGCTTATGGCAAGCATAACGGCAGACGCATCATTCACATCAGTGATGCTGCTGTAAACATACACATTGGCAGAAGGGTCGATTTCTGCACTCTTTAATGTGGCAATACCTTCGTCCAAATCTTTTTGGTTGAACTCCATCAGTTCCTTTAATGCGCCAGGCAGTTGGAGTTTGCCGTTGTCATCAACAGTGATGCCTGTGTGATCAAGGATTTTAGATGGACTAAATGATGCAATGAATGTGGAATTTTCAGGAATTAATTCCATCATTTTCTCATTCGTTTTATTACACGAAGTAATCGCAATAAGCAAAATTGCTAAACATGATAGTTTTAATAATCTCATAACTTTTAGTTTTTAGAGTTAATAATATTGTTGTTGGGTTGTCTGTTCGGTTTTGTTGAGTTGACAAAGAATCTCAAGGAAAGTGATTACTGGATTACCTTCGTGCATGGAGTAGAACACACCATCGCCGTCGGTTTTGTTTTTAAAACCAAAGTTGAAGTATGATTCACCTTGCGGTTCTGAAATTTTAGCATACACGCCCAATGGACAAGAAGCGAAACGCTCTCTCACGTCGGGCATGTCGTAATAAAAGTCTTCCTCCAATTCGTGGTCAAGCCTAATGGTATACACAATGCTGTCTTGGTTGCCCATATACACAGGCATTCCCTGATAAGTGAACAAGTGTCGTCCATCTTTAATATAGTCGGGTTGCCCCATTTTAGCTGCAAATGCTACTATCCTTTCCACAATAGCAGCTGCGTCTTTCGACTTTGCCGCAATAGCGATATTCCAGTTGTCGTTGGCAACTGATGAGATGTTTACGCCATTTCCTACGCTCAAACCTATGGCAATCGGGCCATCAATGGAATTTACCATACTTCTGAAATCCAGCATGTCGGTAGATGGCAGATTGCTGACTAAATTCACGCTTTTCCTGATTTGGTCGAGTTTCATCAAGTTTTCACCGTTCACACTCATCGAGAAAATGTAATTCATGCTTATCGGAATCACCTTCAAGAACGACGCATCGGCTTTAGCCATGGTGGCGTCTAACAGTTTAAAGTAGTCGCAATTATCGTCGGCTTTTACATAAGCCTCAAATTTTGCACCCTCTTTCTCGAAATTCATGTGCAGAGTGAATGCTTTAATGTCGGAGTCGGTAAATAGCGTGAGAATTGGGAATTTCTTCAGACTTTCAGTAAGCGATTCCGAATTAGCAATCATATTGTGCAATCCACTCACGTTGATGTAGGCATTCACATCATTTTCCTTGTGCAGGCTTTCTGTGATGCTCGCATCTTCAGCAATGCTTGTGCTGGATTTGTGGAGGTAGCCTTTGGCTGTCAGTGCCAGTTTTGAGTCGGCATCTTCCTTAGCCTCTTTGCCGATAAAGAGAATATCGTCGTCAATTACGTAACTTATTGCTCCATTTCTGAGGAAATCCACTTTTTCGATAGTTTGGAATTTTTGACCGGATTGCTTTTCAATCACCTTTTTAGCCTCATCGGCATCATTAACGGCGATAAGTGTAGCGTAACTGAAAGTGTTTTTTGGCACAAAACAATAGATATTGGCATCGGTGTCGATACCAATTTTTCTTAATAATGTCATGGCTTCTGATACGGGAGCAGATTCATTTTTGCTCATCACGTCTTTTAACGACTGTGGGAAAACAATATTTCCATCCTCGTCGGTTAATTGTCCTTTTTCTATAACACTTTTCACATCAATGCGAACGACTCCCCGACTGTCAGCAGGAATCATTTCTTCAAGTTGTTTGTTGATGTCGGTGCATGAAAACATGCTCAACATCAGCATAAACATTACAAAAGTTTTAATTCGTTTCATTTTTGTATTTTTCAAACAAGCTTTGAATAATCACACAAATTTAATATATTTTCTTTAAATTTATCACAATATTATTTGTCTTTTTTATCGTGAAATGTTAAAGTCCTATGGTAGAAATGTGGTAATTAATTAGTAATTTTGAAGAATAAAACTTTTGAGATGAATTTGAATACTTTTCTTCCAGCAGAATGGGCGGAGCAAGATGCTGTGCTTTTGGCGTGGCCACATGCCGACACTGATTGGTGCGACATGCTTGATGAGGTTGTGGAATGCTATAAACACATAGCAGAAGCCATCTTGGCAACAGAGCCATTAATCGTGGTCACACCCGACGTGGAGCGTGCCAAATCCGATTTGCGCTATATCGAATCTGCGTCGCCAAATCCTGTGTATTATTATAGAGTGCCAACCAACGACACTTGGGCTCGCGACTTCGGTGCTATTACAGTGGTTAAAGATGGCGAATGTGTTCCTTTGGACTTCAAGTTCGACGCTTGGGGCATGAAGTTTGCCGCAGATAAAGACAATTTAATTACCTCGCGTCTCGATTTATATGAACTGTTTAAGCACACGCCGATTAATCATCGTGGTTTTGTGCTTGAAGGTGGTTCGATTGAAATCGATGGAAATGGCACCTTGATGACCACATCGAGTTGTTTGTTGTCGCCAAACCGCAATGCGGAGATGTCGAAAGACGAAATCACTACATATCTGAAACAGGTGTTTGGCGTTTCGAATGTGCTGTGGATAAATAATGGCGAAATGGCAGGTGACGATACCGACGGTCATATCGATACGTTGGCACGCTTTGCTCCAAATGATGTGATTCTTTACAATGGAGCAGTTTGCCCTGAAGGCGAAATTCCACCAGCATTTGCCGAGCAATTAAATGCCATGGAGGCTGAAATCAAGGATTTCGTGAATGCCAGTGGACGCAAATATCACTTGATACAGCTGCCTGTGCCTGCCCCGATTTACGATGAAGACGGCAATCAGTTGCCAGCCACTTACGCAAATTTCCTGATTACAAACAAGCGTGTGCTTGTGCCAATCTATGATCAACCTTTGGCAGATGATTTGGCTTTGAGAATTATTGAGGTTGCTTTCCCCGAACACGAGGTGGTGGGAATTGATTGCAATGCTTTGATTAAACAACATGGGTCGCTGCACTGCGTGACGATGCAGTTCCCCAAAAATACTTTGAATTTATGAAAGTAGGAATTATACAACAACACAATAACGCCAATATTGAAGACAATCGCAATCGTTTGGCATCGAAAGTGACTGCTTTGGCAGCACAAGGTGCTGAACTGGTGGTGCTTCAAGAACTTCACGACTCACTTTATTTCTGTCAAACCGAAGATGTGTCGCTCTTTGATTTAGCAGTGACGATTCCTGGTGAAATCACGAAGTTTTATTCGGAGTTGGCCAAAAAGTGCAATGTGGTGCTTGTGACTTCTTTGTTTGAAAAACGTGCCACAGGACTTTATCATAACACCGCTGTAGTGTTTGATAAAGATGGCTCAATGGCTGGGAAATATCGCAAAATGCACATTCCCGACGATCCCGCATACTACGAGAAATTCTACTTTTGCCCTGGTGATATTGGTTTTGAACCCATTCAAACCACGGTGGGCAAATTGGGTGTGTTGGTTTGTTGGGACCAGTGGTACCCTGAAGCAGCCCGCTTGATGGCCTTGAAGGGCGCAGATATGCTCATCTATCCTACTGCCATCGGCTACGAGAGCACCGATGTTCCAGCCGAGCAGGAACGCCAAAGAGAGGCATGGACCACCGTGCAGCGTGGTCATGCTGTGGCAAACGGATTGCCTGTGGTGGCTGTGAACCGTGTGGGTTTTGAGCCTGACCCATCTGGTCAGACTAATGGCATTATGTTCTGGGGAAGCAGTTTTGTGGCTGGTCCACAAGGCGAATTCCTGTTCCGTGCTTCAAATAATGAGGAAGTGGAAACCATTGTGGAGGTGGATATGAAGCGAAGCGAGAATGTACGCCGCTGGTGGCCATTCCTTCGCGACCGCCGTATTGATTACTATGGTGGTATCACAAAGCGTTTTTTAGATTAATAGAATGAGATATATAACAATGGGCGGTGTCGTGTTTTCGACATCGCCCATTGTTATAAATGCATCTGTGATTGTTCGTTAGAATGTGAAGTGGAGTTGGATTCTCACGCCACTCTTGTTGACCCCAGGAGTGTCGCGGTATGTCAATCTCCACACATAGTCCACACGGAGGAATGTGAAAATGTTGTCAAGACCTGCGCCAATTTCCATATAAGGCTTTTTGCCCAGTCCTCTACAATTCGTGCCAAGTGGGAATTGGTATAAATCCTCGTTTTTAGTAGGGTCGTTTTTCTTGCTCAATGAGCCGTAAAGACCTCTAAAAGACACCACCTCGCGGAGTTTTAGTTTTTTTAGCAGAGGCACATAATTGAGCAATGCGCCATTGAGCCAGTAGGTCACGTCCCATGAAATGTTTTGGTCGTTGGCAAATTCCATTGCGTTCATCAGCGTGTAACTTTCAGGCTGGATAGTGTATGAGAGGTTGGCGTTTGGGATGAGCAAATCAGGGTATGCCACTTTGCTCCAAATCTTTGCCGCTTTCACAATCACATCGGTATAACCCCATGCCGAGAACCAAAAACGCTTCTGCACACCAATTTCAGTCTTGTTCACCTCGAATTGGCTACCAAGGAATCCTTTGGGGAGATAGGTGTGGCTCAATGTGATAATTGGATTATCGATATTGATTGGGAAGCGATACGACCTGGTTTGCACAAACTTTTCACCTGGTGCATATCGTAGTGTGACATTGAAACCAGCTTCTTTGTAGTTTGCGCGTCGATTGCCCAAGGCATCAACGAATGGGAGGAAATCGGAGGCTTCGTGTATGTTGTGCTCAAATCCTGCGCCCACGCTAAAACCATTCTCCAACTCAAGTTTATAGTCGAATTTTGACTGACGCAGATATTGAATCTTGTCATCTTTCTTGCGTTTTAGCATCAAGAAAATGTTATCCTTGCTGGTGTAGAGATAATGCTGACCTAATTGGTCTACATCGTAGCTGTGGTAGAGTTTTACTGAATGGATAGGGAACTCGTAGCTGTGATATTTCTTGTTGCGGAATGAGTATTCAAGTTCGCCTTGATATTTGAGTTTTTTGTCCTTAGTGCCGTATGCTAAGAAAAAACGGCTGAACAGTCGTGGGTGAAGGTTTGCAGTGGTCATACCACCAATTCTGAATCGAGCACCCTCCAGTTCGTCGGAACTGATGAGCGTGTTGAGCGGACCAATGTCGAATTTACTGGGGTTGCCAGTTGCCACATAGCCCTTTGCCATTGTGGAAACAAATTTTTCAGTCCAGTAAAAGAGTTTTGAACTTCTCAACTTCTTTAAAAGCGCACGCATCATATTGCCATCTTGCGCCAATGCCACAGGACGATTTGCTTTGAAATATTCATCGGCATATTTATTTGCTCCTGGTGCAATGATTTGTTCGGCATCGTGATTGAAAATGGTCAAATCTTTTGGCTCTGTGAAATTGTGACCGCTGTAGTAAGTGCTGCGGCGGGCATACAGTTCTGGACCAATCACCTGAAATTCCATCACAAGGTCGTCGATCACTTTCAAGCGTGATCCGTCCTCCGCCTTTTTAAACTCTTGGTTGATGAAAAGACGCTTCAGGTAGTTCACGTTGATGGAACGAGGAATGTTCATTGTCAATTTTTTCAAGAACAAAGTGCTGTCGTTGACAGGGAAATACATCCGACCAATGAAACCGAACGAAGCACTGTTATGTGGCACAAAGTCGATTTCCACGCACTTCTCTCCGTCAACCATGGTGGTGTCGTTGAGATAGAATTTATAGAATGTGGTACCGATGTTCGACAATGGGCTTACGAAGCGGTTTTGCATGAATTTGATGTCGTTTTGGAAAACATCAATTTCACGGAAAGCGTCGTCCATAAACTTTTTGATATTCTCGGGGTCGAACGATTCGTCAAGTCCTACATGTTGCTGTGCCTCAACGTATTCTTTGTGTGTGCTTGGACTTTTTCTGTAATATTCGGTACTGAACTTTTCATTTAAGGAAATGGTGAGAATCTTCTTGTTGGTCACATCTGAAGAATCAATAAATTCCTTAATCTTGTTGTATTTCTTCGACAGTTCTTTTGTGTCGGAAGCAGTAAGGTCGTTCAAACCGTAGGTGAATCTTTCGTATTTATCATACACGAAATACTGGTGATTGCGTGGATCGGTTTCGTGCATTCTTTCCCTCACCTTGTTGATGAACTCAACGGCGGGATTTCCTTTCTTGGTGTATTTTTCGCGGTGCTTTTTAATAATCACCTCGTCAAGAGTCTTTGTCGATGACGACATGTAAACCACGTTTTCCACATTGTTCCCACCCTTCAGTTTCACCACTTTGTTGGCGTAGCCCACTGCTTGGAGTCGGATTTCTGGATGCTTTGATTTTGAATGGAATGAGAATTGACCATTCACGCTTGCCACTACGCCAGTCTTAGTACCCACCACATAGATAGAGGCATAAGGAATTGGCTCATCGGCAATCGAATCCTTCACCACACCTTTAAATAGGTAGGTAGTTTGGGCAGATGCAACAATGGAAAAAACACTGAAAATTAAAATGGAGATATAGCGTAATGTATTCACTTTTCGGAAGTCTGATAATAAATTATGTGTACAAATCATTTCAGTTTGCAAAATTAGACAATTTCATCATTTCACAGATGGCTAAAAATACTGATTTTTTGGTCCAATGTGCTAAATTTGAAGAAAATGGATAAATATAGCACAACAACAGCAATGTTTTATCATAAATTGAGGTGCAGCCATGTGGCCACACCTCTAATTGTATAGTTTTCTATGGAAGAAGTTGCACTTCCAATTGAGTTCTCTTAAAATCTGCGCTCTAAACCTACCACGTTTTCCACATGCTGCGTGTGTGGGAACATGTCAACTGGCTGAACTTCCACCACCTTATATTTAGCGTCGAGCATTGCCAAATCTCGTGCCTGGGTGGCTGGATTGCAACTTACATACACGATTCGCTTGGGCTCAGCATTCATAATCACGCCCACTACATCTTCGTGCATACCAGCGCGCGGTGGGTCGATGATCATCACGTTGGGTGTGCCATGCTTGCTCACAAAGTCATCGGTGAGGATATCTTTCATGTCGCCAGCATAGAACAGTGTGTTTTCAATGCCGTTCACTTTTGAGTTAAGTTTCGCATCTTCGATCGCCTCTGGCACATACTCAATGCCAATCACTTTCTTTGCTTGGCGTGCCACAAAGTTGGCGATGGTGCCGGTGCCTGTGTAAAGGTCGTAAACGAGTTCCTCGCCAGTGAGTTTTGCCATGCCTCTTGTCACTTTGTAGAGTTCGTAGGCTTGGTGAGAGTTGGTTTGGTAGAATGATTTAGGACCGATGCGGAATTTGAGTCCTTCCATTTCTTCCTCAATGTATTCCTTGCCTTTATCGAGTACGAAAACTTGGTCGCCAAGTGAGTCGTTCAGCTTGGTGTTCACCACATGCATCAAGCTGGTGATTTGTGGGAACTTTTCTGCCACAGCATTCATCACGTCTTTTACAGCAGCGTCGTCGTTTTCGCCAAACACCACTACGAGCATGATTTCGCCACCGCTTGTGATTCTCACCATCATCATTCGCATCAAGCCCACATTGTTGCGTATATCATAGAATGTGTAGCCTTTGCTCTTTGCGTAGTCGCGAATGAAGTTGCGCATTTCGTTTGAAATGTCGTCTTGGAGCCAACATTTATTAATGTTGAGCACCTTGTCGAATGCTCCAGGAATGTGGAAACCTACGGCATCACGGTCGGAGAACTCTTCCCCGCTGTTCAGTTGCTCAAAGGTGAGCCAACTTTTATTAGAGAAGGTGAATTCCAATTTATTACGATAGTGTGTGGTTTCTGCAGAACCAAGAATGTCGTTGATTTTTGGCAATTCAATTTTACCGATACGCTCCAGCGCGTCGGTCACTTGTTGTTGCTTGAATTGCAACTGGTAGCTGTAAGGTATGTGCTGGAATTTGCATCCGCCACACACACCGAAATGCTCACACATTGGCTCGGTGCGAATTTCGCTTGGCTTTACCAAATTCACAATGTGACCCTCGCAAAAGCTGTGTTTCTTGCGGTCGATTTTCACATCGGCAACATCGCCAGGAGCACCAAATGGTATAAACACCACCAAGTCGTTCCAGCGAGCGATGCTTTTACCCTCGGCTGCCACTTTAGTTATCTCAAGCCCTTCTACTACGGGCAGATTTTTTCTTTTTCTACTCAAAACAGTTTGTTTACTTTGTTAAATTTTCTGCAAAGTTACGAATAACATTTATTTGTGAAAACTGAATAGTACTAAAAATATCCATTTAGTGTGTAAAGCGATATGATTTTTTTTGCGCACAATGCAATTATGTGTGCAACTTTTATGGATATGTCGTAAAATTTGAGTATATTTGCATCTCTAAAAGTAAAAGATAATTAGATAGCAATACTGTGAATGATTTATTAGTAGCGGTATTTGGTTATATTTGATTGTATTATAAGTAGTTAATTAATAATCCACAAGGTTAATGAAGACAATTTACACATTCGGCAACGGTAATGCCGAAGGACGCGCCGACATGAAGGAACTTCTTGGCGGCAAAGGTGCCAATTTGGCTGAAATGAACCTTATCGGTGTTCCTGTTCCTCCAGGTTTTACAATCACTTGTGATGTTTGTAAAATCTATAACGAACAAGGCCGTGAGGCAGTTGTGAATCTGATTAAAGAAGATGTAATCAAATCTGTGCATCATATCGAGAGCCTTACAGGTTACAAATTCAACGACCCACAAAATCCACAGCTCGTGTCAGTTCGCTCAGGTGCTCCAGTTTCAATGCCTGGTATGATGGATACCGTGTTGAATTTGGGTATCAACGACGAAGTGGCTGAAACTCTTGCTAAGAAATCGGGTAACGAGCGTTTTGCTTGGGATAGCTACCGCCGTTTCGTGCAGATGTACGGCGACGTGGTGCTCGGCATGAAGCCACAAAACAAGAATGATATCGACCCATTCGAAGAAATCATCGAAGCAGTGAAGACCGCTAAGGGTGTGAAGTTTGATACCGAACTCGATGTTGACGACTTGAAGCAACTTGTTAAACTCTTCAAGAAGGCTGTTAAGGAAAATACTGGCAAGGATTTCCCTACCGACGCTTGGGATCAACTTTGGGGCGCAATCTACGCTGTGTTCGACAGCTGGAACAATGAGCGCGCTATTCTCTATCGTCAGATGAACCAAATTCCAGAAAGCTATGGCACCGCAGTGAACGTGCAAGCTATGGTATATGGTAATATGGGCAATTCTTCTGCAACTGGTGTTTGCTTCTCTCGCGACGCTGGTACAGGCGAAAACCTCTTTAACGGTGAATACCTCATCAACGCTCAAGGTGAAGACGTTGTGGCTGGTGTGCGCACCCCACAACAAATCATGACCGAAGGCAGCCGTCGTTGGGCTAAGCTCCAAGGCATTAGCGAAGAAGAACGTAAGGAAAAATATCCTTCACTCGAAGAAACAATGCCTGAGTGTGCTGCTCAGCTCGTTGAAATTCAGGCTCGCCTTGAAGACCACTACAAGGATATGCAAGATATGGAGTTCACCATTCAAGATGGCAAACTCTGGCTTCTCCAAACCCGTAACGGTAAGCGCACCGGTGCTGCTATGGTAAAGATTGCTATGGACCTCCTTCGTGAAGGCGAAATCGACGAAAAGACCGTGCTCAAGCGTATGGAGCCAGGTAAACTCGACGAACTTCTCCACCCAGTGTTCGACAAGAGCGCTATGGCAAATGCACAGGTGATGGCTAAGGGTCTGCCTGCATCTCCAGGTGCTGCCACTGGTAAGATTGTGTTCTTCGCTGATGATGCAGAAGAATGGGCACAACGTAACGAAAAGGTGATTATGGTTCGTATCGAAACCTCTCCTGAAGACCTTCGTGGTATGACTGTGGCTCAAGGTATTCTCACCGCTCGTGGTGGTATGACCTCTCACGCTGCCGTTGTGGCTCGTGGTATGGGTAAGTGCTGCGTGTCAGGTGCTGGCGAAATCAAGGTTGACTACAAGGCTAAAACCGTGGTGATGGGTGGTAAGACCTATCAAGAAGGTGATTGGATTTCAATCAATGGCTCTACCGGTGAAGTTTATGATGGTCTCGTATCAACTGTTGATGCCGACATCAGTGGCGACTTCTCTGCAATCATGAACCTCGCAGAAAAGTACACCAAGATGAAGGTTTACACCAACGCTGATAGTCCTCGTGATGCTAAGGTGGCTCGCAAGTTTGGCGCAGTGGGTATTGGTCTTTGCCGTACCGAACACATGTTCTTTGAAGGCGAACGCATCAAGGCTATGCGCGAAATGATTATCGCTGATACTGTGGAACGCCGCAGACTGGCTCTTGCTAAGCTCCTCCCACTCCAACGTGGCGACTTCGAGGGTATGTTTGAGGCAATGGACGGCTACGATGTGACTATCCGTCTGCTCGATCCACCATTGCACGAATTCGTTCCTCATCAGCTCGAAACTATGCGTGAACTCGCCAACGAAACTGGCATGGCTCTCGACCAGATTAAGCAAATCTGCTCTTCACTCGAAGAATTCAATCCAATGCTCGGTCACCGTGGCTGCCGCTTGGGCAACACATATCCAGAAATCACCGAAATGCAAACTCGCGCTATCATTGAGGCTGCTCTCAACGTGAAGGCTCGTGGCATCGACGTGCATCCAAAGATTATGGTGCCACTGGTGGGCGTGAAGGAAGAAATCAAGCGTCAAGCCGACATCATCAACAACACTGCTAAGCAAGTGTTTGAAGAACGTGGCGCGACTGTTGCCTACAAGGTAGGTACTATGATTGAAGTGCCTCGTGCAGCTCTCGTGGCCAACGAAATCGCTGAAATCGCCGATTTCTTCTCATTCGGTACCAACGACCTTACCCAAATGACATTCGGTTACTCTCGCGACGATGCTCCTAAGTTCCTCGGTCAATACAAGCAACTTGGCATCCTCAAGAACGACCCATTCGAAATCCTTGACCAATCAGGTGTTGGCCAACTCGTGAAGATGGGTACCGAACGTGGTCGCTCAACCAAGGCCGATTTGAACGTAGGTATTTGCGGTGAGCACGGTGGCGAACCTTCATCAGTGAAGTTCTGCGCAAAGCTCAACCTCGACTACGTGTCTTGCTCTCCATACCGCGTCCCCATCGCCCGCGTAGCAGCGGCCCAGGCTGCCGTGGAAGAATAAAGGAATTTTCCTTTTAAGGTAAAGTTAGGCTGTAATTCTCTGAACAAACAGGGGTTACAGCCTAAACTGTTCTTATACGGTTCGTTCATTTGGACACACTTTGTCTTTCCCTGAAAAAAGTTGACTCATAAAAATGTTTTATTATGAGTTTTACAG
>OIYS01000270.1_pt1 | contig 38610 bp, 45 predicted proteins | sample 1588271 | NCBI WGS metagenome assembly OIYS01 (sample SAMN03283286) | human gut metagenome | biome: human-associated habitat; material: feces | host: Homo sapiens | place: Peru | collected 2012
TTGCATTTTAGCGGTTCCACCTATTGTTAATCTTTGAGATACGACTGCATACCCTACTCCCATTAACAATAATACAAAGCAAAGGACTATAATCATTATATTTTTCTTTTTATTTCTCTTCATAATAACACCTATACTGATTTTATTATTTACTACTATAACAAGTATAACCTCTCTTTTAATTGTTTTCAAGAGATAAGTTACTACTAGGTCATATTTTACCAAAATTAAAAAAGTTTTGGTTCACTTAAAAACCAATGCATAAGCATTGGTTAAATAATATTATTCTATATTAAATCGTCTATTTTACCATAAATATCTTTTTTAAAGAAATTATAAGTACAGTTTAATACTATATAAGTAGGAAGTGCTATTACTATACCAAGTACTCCTAGTAATGCTCCTCCAACAAATACAGAGAATATTGACCATATTGGATTTATATTGTTTGTTTTTCCATAAACTTTTGGTGATATTATATATCCATCTATATTAGGGAATACTAAACAAATTATCATAGTCGCTATAAAAAGTTTTGGAGATACAACAGATGCAAGTATAACCGCAATTATGTTAGTCGCAAGTCCACCAAAATATGGAATTACGGTAGTTAGCGATGCAAGTATACCAAGTAATAACCAGTTTGGATGTCCAACTATTCCAAATAAGAATGAATACTCAAAAAGTTGTATAACCATAAATATTACTAATCCTTGTAGATAGTTACCAAGTTCATTATCAACACATTTTACATAATCAAATGCTCTTGGATTAATTCTTTTTAATATTGTTTTTGCCCTAATTCTTATTTTATCCATATCAACTAGTAAATAGATAGATACTATTGTTATTATAATTGTTTTTGTAAGTACATCAACTGATTTAGAGACAAAATCAATTGTTCCTGTTGAAATATACTCTCCAACGTTTGAAATCAACTTATTAAGAGTTCCATTAATTGTATCTTCAAATCCAACTAAATTTATTTCAAATTTTGTAGATAAGTCTGTTGCTACTTGCCCAATCATTTTAGATAATGAAATAAGTTGTTCATATATTAGTGGAATTGTAACAGAGAAAAGTGCAACTATGACAGTAAGTATTAATATAACCACTACACCAACAGCTATACCTTTTCTAACTCCTTTTTGTTCTAATTTTCTAACACATGGATAAAGTGAGTATGCAATTGCAAATGAAATAATAAATGGTATTAGAATTGATATAATCTTACCTACTATTCCACTCCAATATTCAAATGTTTTAAATCCTAAAAATAGTATTACTACTAACATAAGTATATTAAGTAGTTTATAATTTAATTTATTTTTAAACATATTATTCCCTCTCTAACATTATTGTAACAGGTCCATCGTTTTTAATATCAACTAACATATCAGCACCAAACTTACCTGTTTCTACAGGTACATATCTACTTAGTTTATTATTAAATTCTTCATATAGTGAAATTGCTTTTTCACCATTCATCGCATTAATATAACTAGGTCTATTTCCTTTTTTAGAGTTTGCATAAAGCGTAAACTGTGAAATAGATAATATACTTCCGCCTACATCTAATATACTTTTATTCATAACTCCGTTAGAATCATCATAAATTCTAAGATTAAGTACTTTATTTACCATATAATCAATTGTATCTGAATTATCACCCTCGGTAAATCCAACTAGTAATACTGCGCCCTTATCTATTCTTCCTATTACTTCATTATCAACTGTAACTGATGATGATAATGCTCTTTGTACAAGTACTCTCATTTTATAACCCTCACTACATTCTTTATATATTTTATATTTGATATATCATTCATAAATTTAGATAGTTTTGTTAAGTTTTCTACATATATATCTATTTGGAAAGTAATGCCATCCATTCTGTTTATAGTTTTAATACTATCAATATTTACTCCAAGTGGAATAGCTTTTTGAGTAATATCCATCATAGCTTTATCACTTGTTTCACTATAGACAATTAAACTAGTTAAAAATTTGCCTGAAGTTGTATTATTCCATTTTACGTTAATCATTCTACTATCTAAGAATTCCAAATTATGGCAACTTTTTCTATGTACACTTATACCATTACCTTTAGTAATATATCCAACAATCTCATCTCCTGGTATTGGGCTACAACAATTAGCAATATTAACTCTTACTTTATCTATTCCTTCTACAATTATATTATTATCTATTGTAGCAACAGGATGTTTAATTTTAACTTCTTCTTTTGGTTGTTCTTTTTTATTTAATAAGTTAACTACATAACTTGCACTAAATTTACCATTACCAATTGATAAGTATAGTTCATCTAAATCAATAAGCTTTAATTCTGACAATAATATATTAAGATTTTCTTCACTTAAAAATTCACTAAATACTATTTTTTGTTTACGCATTTCTTTTTCAAGTGAATCCTTACCTCTTTCTATATATCTATCTCTTTCACTTTTAGTAAAAAATGCTTTTATTTTATTCTTAGCTTGAGTAGATGCAACTATATTTAGCCATTCTTTTGAAGGACCTGGAGAATTTTTATTAGTTATAATTTTTACTATATCATTATTTTTAAGTTCTGAATTAAGTGGAACCATATTGTTGTTTACAATGGCCCCAACTGTTGTTTCACCAACTCTAGTATGAACTCTATAAGCAAAATCTATTGGAGTTGAACCTTTTGGAAGTTCAAATATATCTCCTTTTGGTGTAAAAACATATATATTATTATTAAGTATTTCATTTTTAACACTATTTACAAAATCCTCACTACTCATTTTTTCTTCATTTAGTTCTATGATAGATTTAAAAAATTGTAGTTTAGCTTCAGTAGAAGTTCTAACTCCTTCTGTTAGTGTTTTATGCTCTTTATATGCCCAGTGAGAGGCAACACCATTTTCTGCGATTTCATCCATTTCATGTGTTCTTATTTGAATTTCAAAAAGGTAACCATCTATACCAAATACTGTTGTGTGTAGTGATTGATAACCATTTGGTTTAGGCATCGCAACATAATCTTTAAATCTTTTAGGAATAGGTCTATATTTAGAATGTATAATTCCAAGCGCTTGATAACATTCTTGCTCTGTATCAACTAGTACTCTTAGGGCAAGTAAGTCGTATATATCACTAAACTTTCTACCTTTTTCAAGTTTTTTATAAATACTATAAATACTTTTACTTCTTCCTTTTATTTCGTGTGGTATATCATGCTCTTTTAATAGATTTGTAACTGATTCAAGCATATCACCAACAACTTTATCTCTTTCTAATTTTGTATTATTTAATTTTTCGGCTATGTCGTAGAAAACATCAGGTTTTAAATATCTTAATGATAAATCTTCAAGTTCGCTTTTTAATTTATGAATACCTAAATGGTGGGCAATTGGAGTTAAAATTTCCAAGGTTTCTTTAGCTATATGTTTCTGTTTTGCCTCAGGGAGTGCCCATAGTGTTCTCATGTTATGAAGTCTATCAGATAATTTAATAATAATAACTCTAACGTCTTCACTCATACCTACAATTATCTTTTTATAGTATTCTATTAAAGCCTCATTTTCTGTAGAAAAATGAATTTTACTTATTTTTGTTACTCCATAAACAAGTTCGGCAATCTCATCTCCAAAAGTCTCTATAATTTCTTCTTTTGAAGTATCACAATCTTCTATAACATCATGTAAAAGTCCAGCACAAATACTTGGAGTATCAGCATAGACTGTAGTAAGTATAATTGCAGTAGCAAGAGGATGACTAATGTATTCTTCTCCACTCTTGCGATACTGTCCTTGATGTTTTTCTTTTGCATACTCGTATACTTCTCTTATTTTATTTAAATCATCTTTATCAGTTATATAGCTGCTTGCTTTTTCTATTAGTGTTTCAATAGTTGCATTATTTAAACTCTTTGTCATTTTAACACCTCGCGTTTATTATATTATCTCAACATCATAGTTTGCTTCCCTTTTCATCTTTTTCATTTCATTCTTAACATAATTATCAATTACAGAATTTTCAGTATTTAGAATATCATCAACTACATCAGATAGCAATAGTCCTTTGTCTTTTTTCCAATGAAGTTCAACAAGACAGTTCCAAATATCTTCTTCTTTTATATAATTAATATCATTCTTTTTTAATTCTTTTACTTTACTTTTAAGTGCCGGATAAACTCTTTTATATAATTCTTCAATACTAGTGAAATTTATATCCATAGTTAGCCTCCTATTTATTATATATTCTATTTACATGCTCCGTAACTGGCTTAAAAGTCTTTCTGTGTTCTTTTAATATTCCATATTTTGAAATTGCTTCTATATGATCTTTAGTTGGATAGCCCTTATTTTTAGCAAATTTATACATAGGATATTTTTTATCTAATTCATACATCATTCTATCTCTTGTTACTTTTGCTATAACGCTAGCTGCGGAAATAGTAATGCTTTTTAAATCACCTTTTATGATTGATGTGGATGGGACATCTAATTTATCTAGTTTCATAGCATCTATTAAAATATAATCTGGTTTCACACTCATATTATCAACTGCTTGATACATAGCAAGTTTAGTAGCTTCATATATGTTAACCTTATCTATTACATCTTCATCCATTATACCAATTCCAACTGAGATTGCTTTTTCCATGATAATATCATAAAACATATCACGCTTTTTTTCACTTAGTTTCTTAGAATCGGTTAATCCATCTAAGACAAAATCTTCTGGAAGTATGACACAAGCGGTAACAACAGGACCAACAAGTGGTCCTCTACCAACCTCATCTATTCCACCAATTAATTTATATCCTTTATTGTATAATTCATTTTCATATTGCCTATTATCTATCTCGTTATTTTTCATAATCTCCTACTTCAATCTTTGATAAAATTTCTTCGTTACCATATATTGTAACTTTACTATATTTTAATAAATTATAATTATATAATGTCTCATTAGTTATACTGTTTATTAACATATTATATATTTTTTCTATGTCTTTAATACCTAATACTAAGCTATTAGAGTAAATTAAATTAATTTTATTATCTTTTGTAGCTATAGTTTGTAATGAAATTGAAGTATTAGAAGTTGTTGTTTCAATCAATATTTCATCGCCTAAACTATTATCTATTTCTTTTGTTATTGCTACGTTTTCATTATATTTTGCTTTAAGTGCTTTATAAGTTTTACTTTTATCGGTTTTTAAACTTACTTGTTCAGTTGTTGTAGTAAAATCGCTAGGTAGTGAATCAACATATTTATATTTAGCTAGTTCAAAATTAATGCAAATAATTCCAATAATGAATACTATAAGGCCTCCAAGGGCAATATTTACATATTTTTTAGAACCTTTTTTTAATGTCATAACATCTAAAATTAATAAAACTGCTGTTCCTAATATAATAGAAAATCCAATTAAGATTAAGAATGTACTAAATAAGTAATAGCCATGTGTAACAAGTGCAATATTCATACCAATCATAATCATAATGGCAAATATAATTAAAACAAGTGGTACTGCCGCTATAATAGAACAAATCCTTACGACTTTAATTATAGGTAAAAATATATTCTTTTTAAGTTTTGTGTCTTTTCTTCTGTTTTCTTCAATTAGATTCAATTCTTTATCTTCTAATATAGAAGAAAGCACTTTTGATATAACTGTCAAGCAAAATATTAAATATGATAAATCAAGCATAAAAGCCCAAGCAAATGATAGAAATGCTCTTAGTGAAGCTCCTACTTTATAAACCAACATAACCCCTATTTCTTTAACTAATGAAAATGGAATACTTAAAACAGCAAGAACTATTATAGTAACCACTATTTTAGTAGCGATTAAAACAGAATCCTTTTTATTTTTATTTGCTGCCAAGCGCCCTGCTTTTTTCAAAAAATTAGTAACTTTTTCTGATAAGTAGTCAATTAAATTAATTAAAGACATTTTATTATTCTCTTTCATAACAATCCTCCATATCATGATTATAACATAAAAATTAATCTAAAAAACAAAAAAATAGATTAATTATAATCTATCTAATGTTATAGGGCCTATTAAACCCTCTTTTAAATCTCTAATTATTATGGAGTAAACTTTGTCATAGTCAATTTCTCCACCACTTATTTTTGCGCCTCTTCTGTTGCCAATTTCTTCTAATGTTGTAATTATGTCATCAGATACTGTTGTTATTCCATATCTTTTTTCTAAATAATTAGGATAAAGTTCATTTAGTTTGTGTAGTATGTAAATGCTTAAATCTTGTAAGTCAACAACTTCTTCTTTAACTGAGGAAAGTGCCGCAAGGTTGTATGCATGTTCTTGATTTTCTAGTTTTGGCCACAAAATACCTGGTGTATCCAAAAGTTCGATGTTAGAACCTACTCTTATCCAGCTTAGTTGTTTAGTAACTCCTGGTTTATTTCCTGTAACTGTTTTTTTCTTTCCAACTAATCTGTTTATCAATGTACTTTTTCCTACATTTGGAGCTCCAATTACAAGTGCTCTTATACTTTGTTTAGGCTTAAGACCTTTTTTCTTTCTTTCGACATTTATGATATCACTAACTTTAGATGTTTCTTTAATTATTAAATTAACATTTGTATTTTTAATAAGGTCAACGGGGACAACACTATATCCTTTTTCTTTATAATATTTGATTATTTTATCTGTTTGACTTTTATCACACATATCATATTTTGTCATTATTAATATTCTAGGTTTGTTTTTAATAATATCATCTATATCAATAACTTTAGATGATATAGGCATCCTAGCATCAACTACTTCATATACAACATCAATTAAAGGTAATTTTTCCTTTATTTCCCTTTTAGTTTTTGCCATATGGCCTGGATACCACGAAATGGAAACCTTTGAAAAACTTTCTTGGCTACCATTGTTTTTCTTTTCTTGTCTCATTTTTCTTTTTTGATACATATCCATTTTAATCACTTCTTTCTATTTTATTTTACCTTAATTAGTATTACAATACCACTCTAATCATAAACGCTAATATAATTGATATAACTAAACTATAAATAGTATTTTTAGGATTCACATATAACACAATGACTGTTCCTATAAAAATCAATAAATCAATTATACTTTTTAAATCAAAATACCATATTCCAATGTGAAATGATGATATAAACATTACTGAAAGAATTAGACTACTTATTATCATCGATACTTTGTTTTTACCTTTAGCATACCAACAGACATAAGCTAGTAACGGAGAAATCAATGTTATACCATACCATATCATCATGTATTTCATGGGATTAAAGCCACTAAAATAGATTGTGTATAAATGATAACTTGTTGTCATCCCTATAAAGAATAAAAATACATTTAAACTAGCTCTTAATGGCGTTTTACTAAATACAGATATTGTTATAGCAATAAACAACCATATTCCAAATAAAGAAAATACATTCCTTAAATCTAATATTCCTAATATGTTTTGCCACCATATTGTATCATCAATACTCATATTATCTAACCATTTAGAAAATATGCCTAATATTATTCCTAATAAAAAGATTAAAAAAGTATTTAAAATTTTGTTTTCTATTTTCATATTTTTATCAGGAGTTCTTATTCTATTTAAAATTTCTTTCATAAAATCCTCCATACAAATTACTATTTATCTATCAGTTATATTATATCATGCAAAAAGCAAATCTTATTATAAATCTGCTCTAAAAATTGTAATTTATGATTATTTATATAATCTAATAACTTGATATTCATAATGATCATTGGCATTTGAGATTCCTACTGAAATGCCTTTACCATTATTAGCTGTTTCCTTAGTAGAAGATTTTTCTTTGGCTTCTTTTAACAATTCATCAATTTCAGAATCAGTAATTTCTTCATTGTTGGCTTTAATCAAAAGTTTTGTATACTTTATAGCAGTAGTTTCATCATACTTGTCATTATCCATATAAATAGCACTCATACCAAGAATATCTTTTTCTTTATTTCCAGATGATTCAACTGGTTTTAGATAGAATGCAACATCATCAGTTAGTGCAAACCAATATTTACCATTATCCACAACCATATAATCATCACTAGCAGGTGTATTTAATCCACCATCCATTATTTCAGTATTAAATTTAGCAAGAATAGTATTTACAGTTTCTTTCTCAACCCAACCATACTTTTTTTGAGTTTCCTCTAAATCATTTTTGGCTTCTTCTAAATTATGCTTTGAAGCCTGAACTATTGCAAAACATACACCAACAAAAGCAATCACAAATATTACAACACAAATTCCTATAATTTTTTTCTTATTCACAATCAATCACTCCTCCATCTCTACAAATTACTGTTTATCTGGTTCTTATACATATTATATCATAGAAATAATAAATAATCTTAATAATCATATAGTTTTAATCATTAAATTGTTTATCGGTGCCATTTTCTTCAAACATTTCATAAAATTTTTCAGCAGCTTGATCTTGTTCATATCCAAGTCTATCTAAAGCATATAAAATCTTATTCTTATATGTCATTCCTGATAAACAATTTTTTATTATGCTAATTTTATGTTTTTTAACACTTTTAATTTTGTTTAATGAATATTCTTTTTTGTAATTTTCATAAGCAACCTGATTAATAATATCCTCAACTGAAAAACTATTTTTTTTAATTTTATTACTATAATAATTATAATTATACAAAGCATGATTAACTATTGCATTATACACATAGGTATCATTTTTATCTAATTTTTCTTTTATCATTTTATTTTCTATTGCAGATTCAAAGCCAAGATCGGAAATATTATTCCTTTTATCTATATCTAATAAAATATTATTTATTTTATCAATAGTCATATATATATCTTTCTTTGCTTCCTTAATTCTTTTATCCTTAAAGATTTCTTTCTTTATTTCCTTAGTCAATATTCTAATTTTGTTTCCTATTTCATCTTTAGGTAAGGAATTGTATTTAATATATTTCTTATCGGTCCCTCTTATTTCGTTTAATAAAAAACCAAGTCTAACAATTTTTTCTTCAAGCTCTAAATCTGATACATTTTTTAACGTGAAGTTTTGATCCTTAGGATTAAAATATGATTTTAACTCTTCAAAATCTTTTTCAAGTTTTATTAATGTTGGAGTATATAATCTTTTTCTTTCAACAGTTAGTGTTGCTTGCCTTTTTAAAAAGTTTCTTTCTTCATCAGTTATTTTAAGTCTAATTCTATGTTCTAATTTTCCATTTTTGTTTTTATAACATTTATTTTTTTCAATCCAAGAAATATGAAAATGATAGTTATTCTCTCTATCAGAATGAAGTGCCACTATCCATTCTAAATTTTCTTTTGGATTTTCATAACCTGAATATGAAAGAAATTTTGGTATTACATCAGTTGCAATTTTCTTTTGCAATTCTTTTATATTTATATTTTCATCTATATAATTTTGATAAAATGATAAAACTGTCATTTGAATATTACTATTCTCTGCATACTTACACCATCTTTTTTGCATTGATAGTACATCTTTATCTTTTAAAAATGTTCCATCTTTTAGCATTGCTATTTCTTCTCTTTTCATCTGATTTTCTTTCATTATTTCTTCTGTTTTTTTACCACCCATAAAATAATCAAAGAGTGAATCACTTTTAGTTTTTGAAAAACTTTTAATGGAAGCATGAGCTTTATCTTTATCTCTTGAATATTCATAAAATCCTGTAATATATTCATTAAGTTTAGTTCTATATTCTTCTTTTGACTTGCATTGAATATATCTCCAATTATCAGAGTTTTTTGCCTTTTTATAAATTCGTAAATTATTGGTTGGATTATTAACAGCGTAATATGGATGTGTTATAAAAACAACCTTTGAATCTTCAAACATTATTTATCCATTTTTTCCAATAAAAAATTAATCTTGTTCAACATTTCATCTATTTTAGCATTTCTGTTTAAATCTTCATTAAATTTCAAAATACCCAATTCAAGCAGTTCTATAATTAATTTACTTTTAGTTTGATAGGAATATCGTTCTGTCATGCCATTAATTATAGAATCCAGTTCTTTTGGAAAAATAATACTTCTTTTTATATTGTTCATAATCCAAATCTTCCTGAATATTCTTCATTAATTTTATAAAACTCTTTTAAGCATGTATCATCTTTAATTTTTTCATTTAGCGGAAATCCCATATTACAAAATAACTGTTCAAGTAATTTTTTATCTATATTTTCTCTATAAAGCAATCTATTAATTTTTTTATCTATGTCAATTAAAATCATTCTCAAATCTTCTTTATTGGTAGCTTCTTCAATACACTTTTTTATTGCAACACTTTTAAGATCTATATTATTTTCTTTCATATAATTATTTAATAATGTTTCTATTCTAGTATCAATACTTATCGTATATCTAGCCACTTCATCACCCCTTTTATTTTTTTAATCTAAACTTTTCAAGTTCAAATAAGATCATAAATAATAAACCTACAACCAAAATCTCAAAGCAAGAACTCTTTTCTAAAATCAATGCTATCATTGATAATAAAACCATTATCATATTTAAAATCACTTTCATTTTTCACCCTCCAATTCTATTAAATTACTATATTTTTCACATATTTAACTTCAACAGGATATGGGATAAGCACCTCCGACAAGTTAAAATCCTTATTTTATAAGGCTTTTACCTTACCAAAAGAGGTGCAAATCTATTTTCGCACTTGCGAAAATGAGTATAATAATATGCAAAAGATATGCACTATTTATCACATTCCCTTATTTTATAAGAAAAAATGATATGCACATTATATAAAAACTACTCATTTTTATCTTTTTTAGTAATATCTAATTCTTTAATTTTTTCTGAATCACTTTTTTCTAATTCTACATAATAATTATCTATTTCTTCTAATTCCCTTACATAATCATTATTTGCTCTTTCTATTTCACCAACTATTAAATTTAACTTATAATCTTTTTCTAAAGTTGCAGCTAATTTTTTATGCTTAGTATTTTTTACAATTCTCGTATCAGTAAATTCATAATCAATATAACTAATTTTTTTACTATTAGGATTATAATTTACACATACATTTTCAAAGCCATTTTTATATTTTAAATTTACAAATCTTATATTTTCAACTTCATTATTTTTTAAGTGTTCAACATCAAATTCAATTCCATAATGTTGCTTAATCGAATTTAATTTTTGTTTATATTTTAATTTTACTTTATCCTTATCAGCAATCTTTTTTTTGATTAATTCTTCACTATTGATATTCAATACCATCACCCTCTTTTTCTTTATTGATACATTGTAGTAATGCACTGTTTATATATTCATAATTTCTTTTCAATAAATCTTTGTTATTAATTAATGCCATATTAATATCTTTAACTTTTGATGTATCGTCAAAAGTAGCTATCATAGATGTAGAAAAGGAATTAACATTTATTTTTGCTAATTCCTTTTTTAATTCATCTGTCGCCTTTTTACCAGCACCATCTTTATCAAAAGCAATTCCAATAGTTCCATTGAAATTATTTTCTTTTAGAGCATACACAAGTGAGTTAATATTACCAACCCCATTTATACTCATTACCTTAACATTCGGATCTATTACTTCTAAAGATAAAGCATCTATAATACCTTCAGTAACATAAACAAGCTGATTATTTTCTTTGATATATCTTTTATTCCATATATCACTGCTACCTTTGCTTTTAATCTTATCATTATTAACAACACTTCTTGCAAAATAACAATGTTTATTAATTGGAAAAATAACTAATTTTCTTTCTTCATCATAACCGATTTTGTATTTATCTATCAACTCTCTTGTTATCCCTCTTTGCTCTAGATATGTTGTCCTATATCTATTTTTAAAACATTTATTGTAATAATTTGTATAATCATATACTTTATTATCTATATCTTTTTTTACTTCCTTTTTAACTGGTATATATTCTAAATATAATTCTTGAACTTTTTCTAATTGTTCTTTAAAATTATGTAAATCATAATCTAAACCAATTAAGTCATAAATATCGTAACTAGCACCACATGAAAAACATTTACAAATATTATATTTATCTGTAAACATCATACTTGGATTATTATCTATATGATTAGGATTTAAACAATGAAAAAATCTCTTTGGACTAGTTACGTTATGGTATTTTTGAAGATAATCCCATAAATAAGTTTTATACTCTGAAATCGAACTCATATACTAATTTCTTCCTTTTTTGGTTCATCCCATGTCATTTCTAAATCTTCAAGACGTCCCCTACCAAAAACTCTAAATTCATATATCAAATCAGCAACATCAAAACAAAAACCTTCAAATACTTCTTCAGAACCATCAGTAATATAAACGCGTTGTTTTTTACTATCATATTTCACGTTTATATTTAAATCATCTGTTAGTCTTTTACTATTGGCATTATATATTTTCCTATCAAAATATCCTTCCCCCATAATTATTTCACCATTTTCCAACATATCACGGACAATATTTTTAGCATCACAAAATGTATCTGCTTTTATATCTACTGTTTGTACCTCTACATCCTCAATATTAATTTTATAATTATTTATACTATCACCCCATCTTCCAAATCATCTGGATATGTATGCAAATTGTTATCGTATAATAGTTCTTCATTTATTAAGCGAAAAACAGAATCCTCAAATTTGTATGATAGTTCTTCCAATAAATTTTTATCGTAATTATAAAATACTTTGTCATCTCCTATATAGTTATCAACCCATTCAAGTTCTTCTGCAACAATTAAATATTTACCAATTTCTCTTATAGATAATTCTTCAATTTTTTTATTTTTTAATTCGTTAAATATATCTTCAAATTCTGAAAAGCCATTATTGTTCATATTCTTGCTCCTCTAAATCCATTTCAAGATTATAATCTCTAATTTCAAAATAATCTAATTCTTCTTCGGAAAATCCTAATTTTCTAAATGTATCAAGCATTTCTGTATAACTTTCTATATTTTCATCTATATAACTAATGCAGGCACATAATAATTCTTCACATCTTTCCGATTTATTACCCATAAAACTATTAAGAATGCTTTTTAGTCTTTTTTTATAATATTCATTTATATCTTCACACCAATCAATCTCAGAAGTATATGCTTGTGATGTTTGCCAATCAATTTCTTCAAATACTGTTTTTGCAATATTGTCAATAATTCCATCTTCAAAATCCCTAGAATGAATTGCATGAACAATGCCATTATATTCATATTTATAATAATATTCATCATGCTTTAAAACTTCTCTTATTTCATCTTTAATAGAATTACGAGTAGATATTACACCCCTTGCTATTAACTTTTCTTTATTTTCATTAACATAGTCAACAAACAATATATCATCACCAAATCCACACTCTGCAATATAGCAAACTCCATCAGGATCATTTTGAAAAGTATTATAATCTTTATAACAATATCCATTTGGTGTTTGACCTGCAACATACATCATTTTTGTATTTAACTTTGATTTAGATTTCGGATCAATGACCTCAGCTATTTCTCCAAAATCTGCTTTGTGTATTTTTTCTTCAAATTTACTCAAATTCCAATTCCCCCTTTTCATTTTCAATTATTTTTTGTTGTAACTCTTTATTTAATACATAAGTAGCTGTATAGAAAGTATCATATATATCATTAGTTAAAGAATTTTGATGATGTACTATTGCATTAGCTCCAAGTAATGATAATTGTATATATGTTATACAACAACAAGTCAAATCAATATCATCACCAACTAAAATGATTTTATTATTATCTACTTTCCGATTTAATAATTCATTATATGAAGCATACAACAATCTTCCACTTCCACAAGTTGGATCCAAAACGCTTATATATCCTTTGTTATTTAATTCTTGTGTCTTATCTTCTTGATCGATTGTTATTTTTGCCATAAGATTGCAAACTGGTAAAGGTGTAAAAAACTGACTTACTTCTTTTTTTAACAATCCTAAATCTATATATACATCTCCAAGAATATCTATTGGTTCTGATGTAGTATTATATTCATTAAATAATGAAGCTAATATTTTAGGAAATTCTTCTTTTTCATTATCTAAATATTTATTTATTATTCTTAAATATTCATTTTCTCTTTTTTCATTAAAATCAGCATTATTAGCGAGTGCATAGGCACAACATATTACAACATCCTTAAATACTTCATCCATTCCATATTTTTGCCCAAGTTTTTTTATAGAATTTAAAATAAAGTTTTTATCATATTTTGTTTCATTAGCTTTCATATTTTTTCCTATCATAAAGTTTCAACTTAATTATCGCATCACTGAATGCAACTGTGAAATTTTTAAAAAACAAAATTGAATTATGATCTGTTGTTCCCCAATCTAAAAAGTACAAAAACTCATCTTCATACTCTTCCTTAACAAAATACATATAAAAAGAATCTAGGACATCCGAGATTCTTAATATTAAACTAGGCTGTGGATTTTTAATTCTTCCATCTTCCAGCATTCTTATTGTTTCTATATCTTCTTCAACTAATTTTGCTAACCTTCTTTGTGAATAACCACAAACATATTTTCTTAGATATTTTATTCTATATCCCATATCTTCTTTATACACTTTTATAATCCCCCTTAACATTCATAATTAAAATCACTATATTTCATTTTTTCTTTTATTTCTTCATAAATTCTGTATGAAGATTCTTCAAATCCAAACCAAGCTAATAAATTTTTATTAGAAAAATTCAAAATTAAAGGATCATCATTATCAAAATTTTTTCCAAAAAATTCTTGAATAGATAATCCCGATTCATCTAATAAATTACTAAGCAATTCATTTATATCATCCTTATAGTTATCATAAAACTTATTAGTATCGTCGTAATAAATTAAATCAGCTATCATTCCTGATACACAACCATATCTTTGCAAATCTTCCATATCTCTTATAAGTTCATCAGGATTACTATATTTTCTATCTATATAATAATCTAAAACACAATCATTTAGTTCATTACCATTTTTTAATTCTTCTAAATATTCTTCAACCATATATCCCCCTTTTTATCGCTTATAATTAAAATCAACATATTCCAAGACGTCTGCTTGTTCTCCATTAATCTTTAATCCAACGTGCAAATGTGAGCCTGTGCTAAGTCCAGTTGTAGAAATATTTCCTAACATTACCCCCTCTTTAATTGGAGTTCCAATTCTATACATCAAAGGAACACTATTTGACTTGATATGATGATAAGTTATTTCCATTCCATTATTACAAGCAACAGTTACATAATTTCCTACCGAATTACCAGAGTCTTTGTATGGCAAATCATTAAATTGTGTATTTACAATATTTTTAATTGTTCCTTCACACATGTTATAAAATGGTAATCCTAATCTTGCACCAAAATCCCAACCACTATGAAAGTTTACTCTATCTTGTTCTTTTTCTGATAATCCTAAATCAACATCTCTCATTTCAAATACCATTGATGTAACCACAAAAGAATCCTTTAATGGAAAAACAAAAGGTAAATATGGATAATCTTCAGAATATTCTTGTGAAGTGGTAATATCTACATTATCCACTTCACAAAGATTTAATTTTTCTATATACACACCATTACTATTGGTATCACTTTCTATTGTATATTCTGGTATATTAGAATCCATTTTTATTTGCTTACATATTGTTTTGATTGGTATCATCTGTTTCTTCTCTGAATTCAAATTATTCAAATAAGCTTGTTCCCATTCTTGGTATGAAAGTGTAGTTGTATCTAAAGTATTATGTGTTCTTTGAAGATAAAATACTAATCTTTCAAGAGACACATAACCATCATTAATTAAATGACTATTTAAAAGAGTTCTATACCTTTCTGTATAAATGTAATTATTGGCAACTGTAACAGAACCTCTTTTTTCTTCAGATTGTTTTTTCAAATTTTCATAACCAATCACTGTTCCTGTTGCTGTTGAAATTATACCTATAATTATAACCACAAACATAACAATTCCTACTATAATCATAGATAATTTAAACTTTAATAAATTTTTAAGCATAATTTCCTTTATTTAATATACCATCATCATCACTTTCGCCCATGTAATATGTTTGAAGTGGCGTTGCAAAAACATTAACCCTTAATCTATTTTTGTTAGTTATGTTAAGTAAAAATTGTCCTTGATTTGCTCTACTTAAAAATGCTTTTTGTGTTTCTGTTAATGGTGTATTAGAATACAGTTTTTCCACTGCTTCTACATCACTATCTTTTAACATACCTGTTACCTGATATTGACAATTATTAAATATTGCAGAAGCATGTCTTAAAATATTAGTTCTAGTAGTAAAATCAGTTGGTTGTTGGCTAGCTACTACTATACCTAATTTATATTTTCTTGCTCTTCTATTTAATTGATCGAAATATTTTAATAATGTAGGATTATCTTCATCAATATAGTTATGAAATTCATCCAATACAATCAACATTTTTTGTTCTTTATTTAATTTTTCATTTTTCTTTTTATTATCTACAATTTCATTACTTAAATAAGTAAGTAAGTTTATCATTTGAGTATTTATTAATCTTTTACTAGAATTAAATAATAATTCCTGTAAATTAAAAACGATAAGATTATTATTTAAATCTATCGTTGTAATTCCATTAAATAAATTTGCATCTTGACCTATTACCATTCTTTTTAATAACACTTCAATATTTACAAGTATTTTAAGTAAATCTTTATTATCACAAGTTTTTTGCATTTCTAACAAATAAGCATACAAATCTGAAAATATCGGATAATCTTTAGGTGTCATTTTTTCGTATTCTTCTAACGTGGTATTTTTAGAAATACCTCTTGAGTTATAAAATTTTTCAACTATATCTAATAGAACTACTAACTCTTTTTCAGTAATATCTTCAAATGCTGTTGAAAAGAAATTTTCTAAAAATCCTAAATGTTTACCTAATATTGAAGTTTCCTCATCTTCATCTGTCATAATATATCTAATTTGAAGTGGATTAATTAAACTTTTACTGGATAAGTCTATATGTTCTCCACCACATCTTTCACATAACTTTTGTAGTTCGTTTTCTATATCGAACAAGAACAATTTTGTTCCTCTTGCAAATTCGTTAGTTGCAAGTAATTTTAGTAAATAACTTTTACCACTACCACTTGTACCTATAACTCCAATATTATGGCTTGTTCTATTTTTATTTAAATAAAATGGATCAAAAAATATTGGAAGTCCATAAGCAGAATCTTCTCCTATCAACCAACCAGTAGAATCATTATGATAGTTTTCGGTAAAGAAAAATGTAGATGCCAAAGTTAAAGTTGGTAAATACATAGCATAATCTTTAAAACCTTTGGTAGTTAAATCATAAGCTTGCCATGCTTCCATTTGCCTCATTCTTGGAACTTCAACTTTAATTTGGTAAAGCTCTGCATTTCTTTTAATTTCCTTTACCAGTTCTTCTCTAGTTTTCTTATCACCACTTATTGCTAAAACAATAGATACATCTTTTATCTTCTCATCATTAGATGAAATTTGTTCAATCAGTAATTTATAATTCCCCATCAAGTTTTGCATTTCAGTAACATCACTTAAATTTTTTGATGAATTATAATCAGCAAGCACTGCCTTAAAACTACTATTAAGCACATTCAAAAGTTTTCCTTGTTCTATTGAATCATTAATAGTAACTGATGCCTTTATATTAGGTAAATTAATTATTCTATCTAAGAAACCATGTTCAATAAATAGTGGATAATTTTTAATAGAAAGTAACTGTACCTCTTCATCATCAAATTTTAACGTTGATATACCTTCATTTATTTTTATTGGTGTTATTAAATCTATAAAATCATAGTATATAATTTGATCTAAATTATTATTTGAAAAATACATATTACAAAAAATTTTTATTAAATTCTTCTTATTAGTAATTTGCTCTAATTCAAGTTTTGGAATAACGCCATTACAAGCGAGTTCAAACTCTTCTTTATTCTTTTCTAAAGCTTCTTTATTTTTAGATATTATTGCTAAATAATAAGAACTAGCAGAAGTCATATTTTCACTTTCTATTGCCTCTATAAAATTATGGTTATTAATTAAAATGTTTTTTCTAACTTCATTATCTGTTTCATCAATTAATTTTAAATAATTCTCTTTATTAACATTCAAATTAATCTTTTCATCAAACTTATATGCCTTAATAGTAAATGGTAACCTGTATAATTTAGACAAAATATGAAAAAATGTATTTTGTTCTTTATCACTAGTTAATGATAAGTCAATCGGATTAGCACTATACATAAGTGCATATCCACCATTTTTTAATGTAATAATACCATTATCACTTATATCTTTAATATTTGTAAAACATTGTGAATTTTGAACTTTCTTTTTCAAAATCCCTTTTGATAAATAAATATCTTTTTTATTCTTCTTTATTTTATTTATCCTTTTTTCTATTTTTTTATTTTTGTATTCTTTAATTTTATCTAATAATTTATTTATAAAAACCAACCCCCTAACTTTAGTCTTTATAAAAATAGTAATTTCTATTTTTAAACATAAACTTTGTAAATAAACCAAATAATTTATACATTCTATTACACTTACTAAAATCCATAGGAATTAATGCTAATACTCCAATAGATATAACAATTATTGCAAGAGTATATAAATGTAATAAAAAAAGAATTGTAAAGATTAGACCAAATATTGATCCTATAATTATATCTTCCAATTCTAAATTAAATAGTCCTAAATTTCTTTTTATACTCTGTAGTGTGATGTACAACCAAATTCCCCCTTTTTATATACTATCTTTTTCATTACCATAATCCATAATATTAGGACGACTTCTATATCTATGACTATGTGGATTTCCTATATTTCTTATACTATCAAAAGCACCACCAAAACCTGATTTGATATTATTAATACCTTGTTGTGCTAATGATACTCCACCTTTAATATAATCAACATTATATTTATCATTAGAAAAATCCCATTTTTTTGCAGCATCTGCTATATTACTTTCACCTTTAGCATCCAACATTCTTCCATAAGCTCTTGTTAATGGATTTTTACTATCTTGCATCATTTGACCTTTCATCATTTGTGCTAATCCTTTACCAACTTGATTATTAAAACCTTTTGATAATCTTGCGTTTGCTTTTGGATTAACACTTGCAAGACCATGTCTCATTCCATTTAAAGCTTGAAAACCTCCTTTAGCAAGCTGTCCTATACCTTTACCTGCTTTTACTCCACCAATAGTAGTATTTTTCATTGCTCCTAAAGTTCCAGCCATAAGTGTTCCTCCAGCAGCTATTCCTCCTGTTAAACCTCTCATAGCCATAATCATATCTCTACCAGAGTTAGCAGATACATTATCACCAATAAAACGATTTAAAGAAGTACAACCTGTCATAAGCATCATAGCACAACCTAAATATAAAATTGATTGTGCAACTGTTTTTGTAAAATAATCTAAACTATTTATTTCTACACTATTTTGAATTGCATTAAACATTATAGAAGTTAAACCAATTAATAACATCATTGCACCTGCTTGCAAAACTAATGATGCTAATTGTTGATATAAAGCCGATCGTTGTTCTCTTCTACCAACTGATGTGGCAATTACAAGCGGTGAGATTGTCATTAAAAATGCTAATTCTAATTGCCTTCTACCTAACATTAAAACAGCAAACCCAACACTAAATAAAAATATAATTCCTATTACTATTCCAAATAAAAAGTTATAGGAGAAAGCATAATCTTGTCCATCATTCCATAACCCCTTTTTATAGATTGTACAACGATATGAAAAAGCTCCCGAATCTGATACATCACTAGCTATAATAGTATCATTTCTAATCAATTTTTCAAAATCTTCCATAGTGTTTGCTTTGCTTGTATCAGCATAGCCATCCAAATATTCTTTTATATCTTTAACGTTTTCTTTATCAACTTTTTCTCCATCTTTAACCATATAACAAGATTCATTTATACTTAAATAAGCACTTTTCATTTTATCGCCTATTGTTGATTGTTCTGTGTTAAAATTGTTATAAATAGAGTTAGATAAATTAATTCCTAAATTGATGCTAGTATTGAAAATCAAGTATATACTAAATATTAAAAAACCACATTTGATTATTTCTTTAGCAATTTCAAATAATGGTTGTTCATTATTATCTGCATCTAATATTCTAAATGATATTTTCCAAACAGAAAATAGTAATAATACGACAAAAGATAATATAAAAAAGGCATTGAATATTTTTGTAAATGGTGAATTTTCTATATTTTCCAACATCTGAATAAAATTTAAACTATTTATTTTTTGTGCTACATTATAAAGAGTATCAATTGTTGAAAATATAATATTAACTATCCCTATTCCTATGCCTCTTAATATATCTAAAACGCCATATTTAATATCACTACTTATACTTAATATCTGAAACATATTACCCCAATATATCAATAACAAAATTGATAATAGAAGGAACTAAGATTAAAAGTGCTACTCCCCCTAATGTATAAAGAATAGTTTTTTTCCTTCTTTGTTTTGTTTCATCATCTCCAATTATAAATTGAATTACAAAAACAACTAAAGCAATAAATGACAAAACTATACCAAATATCTGAACTTTAGTAGCTAAACTTTTAATTATTGCCCCAAGACTTTCAATAGTTACATTACCACCTTCTATTTTTTCAACAGCATATACATTAGTTGTTAGAAACAAAGATGATATTAAGCCCATAACTATTGTCATAACTTTTATATTATTTTTTTTAATATCATTTGTAATAGATACAATCTTTTTATTCTTTTTTATATCAACCAACCCCTTCTTATAATACTTTTTCTTCTTTTATTAAATCATTAAAATAATTAAGTATTAATTTTAAATTATCATGTATTAACCCATCTTTTTCCTTTTTTATCCTTTCTTCTAAACTAGCAATCAAACCACCTTGATTCTTTCCAAACAAATAAACATCATCATACAAAGTACATGCTGTATTATTATCAACTATAATATAAGCAATACCATCTGATAATTCACTTTCACTTCGTTCTTCTGCATCTTGTTCTTTAGTTAGTTTATCAAGTGATTTTAAAGTATATCTACCTGCTGGGATATTAACATCACTAGTTCGTAAAACTACTGCCACTATATCCAATTCCAACTCATTCACCTCTCTATCGTATATAAAATATAGATTTCTAGCTTCTTTTTCACTTAACTTTAAATAGTCATATTTTGATATTTTTGATATAGACTTAAAAACTGACACTTTATCAGCATCAGTTTTTAAATACAATTCTAATTCTCCATTTTTGTTATTACCATAATATTTAAAATCAATATTATACATATCATAAATATCAAGTAATTCATTTAATGAATATTTTTTACTTTTATCTATCATTATTTTTCCATTTCATCAGAAGTTTCTTTTTCTTCCTTTGGATTTGAAAGTGAATAAGCTAAATGCTTATAAGTTGTTACTATTGGATTGAAAGCCTTAATAGGTTCTTCCTCAGTACCATAATTTTTAATAGTATTATAACCATTTAAATATATTAACGAACCTTGTTTACTAATATTGCATATTTTCTCGGCATTTTTATCCCATAAAGTAAAGTCTAGAAAATCTACTATCTTTTCGCCTTCTTTAGTTTTATAATCCCTTTCACATGCTACACATACATTAGTAACTTTTGTTCCATCTTTTGTTTCTCTTAATATAGGATCTTTTGTAAGTCTCCCTATTACTGTAAATTTATTTTCGCTATTCATAATTTCCCCCTTTTAATATTTTATTTCTTTTTTCTTTTATCTCTTGAAATTAAAACTAACACAATACCTAATCCACATAATGAAACTGGTATTAATATTTTGTAATCATTAGCAAATGTATTTGGTACATCAATAACAATTTTTTCATTTGATAAAGTATCTTTTACTATATCTCCATTGTTTAAAATTTCAAACTCATGAATCTCATCATTTAATATGTATCCTTCTGGTGCCTCCTTTTCAACAAACTTATATTTTTTACCGCTTTCCAAACCTTTTACATAAAGTTTTCCTAATTTATCAGTTCTTCCACTATAAATTAAAATATCATCTTCTGTATAGATTTCAATTAAAGCACCTTCAACAGGTTCACCAGTAGATAAATCAACTTTAGATAATTCAAAATCCCCTTTTGCTAAATAATTTTTTTGATTTATTATTAGTTTAATTGTATCAGTATATTGATCTTTGTATTTTATTTCAAAACAATATGGTTTACTATTTAATACATGGTTTCCAACTGTCTTGGTTTCAATTAAACAATACTTACCTAAATGTAGATTAGTCAATTTAAAATATCCATCTTTTGTAACAAAAGATTTTATTAATTGTTTATCTTTGTAAATTAATGTACCATCTTGTGAATAAATATCACCATCAGCAATTAAGTCATAATGTACTCCATCTAGTTCTATCTCTTCATACCTGAATGTTCCATTTTCTATAACTAACTTTTCACCAACCTTTTTAATTTCAACTTCTCCCTTAACCTCTTTGTTTTCAAATTGAACTTCTAACATAAGTCCAAATTCATCATCTTGAATAAATTTACTGTTTTCATCAATACTGAATTTTAGTGGTACACTATTCCAAACATATCCAGGAATACTTTGCTCTTCTAATTCTTCTATTTGATAATTTCCATGTCCTAAAACATAAGGAGTTATAAACATACCATCTTTTGTTTCAAAAACACAGATTTTTTCTTGACCTGGATATGTAACGTTTTGACACACATATTCTCCTGTATCAAGATTTTTAATTCTAAATTTAATTCCATCTCTAACTAATATTTTTCGTGATTCACTATCAACTTTTATTAGCTTTAATTTTGCTCTAATTTCAGCGTTAGAAATTATTTTAGTTATATCTTCATCTGAATCATTATTAATCACTATTTCAAAGTCCTTAACTTTCTCAAAGCCTGATGTTGAAGATACTTGTTTAAATATCCATTTACCATAAGGTAACTTAACAGATACAAAACCCTTTTCATCAGTTTTAATTGTTTTATAATACTCTCCAGTTGACTTCAAATATATTTCAAACGAAACATTAGGTTCACCCTTTAATATTGTTGTAGAACCATCTGCAAATACTTTATAAATATTTACTGTTTTTTCTATAACGTCCTCATAAACATCCATCTCTATATCAAGATTATCTCTATCAATTTTAAATCTATATTCTGTTTTATCAAGTAAATATCCTTCACTTGCTGTTTTTTCTCGTAATATATATATTTTATTTGGTGATAAAATTTTATCTGTTTTAGCACTAAAAGAATCATCTATAATCAAATCTGTTATAAAATTATAGTTTTCATCAAGCAATTCATAAACAGCATTTTTAAATGTTGCATCTCCTTGTGGTTTACTTAATTTAGTATCTAAATCCTTTTTATTAATTTTTAATGAACCACCAACAACATTTAGTTTAACTCTTACCAAGACCGGATCATCAACTCCAAACATTCCCATCTTTTGCGAAGTAGCATCTTTACCTACAAAAATAATGGTAGGATCTTGTGTATATGTTTTTTTCTTTAGCACAACAGTAATATTTCCAACAACATTCGGTGTAACTGATAAAGTATTTCCATTAATAGATACACTAGCATCTGAACTTTTTACTACATCAAAATTTGATAATATACCTTTTGTATCAGTAAAAGTTGTTGTTTCCCCTATTACTGCGTCTTTAGTATCACTGTCAAATATAGGAACCTCATAATGTGTACTTGCTAATCTTAAAATTTCATTTCTTTCAGCATTTAAGTTTATGAAATTCCCATTTCCATATCTTTCTGTCCAAAATTCAATTATTTGCCCACCAGTAGCTTCCCAAATTAATGATTGAGCTGCTGCTCTATATCTTAAATTTCCATGTCCAGGATAATTATATCCATAATATCCATATAATTGAATTTTTCTATTAACTTCATCAGAATAAGGAGAATTAATCCAACCGATTGCTCCTTCATAATCAGAAGTTGTAATATCAACTCCTGGTTCTATACAATAAGCAGTTTTACCATCTAAATCATACAAATTCCATTGTGCAGACATATAAGGTTTTCCTCCACCACGTCTTGTATAATACCAATTATCAACTGGTGTTTGAGTTAATGTAGCTGCTGATACTTCTGTATAACCAGCAAGCATAAAAAAGACACTAACAAAAAACATTAGTGCCAACTTATATTTATTTTTCAATTTTTATTTTCCCCCTTTAAAAAACACAACCTTTTCAGTTGTGCCATCATATATTTAATTATTATAAAAGAATTTTCCATCTCCATAAGTTAAAAGAACTCTATAACCTACTATTTGTCCTTTATAAGCAAAACTCTTGCAAGAAGCAGAGACCATATCATGTTCATCATCTAAATATTTTAATTGAATATCAGGTAATGCCTTTTGACATTCCTCTCTTGTAAAAAACTCACAAGTAGATTTTATTCTTTTGTATTCTTCATCTTGAGTTGGATCGTCATTCTTTTTTGTATCTTCTTCTGAAACTTCAATTATAGTTGAACCTTTATCATCACTTTTATTATTAGTATCATTTGTTTTATTACCAACTTCTTGTTTACTATTAAAATCATTATTACTTTTTGTTTCATTAGAAGAATTATTATTTTTAGATTCTTCAACTTGATTCTCATTAGTTATAACATCATTATCAATAGGTAATTCATCTTCAGAATTAATAATTTCATCTTCACTTAATGTTTCATTAGTTTTTTCTATAATTTGTGTTTTTTCATTTTTAGATACATTATTTTCTTTATCCCTTGTTTTAAAAATAAACAATGTTGTACCACCTACTACTATAAGTACAATTAATATTACAATAGACACAAGAGGTATTATCTTCTTTCTTTTCATAAGAAATCCCTCCTTTTGTTAAAATAATTTTAACACGGATTTCAAAAAAAGTCAGCACCTAAGACATATTTTGCAAATTAATAATTGGCACTTCTTGTAAAGGTGTTGCATAAATACCAAGTTTTTGTTGAGTTTCACAGATTCTATTATAAAGTAAATTAATATATGTAACTAAACTTTGGTATCTTTGAACTGAAATATCTAAATCAGCTAGTAGTCTAAAATATTCTGATGTACCAGATAATCCAAGTTCTGTAGATCTTCTCACTACACTGTCTTTCGTATCATGCGATAATGATATTTTAATTTGTTCCATTTGTTCACCTCACTTTCTTGATCTTATTTAAGTTTTTTTTACGAGATCACTTTAAACTCAATAAAAAAAGTATAGTCATTTCACTATACTGATTTTAAATTTCTTTTGTGTATCCCATAGCACCAGCCATCTTCACAACACAACTATCTTTAATTTGATAAAATGAAGTTCTTGTAGCACCTGTTTGTCTCATAAACTCTGCTTGTGATTCCTTATAATACAAACATATTAAGAAATATTTAAATTCTAGTTTGCTTAAAAACTTTAGTGAAGAGGTTATTTCACTATACAATTCCCTAATTTGTTCTTCTTGTGTAATTTTCTTTGTTACATAATCTCCTACTTTATCAACTTTTCTTGGAACGAAACATTCATATCTAACTTCGTAATTACAAGTTATCGTTGGTTTCTTAATGTTTGGAAAATTAAGTTGAGCTTTAATAAACTTATCAATTTCCTTTGTAACTTTTTCATAGCAATATTCAGTATCATATTTTAGTAAATCATTTTTTGATAATAAAGGATTATCAATATAAATATCATCAATCTTAAACTCTAAAACTATTGGTTCAACCATAGCTAACCCCCTATAAATCCTAAATTAAGAAAAAAGAGGGAAATTAGCCCTAAGGCATTTCTCTCTTTCAATAAAAATATTCACTAAATAAGACACTAAAAAATCACAACTTGTTTTTACTTGCGTTAGAATAAAATAATTGTTTGTTTCCTTTCTTGATAATAATCTTTTCATTGTTTCACCACCTAAACTTATTTCCTAATAATAAGCCGCTTTAGAAACCTCTCGCTTTTTTAATTAGGGGATTTACTCTACTACTTTTATTAGGATTTGTCAAGCATTTTTTATCATTTTTTTGTAATTGCACCAAAAAAAGCCCTAAAAGCACATTTTTAGAGCATAAACAATGTTGAATTAATAAAAACTTAAAGAAAGTAATATCTCTTAAGACATACTTTTTTCAAGTTTACTCTATTATACTACTTGACGTGTAGAAAGCAAGTCTTTTTCGTGTCAAATTCATGTTATTTCATGTCAAATTTGGTTTTTTTCATGTTATTTCGCTATTTTGTCAATTCTACTATACTATTAAGCAGATCTTCTGCGTTATCAGAACTAAAAATTATTTCATGTAGTTTATTATATTCAATCGTTGCATTATCTAATAATTTGTTAGTAGAATAAAGCAAATCATAAAATGTATAAAGTTTCTTTTCTTTATCATCATATATTTCTAAAATCAAAGATGTATCATAATGTTGTTCCATTATATCGTTAGGAGTATTAACCACATCTTCTATTGCTTTTGGATAAGCTAAATTAAACATTACTATATTTAATCTAACATTATCTACTGTTCTACTTTCTCTTTCTAATATTCTATCATTTTTATTTTCAACTGTTGGAATTATGCCATTAGAAGATTCAACTTCATACTTTAAATTATTGTTAGACAAAAAAAGATTTAAATAAAATTTCATATAAAACTTCCTCTCTCGATTGGTCTATTATTATACACCCATTTTTTATTTTAAACAATATTTTTGAGTAAAAAAATATATGATAATATTTCACAAAAATATCATACAAGTTAACAAAATAACATTTCAAGCTTATTTTTATACATTTTACGTAAATTTTGCGACTTTTCTATATATAAATGTTATAATATATAGTCAGGAGGAAAAATATGCAAAAATTCACAGATGTAATTATGGAATTTGTGAATAAAATGGGGTATTTGAGTAGTAAAGATATTGAAGGTATTATTTTTTACGGTAGCAATCAAACTGGATTTGGAAATCAGTTTTCTGATATTGATTTGCATATTATATTTAATAATAACTTAGAAGAAGAAATAAGGGGCTCAGCACTTATAGATGGTATTAGAATTGAATACTTTGAAAAAAGATTAGAAAGTATGTATTCAAAGACATTGAACGAATTTAAAAATCAAGGAAATGCTGTAGTATCTATGATAGTGTATGGTGATATTATTTTAGATAAAAATGGTAAAATTAAAACATTGCAAGAATATATTAAAGCTATACATTCTTTGCCTATGCCATGTCTATCTGAAGAAGAAGCCAAAGAACAGCTGGCAATAATTAATAATTTCTTTGATGATTTAAAAAATCTAATAGAGCAAAATGACATTTATGCAAACCATGCTTATCACTTAGCTTTAGAAAGAATTAAGGACTTTTACTTTTCTTATTATGGACTACCAGGAGTATCAAGAACAAAAGCACTTAAAACTATGTTAAATGATGATTATAGACATGCAATAAAGAAAGAAAACCCACCAGCAGAATTTATTGAATTATATTTAAGTTGCTTGGATGAAAATCAAACTCTTCCAAATAAGTTGATCTCATTAGAAAGATTATATAATTATTCAACTAGAGAAATAGACTTTGATAAATACAATCATAGAATTGTTCTTTCAAAAAAAAGATAAAATTAGATTAATGCTAAATAAACATTAATCTTTTTATATGTCAAAATTCTTTATTTTTATTTATCTTATATATTGTAATAAGTGCTACTATTCCCTCGATTATCGCATATATAACATAAATAATCACAAGCACAGCTAATATCACAAAAAGTATAACCTTAAATCTTTCATTTACATCATTCATATTCATAATCAAATACCATATATTATTTATCAACAAGTTTCATGCCAAGTTTTTTCTTTTTATCTCTTATTTTTTCTTCTATCTTATCTTTTTCTTTATTCATCTTTGAAAGTGCATCCAAATTTTCTTCAGTTTGCTCATGCATCATTCTTATAATTTTATCATAATCATAGCCATCATCATTTTTTCTAAAACAAAATATCAATAAACATATGCCACCTAAAGCAGCTATAAAAAAGAATAAAATTGGAATTATTAATTCTTCTTCCATACAAACATCCTCCTTAATAATACCAAAACACTTAACAAAAATAATTGCATTTTCTTTTTAAACAACACTATTCTCATTTTTTTAACCATATCTATATATAGAAAATAATCCATTTCATAACGAAGTGTATACTTAAAAAACTCTCTTTTTTGCCATTTTTTTCTTTCATCAACAATTATATAAACAGCATATATTATTGACAATATTACCTGTATAATTAACAAAATTACATAAAATCTTACATCATCATTTCCTCTCACACTAACCACCATACTCTTAAAAGTTATATCACATTTTTATTTAATAATTTACTTTTCTATTATTTTTATGTTCTTTTTAAACTTGTTATTGTCAGAGTCAAACTCCCCAAGATATGAAGTAAATTGATCTCCTACCTTTGTTTTATCTTCAATAACATAGTTTCCTTCATTGTCATAAATATAAAATATCTCTTTATTAAATTCATTTAGAGAAATTTTTTTAAATATAATTCCATGTTTTAAATAAGATAATAAATCATAGTAGCTTATTAAATCATTAGTCTTGTCATCAATTTTATTTTCATCATCTTTTCTTCCTGCAATAGCATCTTTCATTCTTTCTATAAGTGTGATTTCTTCCCCAACATTTTCATATAATCTATATATTTTTTTATCTATTCCTTCTAATTCTTTCTCTACTTTTTTTCTTTGAAATTTAAAAGTACAGTTACTTAAAATCATTTCTTTTTGCATTTCAAGTATCTTAATTTCACTTTCAAATATTTTAATCATATTATGAGAATCTTCAATTTGATACCATAAACATAAATCAATAACTTTTTCCGCAAGACTTTCTTCTTTTGATTCATCATCTAACACTTTTATTATCTCTTTTGACTCATCAATTAATTCTTTTACCATCTCTTTTTTCATAATAAACGTTCCTTTCATAATACTTCTACATAATATTATATCACATTTTGTGCATATTTAGAGAAGAAAAACAAATAATACAAAATAAAATGTAAAAATTATTGTATGGGTGATGTATTATGAATGAAAATAGACTAGAAATTCTAAAGGATGAAATGGATTTAAAATCAAAAGAGATTGCAAAATTACTAAATGTTTCTGAATCAACTTATTCCGAATGGGAACATAATAAAATTCCCATTCCAACAAAAAGAATGATAGAGTTAGCTGATTTTTACAAAGTTAATATAGATTACATACTTAAACTAACAAATAGAAGATTAGAAATAACAAAAACAACAAACTTAAATTTAAAAGAAATTGGTCAAAGACTATTAATGATACGAAAAGAACTAAATTATTCACTACGTGAACTTGGAAGTATATTAAATTGCTCATTCTCTGCTTTAGCAAGTTATGAAAGAGGAGAAAAATTAATAACATCTGAAATATTAATTAATCTATCTAAAATTAGTAACCACTCTATTGATTGGATACTTGGAAGAACAAAGAAAGATATATTAGTCGAAGATTAAAAATGAAATTTATAAAATTAAGAGAAATAAGAAAACTCAATAGCTTGAAGCAAGAAGATGTTGCAAATATACTAAATGTGGAAAGATCCACTTATACGGGATGGGAAAATGGAAAAAATACCATTCCATTAAAACAGCTAATCAAAATATGTAATTATTATAAATGTTCTATTGATTATATAACTGGTTTAACAAAAGAAAATGATTATTACTGTTTAATAAAAGAAAATATTAATAATATTGGAAAAAATTTAAAAAAATTAAGAGTTGAAAATAACTTAAAACAAAGAGATATTTATTCTTTTTTAAAAATATCTTCATCAAGTTATTCTTCTTATGAAACTAATAAAATATTAATTCCAACTGAAATAATATATAAAATAGCAAAAAAATTCAAACATTCTATTGATAAATTAATAATTGAATAAAAAAGCTTTTCAACAATGAAAGCTTTTTTTATTTAAAATAAATATTTCTTCTCTTAAGTAATCTTTTTACATTATCTTTTACATCAGTATTATATAAAAAACTTGGATTTAATAATTCAGATAAATTTGAATAATCTTCATTTAAACTCATATCTTCCATTATATAATCTTTATCTTTCCAAAAACTTCTTATGGCAAATGGTTCTATTTTATATTTATCTATTGATGATGACGAACTTAAAAGTCTATATTTATCATCAACAATTTCTAATGCACTACAATTAGATAAAGAAAGTGCCACCAAATTTTCATCTAATATTAAATTTTCAACATTTTCAAAATGACCATTTATTTCATCACAATGTGGTGCAAATACCATATTTTTAAAGCCAAAACAATCTTGTTTAATAAGCTTACCCCTATTATTAGGATTAACAGAATTACCATACTTAAACCAACACATACCTCCAGCTGAAATTCCACTCATTACCTTTCCTTGATTGTATGCCAGCAACAATTTATCAGTTATCCCATAATTACGACATAAATTTACTAAGGTAAATGTATTTCCACCGCCTATATAAACAACATCACACCAATCAAATATATCATTTATTTTTTGATTATTATGTAAATCAGATAATTCTAAACACTTACATAGACATCCATATCTTTTAGAAAACACATTAGAAAAGTAATAAAAATATTTCTTTATGTTTTCAGGATCAGCAAGTCCCAAAAATAGAACTTTCGGCCTTCTAGCATCAGACAAATTTATTATTTCTTCATCAAAAAATTGTGTTTCATATGGCATTAAAAATCCATTTTCTTCTTCCCCAATGTTGCCACCACCACAAGCGATTATTTTTTTAGACATAAAATCCCCTCATTTGACTATATATATTAACATATTTTTAAAAAAACTTCAACTATTATGCACAAATTTCATCTAACAAATTGTAAATTAAAAGATTATATTGTATAATATATACAATTATTTTTACTTAAAAGGAAGTGATATATAATGAATGTTGGTATTATTACTACTTCAAAAAAAATAGATTATTTAAATCTACCAAATAATACATACTTGATTTTTTATATTAAAAAAAATAAATTAAATTCTCAAAATATATCTCATATTATAAATTATTTAATTCTCAGTGATTGTAAAACAATTATAATGGATAATAAAATAAAATCATTAATAGAAAAGGAAAATTACAAAAATATAAATATAATATCAAAAGTATCCGAAATTAATGCCCATTCTGATATTTTAAAGATTATAACATATTATTATTCGACTAAAAATCATAATACAATTTCATATGAAAACTGTGCAAATTCAAGAAAGGATAGGCAACCTTCAGAAACAGTTAAAATAATAAAAGATATTTTAAAAACAAATAACTATCAAATTTCTGAAAAAGGATTAAAAAGAAGTTTACGTGGATCATATTCTATAAGATTAGAATTAAATAACGGTAAGGGTGCTAACGGAAAAGGAACAACATTAGAACTTGCAAAAGCTTCAGCATATGCCGAATTAATTGAAAGATTACAAAGCAATATGTTAAATAAAAAAAGAATTACAACAAATATTATTGATAAAAAACATAATATATATGAAATTTTACTCAATATGGCATCTAATGAATATAAAAAAAAGTTTTTTGATTTAAACAAAATATACTTCAATGAATCAGAAGCTACCAATATTAAAACTAATAAAAAAGAATTAATACCAATTAATGCAATTTGTTCATTCTGCCATACTAATGGATTAGCATCTGGTAATACTTTTGAAGAAGCAGTTAATCAAGCAATTTTTGAAATATTTGAGCGTCATTGCTATCAAAAATGTTTGGAAGAAAATATTTTAATAAGAAATATAGATATATCCTCATACCCACTTACAGAAAAAAATAAGAAAATGTTAGTTCTTCTAAAAAAGAAGGGATTTGAGTATTATATAAAAGATTGTTCTTTAGGAAAGTATCCTGTAATAGGATTTTTGTTATTTGATAAAAAACACAATAAATATACATTTACAATGGGTTCGGATACATCATTTAATATTGCACTATCAAGATGCATAACAGAAATGATGCAGGGAGTAAATTTTAAGGAATTAAAACAAAAGATGGTTCCTAATTTAAAAGCAGAAGAGCTAATACAAAAGTATGGTGCATCATTTAGATCATATAATTGGTTAAGATGTTTTAATAACAACAATGGTTATTTAACAAAAAATTTTTTTAATAACAGTTATATTAATATATCACAATTACAATTCAAAGATTATCTAACTTCAAATAAGGAAGTGTTAAATTATTTAAAATTTTTAATTAAGGAAAATATATATGTAATTGATTATAACAATTTAGGATTTGATACTTATAGAGTTTATATTCCATATATGACAACTGTTGATTGCTATGATATTGAAGATTTAAATGTTAATAAAAATTATGATAAGCTTAAATATACTTACACACATATACTTGAAGTTTCAAAGAAAGAAATGCTTTATTTTATCAATATATTTTTAAATAATAATAAATTATTAAAATATGATGAAATGATTAAACCATCTGATTTATTTCATACAAACGAGATAAGTGATTATTATAAATTAGACTTTACTAGTTTATTAATAGTTTTATGCATTTTATGTTCTAAAACCAAAGAACTTCAGCAACTATTACAATATAAAATAGAAAACTTTAAATTAAATCCGCAAAAAATACTAACCTATAAAATAACAGTTAATTGTATTACAAATAAGGAATACTATAATGTCAAAGATGAAAATATTACCAAATACATTCAATATATTATTAATAATCCAAGGGAATATTTATCGAGTCTAAATCCTAAATTTGTTAATAATGATTCATTGGTATATAATAAAAAAGCCTAACGGCTTTTTTTATTATGCTGTTTTTATTAGCAACAGTCAGAACAGTTACCATTTCCAGCCATAGACATAGATAATGTCTTATTTACATTATTTAAATTAATTAAAAGATTACTATTTCTTTTAAATAATTTCTTTATGAAATTTATCATTGTTTCACCACCTTTCACTTCAATACTTTTGTGCTAAATCATTCTTCTTTTTTTTTCAAGAACTTTAACATTACCATTATTTCCATTAACTTCAATTATGTCATGTTGATTACACAATTCTTCAAGAGCTTCCTCACCTATTCCGGTTACACATGGAATTCCTAATTCTCTACATACAATAGCAGTATGGCAGAGAAAACCTCCATATGCAGTAACAGCTCCTTTGGAATTCATTAAATGTGGTAACCAATCTGGATCAGTCATCATTGCTAGTAATATTTTGTTAGCAACTATTTCATCACTTGGTGAATCTAAATATCTTCCCTCTCCAGATACAATGCCAGGTGCTGCAGGTATTCCAAATAACCCTTCTTCTTTTGAAGTTCCATATTCATTACTAACAATTACCTTTTTTGTAACAGGTCTAAATTGTAGCATAATTAATTCTCCATCCAAAATCATCCATTCAAAATCTGCATTACTACCAACTTTTTGTTGATACTCCAACATTTTGCTTCCAATCGGTTGATTATTTAATTCTAACGAATTAGCACATCTACCTTCATTCCATATTTCAGAATGAGGTGTACTTGAGCCAGACACTAATTTTTCACCATTGCCTTCAACCCATTCAAGAACACCAGAATTATCGGAATTACCTATCCAAACCCCAGCATGAGTTGGTTCTTTAAATGATTGTATAACAACAGCCATATGTGGTTGTTCAAGACCATTAACTTGAATATACTCTTTTAAACGTTCATTGTTTATTGAGTCTTTTACTTTAACAATATTTTCTAAAACATCCTTAGAAGAAACATTTAAATATGAATCAAACATACCAGCGAAAGAATTTTTTTCACCATCTTCTATATCTGCTGAACTCCTTACTGAATAATGATCATACTTTTCTTCCAAAAATTTTAAATCTTCAGTAGTTACATTAACTCCAGTTGGAACAACCATACTAAATGGTACTTTTATCCCTTTACTATTTAGAACAGACAAGCCATACATTTTTCCACCTATAAATTTTACAACAAATTTTTTTATATATAATTCACTTAAAATACTACATGTATCTAAATCCAATATCTTTTTTTCTGCCAGTGAATCAAATAATCTTTTTCTAAGGGTAAATTGTTCTAATGAAAATGAATCCATAGAATCATCTTTACAATATACTTGTTGTAACTTTTCTAAATATTTTCCATAACCTTCTTCAAAAAAGTGATGTTGTTTATCTTGCCATTGTTTTAAAATGATATACTTTTTTAATAAGTCATCTGATACCACCAAATTATTGTCAGATAATTTAGTTTTTTCTTTTGTATCGATAGATAAATAAGCTTTATCAATTTGAGATATTATATTTAAATAATCATCAGGATATTTTTTTTGAATTTCGTCAATAATACTATCACTTAATATTGAATGTTCATCCATACTCTCCAAAAAGTAAAAATATGCAAGAGATCTTAATGCGTAAGATACTTTTTTATTTAAATCTTCTTCTTTTTGTGATTTTTCATAATATTCTTCTGTGTCTTTTCTAATATTATTTAAAATATTATCTAATTCATCAGAGTTTATTCCTTTATTTAATGCACTAATATATTTTAATATTCTTTTAGCAAAATCCCTATCTTCTATTCCTTCAAACATCATACGACTTCTGAATGCTTTGTTTGTTATAGTAGCCTCCAAAAGTTTTTTATAATCCTTAAACTCCTCTAATCTTATCATTCTCTTTCACCTTTCTTTCCTTGTTTTATTGCTAAGCAAACTCTATCAGTATTTTCTTCTGATAATCTTTTTAAGAATTTAAATCTATTAACATTGTCCCATACCTCAGATAAATTTTCTTTATTTAAATCGCCAAGATAACTGTCTTTAATAAATGGACAACAATAAACTTTTCCATTTGAATCTATGGTTACTCTGGCAACACCAGCAGTGCATTTCCAATTATCATTTCCTATAAAATCCTTTTTACCATTACTTAAAGAATATACTTTTCTTACTCCATCACTATCTGGCACTTCTGAATAATATATATATCCAAATTCTGGATGTTCTTTATATAAATCATTGATTTTTTCTTTCAATGCCATTTGTTCTGAAAGTGAAATTTTCATACTATTGTCAGCGCTTCCTTGAACAATTAGATTTGATAGTTGCACATCTTTAACTCCCATTTGCTTCAATAAAACTATCATATCCATTATATCACAATAATTGATTTTATTTATAACTGTATTTGTTACTACTGGATAACCTTTTTCAATAGCATATTTAATATTTTCAATCGTTTTATCAAATGTATTTTTTCCTCTTATTTGTTCATGACTACTTTTCAATCCATCAACACTAATATAAAATAATAAGGCACTTTTGTTTAAAATATCTGAATCAATCTTATCTAGTACATTTTTTAATAATAAGGCATTGGTAAACACATCAACTTTAATTCCATTTATAAGGAATTTTTTAATTATTTTTTCTATCCCTTTATATGTTAAGCATTCACCACCAGATATTGTAACCTCCATTACATTTGAATTAATTATTGTATCTGCTATTTCATCTGCCTTTTCAAAAGGAAGTTCAAATCCATCCAATTTTCCCAAATAACAATGCTTACACTTTAAATTACATTTATTAGTAATTTTCCATTGAATTTTAATTGGAGTATCTAATTTTAAGTTATCCTCATAATAGTCCTTAGACAATAATTTTTGTTCTATTTCTGAATATAAAATTTTTAACTCTTTTTGATTGTAGCCAGTTCTTTTTGCAATATCTTTTAATTTAATATTTTTGTCAAACATATCAAGTAGCTCAAATGTCAAATCATTAACAACATAATATTTTCCATTCCAAAGAATCAAATTTCTTTGATCTTTTAGCTTTCTCTTTAACATTTAGTCATCCTCCTTTATTATTTCATCTCTATATAAAGCAATTATTAAATTTTTATATTTTTCAAGTTCTTTTAGTTTTATTCCATCATTTATTTTTTTTATCACATTCATTGATTCTAAATTATATTTTCTTGGTGGATTTGATAAACTAATAAAATCTTTTCCTTCTTTCCTTAATATAGAAATATTTACTTTCATATGCTTATTTTTTATTTTATTCCAGATTTCTTCCATTTCATTTTTTACCAAAAAGTCATTAAGCATATTCATCTTATTACCTAGTTCGATTTTGCATCCGCACCTACATCTTACTAAATTTTTACATACCTTACAGTATTCTGGAATCCATTGAAATTTTCTATAATCTTTCATAGAGCTTTGGTTCCAAATTTTTTTAAAACTCTCTTTTTTTATGTTTCCTACGAAGTTTGAAGAACTAGGACATATTTTCACATTTCCACAATAATCAATGCTACAAAACAAATATCCAGCACCACACCCATGTGTCAAATATAAATATTCATCTTCTATAGTACATGGTGCAATACAATCATTAATAGAAAAATTATATCCTTGTTTTTTTAATAAATCTAAATTTTTTACAAACTTATTAATATCAATATAGCACTTATTATTTTTTCCTTCGCCAATATTATTATATTTAGCGAACGAAATTGGAATATTATTCTTTTTACCATAATCCAAAACAAATGTCATCTCATCAATATCTTGATTATCGCTAATAACAGTATAATTAATTTTTACATTAGTTAGTTTCTTCGCCAACTCGATATTAGCTAATACTTCATCATAACATTTAGAATTCGTTAATTCATTATGAATTTGTTTACTACCGTGAAGCGAAACACATATACATAATATTTTTTCAAGAATATTTTGATATTTTTTTAATAGTATTCCATTCGTTAAAAGAGTTTGTCTCAGTCCCAATTCAGATGCATACTCAACAAGTTCCTTAAAATTTGGATAAAGCAAAGGCTCGCCACCAGTGTAATAAATATCATATATACCATTTTCTTTTAATTCTTTTAGAATTTTTTTGGCTATATCTAGTTCCATATAATTATTGCTCTTATTTGAGACAGAACAAAATTTACATCTTAAATTACAACTATTATTTAGTTCTAAATATACATATAATGGCATACTTACAGTATCAAGGCAAACATTTTGATTATAACCAACACTTTCATACTTTATCATTTTGTTTTTTCCTTAATCTTATTATCAACTTGAACAATTCTACATTGCGTCATTTCCGGTTTCAATTCTTTTAAATATATTTTTGATTTTAATTCATTTTTATCAATCTTTTTAAATATTGTTTTTTTATTCATACTCTCACCTCTTTTGTAATTTAAACTATAAAATTTCCTATCTAAATACATATACTCAGAACGATACAATATCTTTTCTCTATTAGCTATAAATTTGTGGATTTTTTTATTTTTATTAAATTTTTCTATGATATTTAAACATTCATCATAGTTGTCTAATGTTGTTCTATAAATTAAATTTAAATCTTGACTTTCATTTAAATTACTTAAATTTACAATTTTAGAATTTCGCATATAGTTGAATACACTTAATCCAAATGTATCTAAATATTTAAATTTTTTAATAAATGTCAATGTTTTGATTATATTGAAAATATTTTCTGTTGGGTATCCAATCATAAATGTAGCAGATACTGATATACCAGAATTAAAGAAATTCTTCATTACTTTTTTTGCATCATTTAAATCAATACCTTTTTTCATATCGTTTAAAATTCGTCTATTATTTGATTCTATACCAAATGATATTTCACGACAGCCACTTTCATATAGTAGATTTGCAACAGCAATATCAAGATATTTCTTATGAATTCTAGTCTCTACCATCCACTTGATTTTAATATTATTTTCAATTAAATATTTTGATAGTTTTATTAGAATATCTGGTGGAACACATTCATCAATAAAATATATTGCTTCAATGTGCTCGCTTTCGTATAAAAATTTTATATATTCTAATATTCTATCAATATCATAGCAGTGATAGCCATTGTAATAAAAATATCTTGAGCAAAACATACACTGTGAATGATAGCATCCATAATTTAAAGTGAGAGATATTAATTTGAGATTTGACAAATATTTATTTAAATTCAAGTCAGAAAAATCAGGTACATATCTTTCTTTATAAAACTCATCTTTAGCTATATTATAATTAAATAAAATTTTATTTCCTAATCTATAAATTGTGTTATTAATATTTGATGTTTTTTCATTTTTTTTGAACATTTCTATTAATTTTACAACATTATCATAATTCCCAAATAATGTTATTCCATCTATGAATAAACATTTTTTCATTAACTCTTCTAAATTTTTATTAATATGT
>OIYS01000271.1_pt1 | contig 38605 bp, 54 predicted proteins | sample 1588271 | NCBI WGS metagenome assembly OIYS01 (sample SAMN03283286) | human gut metagenome | biome: human-associated habitat; material: feces | host: Homo sapiens | place: Peru | collected 2012
AAAGAGAGAAATTTTTCTGTTTTTTGGAAAATGCCCGTGGGGGGTATGAAAAAGGGATTCCACAAAATGAGTTTCAATTAGCAAAAGTAGGTATGCTTAAAATATTTAACATATGACCGAAAATAAAGAATACGATAAGAAAGTGAAGGAGCTGAGGCGATGGATCCGAAATTTGCTCGAGAAAAAAGAGTTGTACTCTCCGGAGCTGACTTATCAGGTAGAAGTCGCCGCTTCCGTGCTGGTTATTTTCCGTGACGTTGCGCGGAAGACATACGGCGCTGACGTTACGATAACGGAGAAGAGCCGGGAAGGAAATCCGCGGGAAATAAAGAATCCTGTCTACGACACGTATTGCATGATGGCGAAGGTGGCGCAGAATTCTTTGAAGTCCTTGATGATGAACAAGGAGATCCGACCCGACAAGAAGACGGATAGCGCGGATGGAAATGATATGCTGACAACGTTGATGAACGATTTGAAAGAGGAGGAGTGATTTGCAGGACGTATCCGCCAGAGAATATAAAGACACAAGGGCGTGCGAGCTGGTATCCGTTGACATAGAGAGATACCAGCTCGACACGATAGACCCCCGCCTTTTCTCTTATGTGAGAGAGGTCAGGGAGAAGCCGGACAGCCATAATCTGTATGAGATACTGGCTGTCCTTAAGTTTTTGCGCCTGATGGATACGTATGTCTTTCGTCCTTCCAAGGTGAAGAAGTTCGTAAAGCTCTACGAAAGCCTTAAGTTCTCCGGCATGGATGGCCGGCGGTGTTACAGGTTAACCAACATCCAATACTTCCAATTCGCGTCTATACTGGGCTTCTACCGTTGGGAGAAGGTGGGCGATGCGGAGGGGATGCCGGACACGGAGGAGCTGACCAAGAAGATAGAGGATGGGAAGCGGTATGAGTTGAGGCGTCTTGTCCGTGAAGCCATCCTCTTTGTCCCCCGTAAGTTCTCCAAGACAACGAGTACCGCGTCTCTGGCTGTTAATGAGTTCCTTTTCGGTGATGCGAATGCGCAGGCGTACACTGCCGCCAACAGTTATAAACAGGCTAAGATCTGTTTTGAGGAGATCAAGAAGATAATTATGCAGCTGGATCCTCAAAAGCGGTATTTCAAGGCGACCCGAGAGACGCTGCATTGGCGTCCTAACAAGTTTGAGCGTGAATCTTTCGTTGAGTGCCTGACCGGTGGCGGTGATACGAAGGATGGTCTGAACGCTTCCCTTGTCATCTTTGACGAATATGCGCAGGCGAAGTATGTACGCGATCACTCTGACGGTGCCGAACTCTTGCAGGTGCTGACCTCTTCCATGGGTACGAGAAGGGAGCCGCTTACTATCATCATAACGACCGCAAGCCGTGTCGAGGATGGCCCGTTCTCCCGTGAGCTGGAGAATGCGAAAAGGGTGTTGGAGGGAGAATATACGGATGATAGCCAGTTCGCCTCTTTGTTCCAGCCGGATGCCTGGGAGATGAACGAGGAGGACATGGGAAAGCCGGAAGTGTGGAAGAAATGCAATCCGCATATCGGCGTGACCGTGCAGGAGGGTTACTATAGGCAGCGTTGGGAAAAGGCACAGCATGATGCTGAGGCGATGATAGAGTTTAAGACAAAGCTGCTGAACATCTTCGTGTCCGGTGGCGTGAAGGATTGGATTCCGGGCAGCCTTGCAAGGTCGTTGATGACGGATTTCGATATAGAGAATATACAGGGTCGTCCGGCAGCGATGGCGGCTATGGACTTGTCTGTCAGCGATGACTTTTCAGCGGTGGTATACAACATCTACAGCCGTGCTCAGCGGAAGTTTTATCTGTGGCTTGACTGCTACATTCCGGAAGAGACGCTAAAGAGCCATCCCAACAAGGAGCTATACAAGGTATGGGTAAACGCGGGATTCATGAAGGTGTGTCCGGGGGCGGTCATAAGCGAGTCCATGATCGTAGAGGATATCCTTATGCGTAACAAGAAGCTGAGGATATTGCAGATAGGTTATGACCCGTACAAGTCGCAGGAGATAAAGAATGCGCTGGCCGCCGCCATCATGGCGTTGGGGACCAAGCCGGAAAAGATACTGCGTTCCGTCCCTCAGACTTACGGCGCGTTCACTTCGCCCGTGGAGACGTTCGAGATGGCCGCCAAGAGCAATCCGCCCAAGGTGGCTATGTCCATGAATCCCATCTTGCCGTACTGCTTCGGCAATTGCTATCTGGATGAGGACAAGATGTGCAATAAGAAACCGTTGAAGAGGAAGGAGAATTTGAAGATAGACGGTGCCATCGCTTCCCTCATGACGTTCTGGTTGTACAACAACTACGAGCAAAGGTAGCCCAAAACAGCAAATTGACCGTAGTATGTAACGGTTAATACAATGAGCTATAAATTTATAAATCTATTCAAAAGGGAAGTGATCGCCGAGAGCCAAAGCGAGAAGAAAAGCGCTACGGGCGGCGATTACAAACAGAATGTTGTATGGGTTACGGGACCGGAGACTGCGATGAAGATCGCCGCCGTCTACCGTGCCGTGAACCTGATCTCTTCCTCTGTCGCTTCGCTTACCTTGCAGTATAAGAGAAAGGATCGTACAAAGGACTATTTCAAGATAGATGATGGGAACGGCAGGCTTATGAACTATCTTCTGAGTGTCCGCCCCAATGAACGTTTGAACTCGTTCGACTTCATGAAAAATGCGGTTTCCATGATCCTGTTGCAGGGTAACGCCTATATCTACCCGCAGAAAAAATACGGGAAGGTGGAAAAGCTCTATCTGTGTACGCCCGGTTCTGTAGCGTATGATATGTATTCGAATACCTATACCATCAATGACGTGGTGAATCAGATCGGCGATGTCGTATCAGCGGATGATATCATCCATTTGAAGAACGTGAGCCGTGACGGCGGATATACGGGTGTTTCTACGATAACCTATGCCGCCATGACACTGAGTATCGCGTCTACGGCTGACAATGAGACGTTGAAACGTTTCGCCACCGGCGGACGCTTCAAGGCTATTCTACAGAATGATACGTCTACTACGGGATTCGGTGAGTATCAGGACAAGCAGATGGAGGGTATGGGTGATGACCTTCAGGACGCATTGAACCGCGGTGATGATATCCTGCAATTGAAAGGTGATGGCAAGCTGAATCCCATCAGCATGAGTTCCGCTGATATGCAGTTTTTGGAAAACAAGAAATTCACTCTACGTGAGATAGCCCGGTTCTTCAACGTTCCGCCCTCAAAGCTGATGGATGACAGCAACGCCAACTACAAGAGTGTCGAGGTCAGCAATATCGCATTCTATACGGAAGCTCTGCAACCGATCGTAACGGCGATAGAGCGTGAATTCTCCGCCAAACTGTTGACACCGGAGACATACCAAGATTACAAGTTCAAACATGATTTGAGTAGCCTGTATGCCTTGGATTTGGACAGTAAGGCAAAATGGGACAAGGCGAGACTTGACAACGGACAGGCGAGTGTCAACGACCTGCGTAGGGAAAGTGACAAGATGCCGGTGGATAAAGGCGATGATGTTTATTTGAGCGTCAACCTTGCCCCGTTGGGAAGTGCCAAGCTGAGCGGTGAAGCCGCTTCTACAGATAATAATTCAACGAATGACATAGAAAATAAGGAGGAGAAACTATGAAAACAAATCAGGTTATGATTCGCCCGATGGGTGATTTTAAAGTAAGTCAACGTACAAAAGACGGATTTTTCAACGCAACGGAATTAATGAGACAGTGGAATGAGAAATCGGGAATGAAAAAAGAGGTAACAAAATTTTTAGAGCTTCAATCTACATCTGAGTTGGTAAAAGTCATAATGGAAAGGGAGAATTTACATACGCAGGATTCTACGTATGTAAAATCAAGGGCTTCACGTGGTGATAATGCTGGTACTTGGATGCACCCTATCCTATTCGTAGATTTCGCAATGTGGATAAATCCGAAATTCAAGTACGATGTGATCAAATTCGTTTACGATGAGATGATAAAGTTTCGCAACCTTGCCGGAGATGCTTATCCGACCATGTGCCGCGCCGTTTGCTCCATTCTTCCTGGTGATTTGTTTCAACGGAAAATCAAGGATTTGGCTAAATCGTTGAATATAATAGTCTATGGAAAGCATGAATCCGAGATGCGCAACAAGATCGGTGATGAATCGAAGATAAGGGAACTGTATGAGTTGGAAATGCAGGTCGCTCAATGGATAAATATTGGGCTGGTGACCAATTACGAGCAACTTAGAAGCGCGCTGCAAAGGCTATATTATCAAAAGCATCCTGTAATACTGCCAATCTAAATAAGTAACGATATGAGTGAGTTAAGAGTAGTAACATTGGACGAATTAAAGGCGCAGATGCGCGTGGATTTCGAGGATGAGGACAATATCATCAAATTATACGGATGTGCGGCGGAGGATGCCATTATAGGAGGAACAAACCGCACGTTGGACGAATTGAAACGTATCGGATATGCCGAGAAGAACGGCACGGAAGACGGTGAATTATTCCCGGATCGGTTGAGGCTTGCCATACTGATACTGGCGGCCCATAACTATCGCAACCGTGAGCCTGTATCTTCCATCTCTCAGAATGCGGTACCTTATTCTTTGGACGTGTATTGCAAGCCATACAGGAAATTAACGGACAGGGAGGTGTGATATGTTGAGTGCGGGCAGTCTGAATGAACGGGTAGGGGTATTGGTTCCTACTGTCAAGCGGGGAGAATATGGCGAGCAGGAGACTGTTTTCGTCAAAAAGCGTTCCTTGTGGGCTTCCGTTACGTTTCAAAGGGGTGCAAAGGCGTTGACAGCCGGCGAATCATGGATGTCAGGCAGTGTTGCGGTCATGATGCGTGATAATCCGTTGATAAATGACCGTTGCCGTTTGGAATGGGACGGGAAGATCTATGCTATCGAGAGTTTCAACCGTAGCAAGACGGACGGGAGCATCTCGATCGTGTGCAATGTGATAGATGAGGGCAGTAATGTCGAAAAATGAGTAACCTAAAAACGGTTAAGGGAAGTAATATAGAAGCCGTAAAAACGGCGTGCCCTATGGTTGTGCGTCTATGGTTATGCATTCATGGAGGGTATGTTTCATAGAGATAGTGTAAAAAAAGATATGGAAGAAAGGAAAAGAGAGATCAGAAGCGCTACGGGCAGTTATTTTCAACCGCATTTGCGCGAGGTATCCGAGGGCGAGGGCAGCGGTCGCATCATCGAGGGATATGCGATCGTGTTCGGTGTGGAAAGCCGGATGTTGGTGGATTACTGGGATGATTACCGTGAGATAATCGAGCCGGGCGCGATTACCGCGGAGGATCTTGCGCAGATGGATATCAAGATGACCATGTGGCACAATCGGGAGAAACTTTTGGCAAGAAGCAACAAAGGAGTAGGAACTCTAAAACTCTCCGTTGATGAGATCGGCGTCAAGTATGAGTTTGAAGCTCCCAACACGTCAGACGGGAATAACGCTCTGGAGTTGGTGAAGCGTGGTGATATGTCCGGCAGTTCCTTCACCTATTGGAGTGATGAGGCTTCCGCGGTCAATTACACCAAGGACGATGATGATACCCTTATCCGCCACGTGAACAAGATCAATATGGTTTATGAGATGACGATAGCCAGCGACCCGGCGTATACTCAGACCAGCGTAACGGCTCGCGAGATAGAGGTCAGGGGCTTCAAGGTGGGTGATGACAAGGAGGAGAAGGAGAGAGAGGAACTCCGCAAGCGTGAACAGGCTATCAGGGAGGTAAGGGAAAGAAGCAAGAAACGTTTTTTTAATTGAGAATATATGAATAAAGGAAAAAAAGTAAGTGTACAGCAGTACATTGCAAGACGTGAGCAGATTGTTATCCGTATGAACGAGATAGCCGATGCCGCTGAAAATGAAAACAAGAGAGAATTCACCGATCCGGAAAAGGATGAGCTGAAAGCGTTGGAGCGTGAGATGAGCGTGCTTGATGTGCGTATCGCATCCGCTGAAAAGACGGGATATGTCACGGTAACGAGCCGTGAGGCTGCTTTTGACGCATTCCTGCGTGAGCATATCAAGAGCATGACAAACGTTTCGCTGAAGCGTGAATATACCGGGATGATGACAACGGGCGCCGAGCCTCTGATTCCGTTGACGATTAACGATATTCTCCCCCCATTGGAGGAGGGATTGATCCTGAACAAGGTGGGTCTCCCGTTGATGACCGGATTGGCCGGCGATTACGTATGGCCGACTGTCGGATCCATCGAGGCGGATGTAGCCGGTGAGGGTGTGGAGCTGACCGACAAGAAGGTAGATTTCGGTAAGATCAAGCCGGAGCCCGTCCGTGTGGGTGTGACTGTGAAGATTACGAATCAAACCATCACACAGACCGAGGGAGTGGCCTATGAAGTGGTAAGGCAGCAGCTTCCGCAAGCCATGACACGTACGTTGAACAAATTGATGTTCACTACTGACAAAACCATCAGCCATAAACTTGTAGGCCCGTTTGCTAAGATTGTAAAGGGTACCCCTGCCGCCATTGGTACTCTGAATACGAAAGCCAAGAAAAAAGCCGCCAATTATATCGCCTTTGCCGGGGCAATCCCGACCTACAAGGAGTTGGTGTTGATGCGTTCGTTGGCTCTTTTGAAAGGCATCGACGGGCTTAATCCGTGTTATATCATGGATGAGTACACCAAGGGAGAGCTTGAATCCACCGAGCGTACGGTAGGTAGCGGCCGGATGATCGTGGAGAACAACTCCATTGCCGGCGTCCCCATCTTCACGACCAACTATATCAACGACGAGGAGAACACCTTCATCGGGTTCGGTTACTGGGGTTATGAACCCCTTCAAGGTTTCGGGCAGATGCGTTTTGTGATCGACCCGTATACCGGTGCTACGAGTGATTCCGTACGTCTGACATTAAACGCTGATTGGTCTATGGTAACTTTGCGTGAGGAGGCCTTCGTACTTGGAAAATGTGCGTCTGAATAAAATACCTCTGTTTCTATTTTGTTTATTAAGTTGTTATCTGGGGGCGGACTTGGTTCCGCCCTTTTTACTAAATCGGGAATATGGCGAATTCTAATTTGATTATGCGTCTCATCATGGACGTTTCTAAATATGATGGCGGATTGCAGAAAGCGCAAAAAAGTTTGGATAAGTTCATCGACAAGAATCTGACGGTTAACGGCATAATGGAGAATGCGGCGGGAGCCATCACAAAGTTTGTCGGGGCGATTGGTCTTGCCGTAGGCGGTATGGAGGCGATGAATAGGGTATTGCATTCTTCCCAGGCATTAGGTGACGAATGGGATAATACTTTGAATTCATGTAAGATGACTGTAGATGCTTTCTTTCAGTCGCTATCTACGGGTAATTGGGATACTTTCAACGGTGGGCTAACACGTACTATCGCCAACATGAAAGAGCTATCCGCATTGCGGGATTCGCTTGCAGATGCAAAGTTGTCCATGGGCTTTAATACGAGAACCTTTGAACGTAAATACACCGAATTGGAAGGTATAGTTGATGACCAAACAAAATCTAAATCAGTTCGTGAGGCTGCGTATAAAGAAATGCGGTCGTTGATAGATAATTTTCAACGGGACGTTGCTGATACGCAAAAGGGTACAGAAGAGGCATTATTGAAATCCTTGTCGGTAAGGTTTGGGAGAAATGATTTCACATTGGAAGATATAAATAAATATATATCAATCAATAACAATGACTTTTCAACGAGGGATGAAAAAAAAGCACTTGTTGAATATCAGAAGCAGTTGAAAGAACTGGAAAACCAACAGCATTATAATGTGACATCGATAAGAGGCGGATTTTTGGGAGGTTTTACATGGAACATGGAGGACCGAGATGTCACCAAACAGATCGAGGATCTTAAAGCGCAAAATGCTGAATTGGAAAAGCAGAACATATTGAATAACGACAATGATAAAGAAAGAAAGCAAATGATTGAAGATTATGAATATGCTCTGGAACTTCAACAGAAAGGATATGAATATCATAAGCGTTCTTTAGAGAAGCAAAGTAAAATATTGGGGCTAAACAATAATGAGAAGGGTGTCGCTCCCCTGAACAATGACCAACTGAATGAGGAGATAAAGGCTGTCATTTCGGGAAAGGACGCATTGAGTGAGGAGGTGTTGAAGGCTATAAGTACGGGAAAGACTCTCCCCGTGTTGACTCAGCCGATACAGGCGGTGACGGTGAACAGTGAGGATGAGACGGTAGAGGGTGAAGATCCTACGGAGGCCTTAAGACGGAAAGTCCAGATGTACGAGCTGGCGCAAAGCAAGATCCAAGAGTATACAAAGATGCTATCCGTTGCCAATGAGGATGAGAAGAAGTACCTGAACGAGCAGATCGACATATGGAAGCAGTACGCCAACGGGTTGAATCCTAAAGACGACGGTACGGAAAAACTGACATCCGGACTGGAGCAGGTGAGCGCATCACTGATGAAGATGGGCGGTCTGTCCGATAGCGTGTTCGGCTCCATGTTGAACTATATCGGCGGGATAACCGGTGCCGTCGCTGAGGCTATCCCCGCCATAGAGAGCCTGATCAACGCTCAGAACATGCAGGCTGAGGCGAATACAAAGGCGGCTGTTTCCGGTTCCGCTTCTTCCGTTGCCAGCATTCCCATTGTAGGTCCCATGATGGCGATTGCCGCCGTTGCTTCCGTGTTGGCGGCAATCATGAGCGTTCCGAGCTTCGCCGAGGGTGGATTTGTCCCCGGTCATAACTACATGGACGGGATAACCGCCCGAGTTAGCAGCGGTGAGATGATCATGAACGAGGCGGACCAGAAGAAACTGTATGATTCCATCCATTCCGGCAATCTTGGCAATGGCGGAGGCGGCAGGGCTATAGTGACGGGTGAGCAGATAGTGACGGTGATCAACAACTACGGCAAGCGGACGGGTAAGGGTGTAATCTTGAAAGGATAGGATATGGCAAAGGTGGAAGCCGGCTACATGATAAAGACCCCGGTCATTGAGCTTGATACGAGGGGCGCGCTGGGATTGTTGCAGCGTCTGAGCTATACGGAGATAATCGAGAAGAAAGATTTTAAGAAGTATATCCGCCAGAGCCTTAACCAAGCCCGCAAGGAGGTACAGGCGGCCGCAAAGAGGGCATTGCCGAACGATCCCCGCAAAACGTATCTGGGTGTAAAGGTGGGTATCTACAAGAAAAAGGCGTTGGGCGGTAACATATCCCTGTTCAATCAGCGTGCAACAAAAAAGAGGGTAACTTATACGTTGTCCAAGGGTGGCAGGAGCGGGATTGTCCGTAACCGCAAGAGAAGCGACCGCACGGTAAAGATAGATTCCTATTATGGCAGGGATAGGGTGTTTATTCTCCGTATGTTGAACCAAGGCACAAAGAACCGTATGGCGTTCACCCGTACGAAAGGCGGGAAGATCGCCAACCGCGGGGCGTTACGGGCGTTGAATTTCTTCTCCACATCGGACAATGCTGTAAAAAGGGCGGCGGAGACATTATCCCAAAGGCTGGAGCGTGCCATTGTGGAAGCCGGCTACGGGAAGTAACCTAAAACGGCGTAACGCGGGTAATATAAAAAGGCTATGAGTTTATTGGTAGGAATACATATAAAGACTGTCTTGCTGAATGATGAGGCGTTGAAAAAGGAGGTAGGGAACCGGGTTTATCCCCTTGTGATTCCCGAGGGAACCCCTGAATACCCGTTTATCGTGTACGGAAGTGCGGGAATAACCCCCACGGACACGAAAGATGGTAGTTGTGAGGATAGCGTAGGGGTGTCGGTGGTGGTTGTGTCAAAGACATACTCATCCGCCATCAGGATCGCCAATATCGCCCGGTATGACTTGGAGGGTGTTACTGCTGAATATGGAGAATTCGAGGTGACGGATTGCATGCTGTCCGGCAGTTCGGAGGACTATCTGCAGGAGATTGACGCGTTCAGTGTAACGCTGGACTTCAATATAAGGACAATCGATTATTAATTAAAATACGTATTGAAATGACGAAAGCAAAGAGTTTAAACGGAAAGGATCTGATGTTATGGATCAAGGGCAAGGTAGTGGCGTTGTCAACGAGTTGCAAGATCAGCCTTGTGGCTAATACGGTGGATAGTGCCACCAAGGATGACGGGTTTTGGGATGCTACCGATGTCGGTAATATGAGCTGGAGTGCTTCCAATGAATCGGTAGACGCGGCGGACAAGACGCGCGACAAGGATTACGTGTACGATCAGTTATTTGATTTGTTCGTAGCGGGTGAGCCTGTGGATGTGACTGTCGGATTACCGACGAATGCGAGCAATGACGGTGTCCCCGCTGACGGATGGACCGCCCCGACCAAAGGAATGTATCAGGGCAAGGCGATCATTACAGCCCTTGACAGGGATGCGACCAAGGGTAGTAACGGAACCGTATCCATCTCCCTGACAGGTTATGGAGCGCTTAAAAGAGTGGCAGCGGAATGAAAGTGATAATTAAAGGGCAAGAGTATGAGTTCTCATTCGACAGTATTTGGGGACCGATGTACACCTATGAGGTATTGGCGGGGAAAAAGCTCCCTTTTGATCCGGGCAGTACCTTGTGTCTTCACATCCTGTATTACTGCATCCTCTGCCGTGCGAATCCGGATTTTACCCTCTCTTTCGAGGACTTCATGATGTCGTTGAATGATATCAATCTGGTCAACGCCATGAGTGACTATTATATCAAGCGCATGGAGGTATTGACGGGTACGGCTGACGATGAGAACGAAAAAAAAAAGAAAGGGAAAACTCCAAGAGCCTGAGCGCTCGTGAGGTGTATCAGTTGATAGTCGGTGAGGGCGGATGCTCTCCCGACTACTTTTTTAACCATATGGGAATACATGAGGCCCGTGATTATATATCCGGGTTGAACAGGCGTTACAGGCAGGACTGGGAACGTACGAGAATGCAGGTGCAGGTGTTCCATAAGGTGCAGACCGGAAAGGATTTGGATTTGGAGTTTCCATGGGAAGAGGAGGAGAAGCCGGAAGCGACCGAGGAAGATCTTGATAGGTTACGTGAAAAGGCTAAAATCATGCAAGAACTAATGAACAAGGAATATGGCAAGAAAGATACGATGGCAGGTAAGATTCAAGACGTTGAGCGAGAGTGACGGCAGGATCGACATCTACGATGAAGGGTGGACCGGTGGTATAACGGATTTGGAGCCGGCGGAAAGCCCGATAACAACCGAGGAGGATTCGGATGATGACTATCTGAAACCAGTGCGCACGCAGACGGGCTATCTGCGTGTGGTGGATAACGGTGATTTGGGCGGTCTGATTCCGGAAGACAACAGCCAGCACTACATAGAATTGTATATAGCCGGTAAATTGGAATGGTGCGGTTATATGCAGGCTGACACCTTTTCGGAGGACTGGGATGTGACCCCGTTGATTGTGGAGTTCCCCCTTATTTCCCCGCTTGGCTTGCTCGACGGGGTTTATCTGGATCAGACAAAGGAGATGGGCGTAGTGACGCTTGCCGAATTGCTTTTGGAATGCATGGAATCCACGGGGATAGACTATGAAAGGATATATTTCCCCAAGGAGGTTTGGTATAGTGAGGAGGAAAGTGCGCAAGCTCCGTTCAGTGTGAGCCTGTCAAGGCAGGCGTTTTTCTCCGATAATGGATCGGATGACAGGGATGAGGAGGACTGGCAGCGTTACGATGCCGATACCTGTCTTTCTTTCGTTGAGGAATTCTGTAAGTTCTGGGGATGGTCGTTGCATGAGCGCCAAAGAACGCTCTATTTCATCGGGAAATCGCAGGAATATTACGTAACAACGGTCGAGAACTTGAAGAAGCTGGTATATGGCGGCAATTTTTCCTGTGATAATGCTGATGCGGTGTCTGTTTCGCTCTCATCCCTTTCGCTTGACGGTGATGACCATAAGCAGGAGATATTGCAGGGAGTCAACAAGGTCAAGATTACGGCAAAGATAGATGCTGTAGGTACCGTTGTACCTACCATTGACGAAGGGTATATGGGTGTCATATATAACGGGACGATCCAATATGCAACAAATGGCGCTGTTACGGGCTATAAGCGGGTTATAGCTTATGAATCAGAGGATGTCAACGTACAGATGAAGGTGTATATAGCCAAGTACGAAAATGCGAGTTGGGTATGGAAGGAGGCTGCATACACTTTTGCGAATATGTCATACGGTATAGGGGCCATGTATGTCAAGAGGGATATATATACGCCGTCAGATTTGAAGGACAAAAGGAATTACAACTATAAGGATGGGATATGGATAACAGTGAGGTCTGATCAGGCTGTTTCACGCCCGACATTGGAACAGGCAAGGAATATGCCTATCCTTGTTATGAGTTCTTCGAATGCCGCCAAGTATAGCAATGGCGCATTTGTGATATCCGGACAGACAACGGGATATGATCAAGGAATGTTCGGTCCCGGTGAATCAACAACAGGAAACGGTTACATGGAGATAAAGTTCAGGGTAGGGAAGAAATGGTGGAATGGCAGCTCATGGGGGAATGATGAGGTTTGGTTCACCATTTATGCGAAAGACGGGAAAATCATGAGTACAAAAACATTGGATCAGCCTTATAACGGTGCCGATGGTTATGTGATGCCTATAAGCGAGGATTTATCGGGAACAGTTGAGTTGACAATGCACGCCATAGTAAACGATTCGAGTTACTACCAGTTGTATATTGACAGCTTGAAAGTGGATTATTACAAGGATGACAATATAACGCCTGCCGGAAGCTCCCCTAAGGATGAAAATGTATATGTATCACTGTTAAAAAGGCGTGCATCCGATGAGAAAGAGTTGAGTTTGAAGATAGCGAGCAACAACAATAATCAAGCCGCATATAACACGTTATCCGGTGCCGGACGGGACATCGGAAACCTTTATTTTGTTCAGGAAAGCGCAAGTATGTTGGCTGAACAGCATCTTTTAGGTATCCTAAAACAGGTTTACGGCAGAATTACAGAGAAGCTTAACATCACGGTCGTGCGTTCGCGCTTGACTCCGATGCTGAGGCTTTTTTCAAACGGCAAGGAGTACCGCATTCTTTCCGAAAAGATAGAATGGGCTGATGAGTCGGAGGAAATAATGATTGAAAATATACCTGATTGATATGAAGATAAGAGGAAATGACTTATTCGTGTTCATCCAGAGGAACGGGGTTTATAAGGCTTACGCTTATTCGACTACCTGCGAGATAGACGTGCAGGCGGAGACTATAGGCGTGGGTAGCCCTGATACTGGCCGATGGTCGAAGAAGAAGAAGAAAAAGCGGAGTTGGAGACTGAGCAGCGCCTATCTTGTCGGCAGTGGCGATTCAGCCGCACAGCTTTTCAGCATGCTTGATAGCGATGAGGCTATAAAGATAATGTTTGGCACGGTTGCGCCGCATAAGGAGCTGATGGATGCTGATGATTATGTACCGGACGGGAGATTCGCCATGGTGGGGGATGGTCTGCTGACCCGTATGACCGTGACCGGCAGGCGGGGTGACTTCGTGACCATGTCGGTAGAGATAGAGGGCAGCGGCAAGCTGGATATGCTATGGTCTCCGGTGCTCACTGTGTCCCCCTTGTCCGCTGAAGCTGATGAAAAGGCGGGGGCGAAGGAGTTGGCCATAACGAGCAATATCGGTTATACGGTATCATCCGATTCTCCATGGCTGACGGTTGACAAGACTGAGGGAGGAGAAGGGACCGCAAAGGTTATGGCCGCTTATCCCATCAATGAGGGCGCGAAACGTATAGGGAAGATCCTTGTCACGGGAAAATCCCCTCATGAGGGTAGTGTAGGGCAGTTCACCCTTACACAATCTCAGGATCCGGGCAGGTTGGTGACATCCCCGTCCTCTTTGGCTCTTTCCGGGAATGGCGGTGAACAGGTTGTTTATGTTTCGGGATATAAGGCGTGGCATTTGAACAGTAAGCCGGACTGGGTGACGGTGACGCCTGATTCCGGCGGTGTATCGGGTGAATACGGTGAGGTAGCCGTTACCGTCAAGGCGGAGACGAACCTTGTAGGGTTGAGAACCGGTGAAATCGGGTTTGTGACGCAGGACGGAACCGCAAGCGCGGCGGTGGCGGTGACGCAGGATGCGAACGTTCTGATAATCGACCCCTCTAAGTTGAATGTTCCGTATGGCGGTGGTACGTATACCGTTACTGTAAAGGCTTCCGGAGATTGGCAGTGTATGATGAATCTGGGATGGTGCGGGCTTGATGCCGTCAGCGGTAGCGCCGGGGAGACTGAGATAGAGTTGAGCATCGATGAGAATGACGGCTACGGACGTGTCGGCATCCTTTTGTTTGAATTGCCCGATGCGGGTTATACGGTAGGACTGAGCATAATACAGACGGCTATAATCTCGCTTGCTCCGTCCTTCCCGTTGGAGTTGCCGTATGATGCGTACGGTGATGACTATGTTGTGACCAGCGAGGGGAACGGATGGATGTGTACGGATTCCGAGAATATGGAGATAACCCCCGATAGCGCGAGTGAAAAAGGAAGTACCGATGTGCATATTGACGTGCCTCAGAATGACGGTGAGCCGCGGGTTGTCGTACTCAAGCTGTTCCATAAGAATACTTATCTGTTCGGTGGCATACAGCAGGCGTATGACAGCAGGAAGGTGATACTCCCGTCAACCGGGGAATTCCTGAACGTTTCCAAGACCGCCACATTGTGTAGCACCTATCTTGCGTCTTTGAAAGGCTGGGTGTATGATCCCGGCTATACGACCGATAACGGTTGGCTGACTGTCCGCCCGTCATCCGGTGATCCCGGTGTTACGGATGTCCGCTTTGTGTTGACGATCAATAACACGGGGGAGGGCAGGATTGCGGAAATATGGTTTAGGACGGTTGACGGAACGGATCGTTACAGGGTCCGGCTCCATCAGTTAGGATAATCATTAATCAAATATAATTCTATGATGTTAGTATTGTTATCATTCATTCTCATCGCCGGCTATGTCTTTGCGATGATCAAGAGGGAAAGATGTATCCCTTATTCCATCAGTGCGACCTATTATGCCTTGTCGCACAGGTTATGGTTCGGTTTGTGTATGATCGGTGGCGGTGTCCTATTGCTTCCGGCCGCTTTTGATGCGAGTACGGAAAACAGCCGTTTTCTCGTGTTCCTTGCCGTTACCGGAATAGTTATACTGGGCGTGTCTCCGAACTTCAAGACGGAGGACAAGACGCCGCATATTTTCGGTGCTGCCATGGCGTTAATCTTTTCTCAGATATGGGTAGGCTGTAACAGTCCGTATTGGCTTCTGTCATGGTTGGCATTTATAGTATATATGGTTGTTTCAATGAAGAAACACTGGACCGGCAATTTTATCTCTGATTTCATTAAACGAAAGCCAATGTTTTGGATAGAGGTAATTTCATTATTAACCATCTATTTCACCTGTATAGTATGAAAAAGAGCACGAAAGAAGATATACAGGTATGGACTGCAGTAGGAATGTTGTTTGCCGGAGTCGGGCTATCTGTTGCGGGGTTTATAGTAGAGCCCTTGGGACAAATTCATGATAGCGTATTGTGGTTTTTTGCCCAATGCCTAATATATGCCGGTAGTATATTCGGTATTGGAATTTATGTTAATGGGAAATTTAATAGTTTGGTTGACAGATTAAACAACAAAGAAACAAAGAACGATGAATTGGGTAAATAGGATTAGCATGTCAATCGGTAAAGTTCTCTCTGCTATAGGTGTGGATGGTATGGCTCACATTCTTGTTTGTCAGAACCTGATCATGTGGTTGTCTAAGTTGTTCCCGTTATGGCTGGCTGTTGCCATGACGGCGGCAATCTTCGTCTTGAAGGAGGTCTACGACAAGTATTGCAAGGAATCAGAGATATCGGCAAAGGATCTTCTTTGCGATTGTGCCGGTTCGTTATTGGGAGTATTAACATTAATCGTATAAAAAATGAGTAGAGGTTTGAGAAATAACAACCCGGGCAATATTCGCATCACAAAGGATAAGTGGCAGGGGTTGAGGGAGAATCAGGAAGATAAGGAGTTCTTCCAGTTTACAGACATGAAATGGGGCTACCGTGCCCTTATCCGGACATTGCAGAACTACCGGAAGAGGCACGGATGCCGGACGGTTGCCGATTTCATCCGGAGATGGGCGCCCCCGGCGGAGAACCATACATCCGCGTACATCGGTCGGGTATGCCGTGAGATGCAGGTGCCTGATACGTATGTTCCGGATATCGACGACAAGGCGACGATGTGCACCTTTGCCGCCGCCATATCTCAGGTTGAGAATGGCTGCCCGGCTGTCATGACTGACGTTGAGGCGGGATGGAATCTATTATAAACTAAAAAAATAAGATAATTATGGCAGAATTGAAATTTGTAGAAAACAGCAATACGCATAAGTATGTGACGGAGGTGGTCGTCAACTCCGATTTCAACGTCCATCTTGAAAGGGTGTCCGGCGGCGGTCTCGAAATCTTCCAGAAGCAGGGTGAATATACGGAAGCCGTCGACAACCGTACGGCGGTGGATCGTGGCTTTGATTCGGTATTGCTTCCCTCCAATGTGGCCTATGATGCGGGAAAGGTATTTGATTATGATTTTCAGGCGTTCGTCTACCCCAAGACTATCCGCATAGAGAGCGGCAGCACCGTAACCGTAGGAACCGTAACCGAATCGTGATATGAAGCTTAACCAGTTATCTTTGAATGCTACGGGAATCGGGCGGATCGGCATGAACCGTATCGGCCCGTCTTCCCGCGGCTCCTTGCATCCCGGAATGGTCAGGTTCCGCCCGGTCGTGGACAGTGATATCCCATATAAGGAAATATTGTACTTCATGGTATCCACAGGCGCGGCGCTCAAATCGGGCGATTACATCCCGATTGGCGGGAAGGTGCAGATGAATATTTCCACCGTATCCCCCACCGATGAGGTTACTAAGGTCACGGTAAACGGCAAGGAAGCCGTAAAAGGGGCTGTTGATGATTATTACAGGTTTACTTTTGACGTGGACAAGTCCCCGCAGAGGATAACCATCACCATTTACAGTCCTTCATTATCATTAATCAAGACTTCAACAATAATCAGAACTTCAACAATTCTAAAGATATGAAAAATATATTAGACCTGACAAATGGCGAGACCGGACAGCAATGGGCGGTACTGGCAAAGGCGATTGATGACAATTTCGCCGAGGTTTCCATGCTATCCCCTGATATGTGCGTAGGCGCATGGGAGAATGGCGCGTTAAGTCCGGAATCTGTCGATACGATCGGTGATACTTCCATCCTTTCAAAGTGGGATTTTTACCTGTTGGATACTACCGATAACACGGATAAGACAACCACACCGGTAGGGAAATTAAAACGTAACAACCTTCTGAGGTTTGAGGACGGGCGCTTTGCCCCTACTGTCGGTATCACCGAGGAAATGAGGGCGGAATGTGACGTTGAACTGTATTTGGACAATGCGCAGGCAATCAAGTATTGTGATGCCGGCGCTTTTGATGCGGCAGCCTTTTATAACGAATACGGGATGTCGCAGAAGCTGTATGATTCCGCCGGTGGGGAAGTGCGCATATTGCGCCCATGGGAGACCACGGAGACCAAATACACGATCGGACTGGGCAACGGTATCACATTCTATCTGCTTGATAACGTTGTCGGCAAGAGCGGCAAGCGTTGGAAAGGCGTATTTGCTTCCCCTGTGACATGGGATGGTATCGATGTCGCCCCTTATGCGTTGGAGCCTACGGCGATTTCCCCGAGTCCGGTATGTACGGTAGGTAATAAGACACGTTGCTTTTTTTACGCTTACGAGCCGGACAATAACAATTGTAAGTCATCCAAGGGCGCCGGGAATGTCTGTTCCATGTTCTTCAACGGTCGGACTTACCCGAGAGTGAATGACATGCAGCAGATCAACGACATGACATGGTCACGTGCCAACAATGCCGACGCGAATGCCCCGTATCCGTTTGCCGAGGGCGGATATCATGCTTTGAATACGTTTATCACCTGTATGGAGGTTCTTTATGGGACAAAGTATCTGCATAAGGCTTCTTTGTTCTCCAGCGGAATTTCTTCCGCTGACAGTTGTTCTTCGGAAACCACTTGGAAGAATAACGGAGGGGTACGGTATAAGCTATCGTCCGATGATACTTGGAAGTACGGTATATGGGCTGCCACTCCGCAGGGTATCTACTATAACAATGCCAAAGGTACGGGTAATCTGACAGCTTGGCTGAATTCCGAGCATCCGAAAGAACAATGCATGGAAAGTCAGATGGCGGCATCTTTTGCGGTGGAGACGGGTGTATCGGAAGAAACTGAGTTTGAGTTCTACGGCGGTACTTATTGGTATAAGAATGTGACCGGTGTCAATGGTTTGGTAGACGGTGAGATGAACGTAAGGATGTATAAGAGAATGGCTGAAACCGTGTCCGCGTTTGATGAGGCTGGCGAATCCGTGAGCGCTGATTTCGAAGTGATCCTGCGTATGGGATTATGCAACGGGATGAATATGTCCGGTGATGTCTTCGCCTATTGGGGTGGCGGATATGAACAGGTCGGCACCTGCGAATATCTTCAAAGTGAAACTGCTGTAGGCAATCCTGTAGACTTCTATCTACAGCCCGACCAAACAAAATGGTTGAAGGAGACATCTGCGACAAAGACTGATTTGGGAATCTTTGATTTTGAAAATGAATATCCGAAGATTGGCACTGCGGTTAATCTGGGCGACAGCTATTCTTCCGCCCGTCTCAGCTATGCACCTTGGAAAACCGCCAAGGGTGGCAGTATTGGGCAGGGGGAATGCTATTATGCATATGACAACAATTATTGGAGTAATACGCTGCGCCAACGTGCCCGCATTGCTGCGCGTTTTCGTGGTTATGCGATCGCCTCGAATTGTTCAGCTCGTTCTATGGCTGCGTACTACTCGGTTACGTATGCCTTTCGCACTGCTGCCGGGTCTGCCCAAGCCAGAATATCAGTAGGCACAGCCCCGCTGCAAGCGGAATAAAGGGGATGCAATCCCCGCTCGAATCTTATCGGCATCCGACAAGTCCGGCACTGGGACCGCGACCGCTGAAACGGGTCAGATAAGTTGAAATAACGGACAGGGAGCCGGCTGCGCGTTTTCGTGGTAATGCGAACAACTCGAATTGTTCAGCTCGTTATATGAATGCGAACAACACGGTTACGAATGCCAATCGCAATAATGCCGGGTCTGCCCAAGAAAGGTAAAACCATAGACAAACCTCTCTGCCCGTGTCCGGGAGTGACAAAGAATATAAAAGACAATGCGCTTATAGGTTATCCTGAGAAGCGTGCGGTGGAGACACCGCTTTTTCTGCCCGGCTTGCCGGGAAATGGAAATGAAAGATAAATTAGTAAACATATTTAATAACCTAAGCATTGATGACCAAGAATCGGCAGTCATGAGAGCCTTTCGCAAGCATGGCGGGAAGAGGGAGGTTATCGAGTTCAAGGAGGATTTATCCGGAAATTGCAAGGAACTGTATATTCTTCTGATGAGTGGGAGATATGGCGATGTCGTGGAATATTGGAAACTTGTAAAAGTGAACAATAACGGCAAGGTAAGGCATATCGACAGTCCATTCTTGAAGACACGCATATACCAGCATCTTGCATTGAATATCCTTGAACCGATCTATTTCTCAAAGGACAACCTGAACGGGCTGAACTGCAAGAGGGATGCGGGCATCACGGCCGGGGACAAAAGAAGATCCGTCGTGCACAGGATGAAGCATATCTACTATGACGAGACACATCTTAAGTATTGCCTTGTCATTGATCAGCGGAAATGTTACGAACATGTGAGGGTGAGGGCTTTTCGCAAGGCCTTGAAAAAGCTTGTTTCCGACAAGAAACTGATTGATTTTGTCGTGGACGTGTGCTTTGTAAACGGTCGTCTTCCCATCGGTACCCCTACATCTCCGTTCGTTCATCATGTTCTGATGCTCTCCTTTGATTACTTCGTGAAAGGGATGACCAGTTACAGCGTCAGGTATGCAGATGATAACTTTTTGGCTTTCGAGACCAAGGAGGAGGCGCAGGCCGCCAAATGGCGGATAAAGAATTACTGGTGGTACGAGTTGGGGATACGCTGTAAGCGCCATACTGTCAGAATCCAGTCCATGGATGAACCTTTGGATTTCTGCGGCTACGTGTTCCACCGGAACAATAAGCCCGTAGCATCCCATAACAAGGGATATACTACAGTCAGGAAGTCTACGGTAGCAGACGCCATGCGTTGTAACAATGATAGGAGTTGGGCGTCTTATTTTGGCATATTGAAGCATGCGGATACTTGGTCATTGATGCGTAATATAGAGAAAACGATGAAACTGAGGGAGCTGACAGGTAAGATCAAGATTGACCGGAGGATGGATGCGAGGAATATACTCCCCAAGGATCTGATCGGTGAAACGATTTCTATCTGTGATTATGAGATAAGGACTGATTCGAAAGGTAACGCCAATTGGATCAAATGCCTTATAGGCATCGATGAAAGGGATGAAGCCGGAGAACCGACCGGGAAGACGCTTGCAAGGGAGTTCCACGGCAACTTTCAGGGAATCATCCAATATATCCTTTTATGTGAAAGGACGTTTGGCAAGAAGAACTTTCTTCCTTTGGAGGATGTGGAGATAGAGAACCAATGCGGTTATATATTTAAAGACAGTACCAATCAATTAGAGTATATAGAGTATGAAAGCAATTAACTATGTAAGTGTCCCCGCTACGAGAAGCGAGGATATCAACCCGGGTAAGACAACGTGGAAGGACGGTAAATGCGTATCCATAGACGAAGGCAGGGATGTGACCCTGTATATCGGGCACCGGAAAAGTGAACAGACGGAGGAAAAGGGACAGGAAGCCTATCCCGTGAGGGTATCCAAGCCTGTAACGAGGGACAAGGCGGTCAACGCCGCCGAGATGGATGCCTATAACCTTGTCTCAGCCATGGATGTCGCCAGCTTCGGAGCGTCCATGTCCCGGAAGTTCCGTGAGAATCCCGCTGATCCGGAAGTGAAGGAACATGATGAGTTCATATCATGGGTGAAGGATGAACTGACCAAGATCGGTTATTGATATGAAAGGTCTGGTTTTTATCTTTCTGGTCCTGTTCTTGTCGTCCTGCCGGAGCATCAATACTGTCCCGGTCGAGACGGTCCGGACCGAGTATAAGTATATCGATCGTTTGCAGCATGACAGCATTTATGAAAGGGATTCTGTCAGGTATTACACGAAAGGCGATACCGTATTCGCTGACAAATACAGATACCTGTATAAGTATCTTTTCGTGAACAAGGTGGATTCATTCGTGAAGGTTGACACCGTTCGGGTGCCTTTTCCTGTTGAAAGGCAGTTAAGCCGGTGGGAATCTTTGAAAATGGAGCTGGGCGGTTGGGCGTTCTTCTTCCTTGCCTGCTTTGTGGCGTACATGTTGTATCGGATAATAAGATAGATTCTTCCATGGGGCGGAAGTAAGGAAAGCCCCACGCCCGTTTCGACGACCAAATCAGCACGGGCTAACATCTCAGGGTCTGTTGTGTGGGGCTTCATAGTCTTACAACAGATTTTGGGATGTTTTGTTTTATAACCTGTATATGTTTTATGGCATGAAAAATATAGATTTATACAAAGAGCTGGTTATAGTGGTGGCGGATGAGACGGGAATAGGTGAATCTGAAATTCTTCATAGCAATCTCGAAGAAGCTGTAGACGCAAGGTACATCCTCATTTACCTGCTTTCCCTAAAACTGACGGACAGCCAGATTTCCGCCCTTACCAATCTGACCCGGCAGTCAGTTAACAAGATTCGCAACAATTTCCGGTATAAGGAGAGGAAATGGAGCGTAGCAATGAACTTGCAACGTATCAGCAATAGGATAGCAACGGGATGACGAGATAGCAACGTACTTCTGGCGTACTTTGTCATGCGGCTGATATTGGCCGTAATTCCAAAAATTAGAACTATGGAAGAGGTTAAACAAGTTATCAAGGAGAAGGAGTACGTCCATGACGGGAAGGAGAAGGAATACGCCTCTAAAGGTGTTGCCGGAACCGCTTTAGGTCTGGGTATCGCCGGGACCGCCCTTGGTTTGTGGGCTTCCGCCCGTAACCGTGGCGGTATCGGTGGTGGTATGCCTGAAAATGTGAACATCAACACGGTAAGCGATGCGATCTCCGGTCGTTCCGCTACGGCTCCTACGGCCTTTCAGGCATGGGAGAAGGGGTGTGAGGAAGCTCTTGCGCTGACTAACACCATTTGGGGGTTAAAGGTGAACACTCAGGAGCAGATGTACGCCCACCGTCAGCAGGACATCGCCGAGAAGTTCAGTCTGTGGAAATCACAGGTAGACGCTGATTTCGGCTTGTACAAGTCACAGGTGGATGCCGATTTCGGTCTGTATAAGAGCCAGCGTGATCTTTATGACGTGCTGAATGAGCGCTATGCCGCCAAGTTCAACGAGCTTGACAAGAAAGTCGCCGTTCTCGAGGCTACCCGCCCGTATCAGGACAAGCTTATCCAGTGTGAGATTGACCGCGCTTTCACGGCTTCCATCAATTACACCGACCGCAAGACATGTCGCGCGATCTATGGTGTGGTGGGTTTGCCATCAACCCCGACAGTTACCGTGCTGGAGGGGGCGAATCCGTTCGGCTGCAACGGAAACCGCGCAAGCGAGTCCGCAGCGTAAAAAGAAAAAGTTAGTGGTTGTGCCCCGTTCCGGGGTGCTCCACTTTCTTTGTTATTAACCACTAACTAAAGATATTATGATTGATCCGTTATTGCAACATAGACCGTATACTATCCCGGAGCTGGAGAAGGAGCAGGAAGCCCTGCAGCAGAAGATGATTGAGATGAAGCGCAATTATCAGCAGGTTCAGCAACCGGCTACCCCGGTATGGGATGAGATCGACCGTATCACATCGTCCCTGTCTGATAAGGAGTTCGATTTCTTGCAGAATAATCAGGAGTTCCAAGAGAGCAGCATGGACATCCAGCAGATCCTGCAACGCGAGTACATGCGCATCATGCGGCCGATAGTCGAGGGTACCAAGGATGGCAAGGATGCCCTTGATAAACATCTTACCCTTTTGAAGAGGATACAGAAGACGGCCAAGGAGGAAGCCAACAAGAAGGAGGCGCTCATGAATGAATATATCATGCAGTACAGCGACCTCACTTGGAAGGAGTTTATAGATATGAAGAATGGAAAGAAACCTGCTAAGAAGTAGAATCATGGAAGCGGACAAGTTAAGGGAAAGCATGGAGAAATTAAAGGGGGACCTGTCGCAGTCCCTTGTGTCATGGATTGACGGACGTATCGATGACTTCGTTAAAGGGAAGCCTGTATTATCCGTAGCCGGTTCCCATCTGAAAAGGAGGATCGAGAATGAGATGATCTTCCATTCCGACAGGATGAACAAGTATCTGAACGAGGCTACGATGTGGGTAATGGACAAGGACGGCACCATCAAGGCGGATGTTTTGGTTGATGACCTGATCACTATACTGAAATCCATGAAGGATACCCCGTTTGATTACGGGTTCCTGAAAGGCAGTATCGGGGAGGGAGCCATCAGTATAGCGTTGCCGAAAAGCCCGATAACTTCCTTTATATTCGGGAATACGGAGGCACTAAGGATAAATGAGAATGATCTTCTTGAATTGAAAGGACTATTAAACAATAAAGTATGGAATATAAAGACTTGATAAGGAATGCCAAGGCTGACGGCGTCACTTCCGAAAAGGCGATGTGGCAGAGTGTCGACAGCCTGAATGATGTTCTTTGCGTGGTAAGGGAAGAACATCCCGAGATGTATATGAAGTTCATGCGCAAGCAGCATGAGGCGTTGTACGGTCCCCATTATGACAAGCATTTCGCCGAGGTGGACGTAGACCGGATCAAATACACGAATGCGGCAGGGGAGAAGAAGAGCGGCGCGCATTGGAATGTGGACCAGATTATGGAAGCGACAAAATCGATGCCTTTTCCTCAGGGTACGACATCGTGGGATAAATACGTTGCCTTTAATTCATTCTATGCGGACCTGTGCGCGGCATTGGATGAATCAACATTGCTGAAAGCGGCGTATCGGTTCTATTTTGCCGATGAGGACGCCCCGGCCGGAAAGATTTGGGAGTACATGACCGCGATGAATTATGAATGATCTTGATTTCTTGATTGAACAGGCGGACGACAGGTATCATCATGATTTCTGCCGCCTGCTTCTGGTCATGCTGTGGAACGCTTGAAAAAGATACTTGATTGGCTTATTCCTGTCGTTGTGATAGTGAAGGTTGTTTCTGCGTGTTTGTCCTTGGCTTCGTAGCCGGGGATTTATCATATATGATTTGATTGATAAAATGGGATAAGCGAACTATCTTTTTGTTAGCGGAAATGACCGTTTACTGTTACAAAAAGAAAGTCCAAAATACTTCGATTGGACTTTCAAAATGATACGATGTCTCCGATGAAATAAAATAAAATGATACTTTGGAAATTCGGAAAAATAAAAAGGCAGCTTGTTAGACTGCCTTTCTTGTTGTTTATATGACCCGCTTTATCTTCTGGAATCCTTCCAAGACGGTTTCCGGCATGATCTTCGCGTAGATCTGCGTAGTTTTTATATTGCGGTGCCCGAGCATCTTTGCAACCACCTCTATAGGTAGCCCCGCCCCCAATGCGATGGTAGTGGCGAATGTATGTCTGCCTATGTGTGTACTGACATGTTTTCTGATTCCCGCTGATGCGGCTACCAGTTTTAATGTCCTATTGTATACATCGTAGGCGAGGTGGGGTAGTTGATAATCGTACCTGTCGAGTATTTCGACTACCGGCGGGAGCAATGCTGCAAAGAATGTCACCCCTGTCTTTAGCCGTTCATCTTTCAGTATGAAGTTGTCCCCGTGTTGTTCCGCTTGGGTGAAATCCACGTTCATAAGGTCTGAATAGGACAGCCCGGTATAGCATTGCACGATAAACAGGTCTCTCGCTTTCCTTTCCAGCGATGAGAGTGTCTTGTACTTCCTTATGCTCTCTATCTCTTGCAGGCTTAGCACCGTTCGCTCCTTGGGGGTTCCGAGGCTGTCCCGGAATTTGCGGTATGGGTTGTCCTGCATCTTTTCGAACTTGATGGCTTCATTTATATAGAGCTTGATGACCTTGTGATAGGTGTGAATGGTTGTCTGCATCATGGGATGCCCGCTAACCTTCCGTTTCTTCAGGTATTCATCCAGCAGTGATATGTTCTGGTATGTCAGATCCGAGAAGAACGTAAGGTGTGTGTATTCGTTTTTCAGGAAGTTGAGCACCTTATAGTGCTGCTTCTGCGTGCTGGCGCATGTCGGGCGTTCGCTGATTCGCCTTTCCATGAATTCAACGAATGAGCCGCCGATGTACATTTCGTTGATGCGATCGAGATAGTCGAGGGAGAATTTTTGCTTGTTCTGGTCGAGCCGGTCGACAAGCTCTTCAATTTCCTTGATCTGTTCCGTCACTTTCCTGTTGAGGCGTTCCGCGTCGTCCGTATTGACGATCCGCCCTGTCTTGAATTGGTTGCGGTACAGCTTGATTCCGGTAGTGATAAACTTCCGTTGGTTTTCAAACCTTACTTCAAGTTGTACCAAGCCTCTTTTTTTAGATGAGGCTGTCTTTTTTCGGTCGAATACGACCCTGATTTGCACTCTGTTCATAACGCATTTTGTTTATTAAAAATTGGTATCCGATTCGCTAAAAAACGGTATCCTTTTTGGTATCCAAAATGCGCACATAACCGTATATAACCCTATAAATCCGTATATATGATTTTTATGGTTTCAAAAATACCTAAAATCATAAACAATTAAAGCACAAGTTGTTAGGTTGTTTAAACCGTCCCAAACTCGTGCTTTTTTGTGTGATCCGCCTGGGGCTTTACTGAGGTGCGCAATTTTTTGAATATCAAATGAATAATATTTTTTAGATTGTGATTTGGTATCTTTTTGGTATCATCATCTTAGTATTAGATGAGCTTTGAATTTTTCAAAGTATTTGTCAAAATCTTTTTTGCCGATAGTAATCTCATTGTCTTCTGTGCTGGTTCCTTCATAGCTTTCAAGAAGTGGTTTATATATGATAAGCATATAATTAAAAGAATCATATCCTCCAGATTCCCATGTGTCGTACGGAGCATAATATACATATCTGTCTTTTTCCTTTCTTAAGAAATCCAAAGACTTATTGCTTCTATCAGAGTATCGATTAAGTGTTTTGTTAAAGATGGCAATATCTTTATAGCTTAGATTTATTTGGCAAACCGTTAACATTGACGTGCTATATATGTATATGCCATCGTCTTTTAATGAGATCTCCGTATCGTACGTCTCCGTTGTCCTTCTTACTCTAATTGTATCGCCTTTGTGATAAATTGTATCTCCTTTTAGCCGTATAGTATCTTTAGTACCCAAAATTTCAAAGATTACATCTTTGTCAGCAAGTATATCCTCATCTGAAATATATATGCTATCAGGAAGATGATGAATTGTGGGCAGGAGAATTCCGCTGTCAGTTATAGAAATATATCTGGTAGAATCGGAAAGCAACGTTAATTTCATGTTGGTATGCTGAGGCTTAGAACAGCCAAACAAAATACACAATAAGATTACAGTATAAGGGAGTTTCATTTTTGTAGTTTTTTCTTCTTTTGATTATACTTTTTCAAATCAAAATCTCCTTTCGGAGTTGCAGTACCATTGCAAACGATAAGTTTTAAATGTCTTTCGTCTGATGTTCCTAAATTATTGAGCCTTTCATTATGGCTGTATAATTTCAATTTACAATCTACTTCTAAATTGTTAAGTAGATTCTTTGTTGTAATCTGCCCTACTATCTTTAAGTTGGCAAATGCCCGATTTAAGGTGTCATCAATGTTCATAAGTGTAAAGTTAGTACAAATTGAACACATCGGGTGCCCTTTTTGTTTAGGCAGATTTGGCAACATTCATTTGTGCTTTTAAGTTTCTAATTTCTTCATATAACTTTTGGTTTTCTAAAGCCAGATTTTTAAGCTCCGAAGCTGTCTGATCGAATAGGTTTACTATGGTCTCATACTTCTTCATGCTTACAAATTGGCTTTCGTCAATATTATTGTTTTTATTCTCGCTTTTATACATTTCGCCCTCTCCACGCAGGAGCCATTCAGCAGAAATATCCCCAAATGCGTTAAGCATTGATTCTATAACTTGCAATGACAGCTTCCTATTGCCGGATAAATATCCGCTCATTGTCGTTTGAGCTATGCCTAACTTCTTTGAGAATTGATTGTCTGTTAGTTTTAGCTCTTTTATGGTATGAATAACCCTTTGTAAAATAGGACTTTCCATGTATATTACAATTTAGAATTAATATAAATAACTCAAACTCGTAAACTTTTAACTGTTGCGATATGTTTAATTAACGCAAACTCGTTATATTTGCATCCGTATTCAAGCATTACCGGATACAAACGGATATAAAAAGGGCTGTCACGATAGGAACCGTGATTTTTGCTGAACCCAAAAATTGTCACAGCGGCAAATATAGTGACAACCTTTTTAAAATCCAACAAAAAGAGAAACAAATATCTCGTTGGGTTTCGTGGCTGTTACCCGAAAAGAAATGAATAATTAAATCAAGCTCTACCTGAGTAATCGTCAACAGCCACTATAGACGGTGAAAGGGTGGGGCTTTTTTATTTTAGTTATGTCAGCAGTGATAAATGATACGGAGGCGATAATAGGCCTCTTGAAAGCTTTGGCCGGAGAAGTGGCCGAGTTGAGAATGACGATCGAGGAGAGGAACGCCAAGGCGAAGAATTACACATTCGCTGAGGCGTGCGACTTTCTCCGCATCGGGAGAACCGCGATGAATGAGCGGATGAGGCGCGGTGAGTTCCCGTGGGCGGTGAAGAAAGGAAAAATCTGGCTTTTTCCTTTCGAAAAATTGAAGAGATATGCGGCCAACCAGACTTGATCTGAGGTGCGCACATAATCGTGTTTTTTTATCCTATAAATTTTACCGCCGTTCCTGTGAAGTGCCCGGTGCGTGTAAGGTTAGGTTAGTATTTCCTGAAGCTTAACAGAAGTGCATGGTTCGTGAGAATAGTGCACTTTCCCAAGAGACTTTTAACCCTATTATATTAACTTTTAAAATCTACGTTTATGCAATTATTCGAAGTGCGCGTTCGCTATGAGAAGCTCATGGAGGACGGAAAGAACAAGCAGGTCACGGAACCTTACTTAGTTGATGCTTTAAGTTTCACAGAGGCGGAAGCACGGATTACCGAGGAAATGAAAGGTTTCATTTCCGGTGAGTTCAAGGTGAAGGCGGTTAAACAAGCCAATTTTGCCGAGCTGTTCCAAAGTAACGATTCAGCGGCGGACACATGGTATAAGGCAAAGCTTGCCTTTGTTACCGTGGATGAGAAGTCCGGGAGGGAGAAAAGGACCTATTCAAACGTCCTTGTTCAAGCCGCAGACCTTCGCGATTCGGTCAAGAAGCTGGATGAGGGGATGAAAGGCACTATGTCTGACTACAAGATCGTCTCCATCACCGAGACGAAGATTATGGATGTCTATCTGTATACACCCGAAAAGGAGGAATGATGATATCCAAGAACCTTTGTGCAATAATAGCCGCCGTGATAGTGATCGGCGGCTGTATATACTCCGGTCGCGTGGAGTATAACGATGCCGTTTTGTCCGGCATGAGTGAGAGCAAATACGAGTATATAAAATCCCGGTTGAGTGCTTCCGCAACTCCGGAAGATGTTGTAAGGGAATATACTCTCAATAGAAAATATTATGATTCAATAGAGCCATGACAGTAGAGGAGCTTATAGTAAAACTGGAGAAATGCACTCCAGATGCCGAGGTGTACGTTTATACGGGTGATTTTGACCTGTTGACCATTAGCGAAGTGGAGCAGGAAGCCCCCGACATGGTGGTAATCTCATAAGGCTATGGAAGTAAGAGATTACCGGATTCCCCCGGGATGTAACCGTATATCCATCAAGGCGGAGAATAACGCCTTGGTGATAATGTTTGAGCCGGACAACAGCTTTCTCTGTAAGGAGACCGGCGATATGGAAGAACCGCCTACAAAGGTGGGACAACTGGCCATCATGTGGAATGAATGCCGTGAAGCGATCATATCCGCGGTGGTAGATATAGACTTTTCGGATGGGACGTATCAGGCGCGCAATGGCGAATGGTATAAGAACGCCATCCGTTTCCGAAATCTGGAACAATATCATAAGGTATGGGGATGTGGAAGAAAGGGATGAAGAGGAAAAGCAACAGCTTGATGAATAAGCTGGATACTGTTTTCAGCGAGTTTATCAGGCTTCGTGATTCGAGGGACGATGGTACTTTCGTCTGTATATCCTGCGGGCGTCTCCTGCCGTATGAGCAGGCGGACTGCGGGCACTACATCAACAGAAAGCACATGTCCACCCGGTTCAGTGAGAAGAACTGCAACGCCCAATGCAGGTCGTGTAACCGTTTCGACGAGGGGAACATACAGGGCTACCGCCGCGGGCTTGTCGCCAAATACGGAGAACCGGCGGTGCTCATGCTGGAAGCATCGAAGAACCGGATAAACAAGATTGCGGAATTTGAATATCGGGCGATGATTGACCATTACCGAAAGGAGGTCAAGCGCCTGAAAAAGGAGAAAGGAATAAAGTAATGGAAGAAGAATTTAAGAAAGTGAAATGCGACTGCCGGGACTGTCGCCGTGCCGGTCCCGTTGAGAATTTCATGGTCACTTGTACCATGCATGAGTATAAACGATCCGTTGGAATACGGATGTGCATGTATTTCCAGCCTAAAAATGTTCGACAAGGTAATAATAAAGGCGGTCGTAGATCCCGCTGATATTGGTACAATTGTCTTGAAGAACTATCTGGAGGAATGCAGTGAAGGGGATGAGGTATTCTACAAGTCCACCGCATACGCCAATTTCGACGGCTGTTTTATAGAGTTGCGGGGGAACAAATTACGCTGTAAGTGTTCCATCTGCAAATTGTATAGCAAGGGAAAGACAGGCAAGCTTGACAATAGCCGCCCGATGACCTTTGCGATGGCTGTCCGGACGATAAAGGAGCTGCTTTTAAGGCTCTGCGTACGGATGGAGAATGCGGTCGTCACCTACTATGAGGTGGGCATAACGATGAAGATGTCCCATCCAGCCGACGACTATATCCGTCAGGTCTGTGAGGCTTCGGGGCGCATATTATGGAATGACGCCAATTTCCCGGAAGCCAAGCAGAAGACAACGGAGAAGAGCAAGTACTTCCGGAAGGTCTTAAAGATCTACGACAAGACATTTGAAGCCGGGGAAAAGGGCCGCCATGTGGGAGACAATATCCTGCGGATCGAGACGGTATACCGCCATCAGTCGGTACCTCTGATCGAGCTGACGGATAATTTCTTTCTTTCCAAGATCGGGAGGATATTCTATAAGGACTGGTCTGAGTTGTGCTTCGTCCGGGAGCTGTCCGCCAAGAAGGGGATAAAGCTTTCCCAACTTGACAAGGCCCGCGAGATCCAACGGATCGGAGTGACGAGGTACAAGGAGCATTACAGGCGGATGTATCTTGCCCATAAGCTGACAAAGAAGCAGTGGGAGACCATCAGGACATTTGCAAACAACTGGGATGTGGAGCGTGGAAATTTTATCGAGGAGATAGGCGATTTGGAGAAGGAATTCAAGGACCGTCTTTTATCCAATTATCAGATCGGAATTTTTACGCCAATTCGGAGAAAGTCATAACTAATTGATTATCAAATATTTATACGGTTTATAAAAAGCACCTTATGGTGCGTCTTTAAAATATTGATAATTAAATAGTTATGAAAAATAAAAGAAGAATTTAACCAATTACGGCAACTTGTCCTATACAGCCCGCAGGGTTGTTGGGTACCAACATCAAGGGGCTGTAAAAATAAAAAAGGGATGAGATGATGATCCAAGGATACCCTGTCATCTGCAACGGGGTTAGTGATACAACCCGGCACCTTAAGCTGATGTGCAAGCGATGCCCGTTATATTCAAGGGTAAAGCAGCCGGTAAGAAAATCATGGATAGTATGTGGAATCAAAGAATGTATAATTAAAAAAAGACAGTTATGATATACGGGATGCCTTACATGGGAAGCAAAAACAAGATAGCGTCTTGGCTGATAAATAACCTGCCTTCAGCGGATGTTTGGATAGAGCCATTCTGCGGAGGGTGTGCAATGACGCACGCTGCTATCCTGTCAGGAAAATACAAAAGGTTTATAATAAACGATATTACAGACAGTGCGATGATGTTCATCGATGCTATCAATGGAAAGTTTAAGGAAGAAGAACGCTGGATAAGCCGTGAAGACTTCGAGAAGTTAAAGGATATAGAACCTTACATCAGGATATGCTGGTCGTTCGGAAATAACCAAAGGGAATACCTATACTCGCAAGAGATTGAGCCGTGGAAAAGGGCATTGCATCATGCCTACGTTTGGAAAGACCTATCGCTTTTTAAGGAGATGGGAATAACAACGACGGGTACATCGGACGATATAAGGAAAAACGAGGAAAGGTATAAACAGCAGTATATACGTTGGTGGCTGGCGCAGCAGCCATATACCGTTGAAGAACTTGATAAAATGATAGGGCGGTGTAAAAATGAGGTAAAACAGACAGAAGAACAATTGCGGGAGTACCTGTTGAAAGCTTTAAGACATTCCGGGTTGACGCAGCGGGAAGTGGGCGTGCGGTTGGGTACAAACATGGAACGCCATTACTTCGGGTGTTCTCAATGGTCATTTCCAACGCAGAGCGCTTACGAGAAGATGCAGGAGTTTATGCCGCTACTGGATAAGGATTACAATGAGATTGTGGGGCTGTATAAATTACACCAGAGATTGCAGAGTTTGCAGAGATTGCAGAGTTTGCAGAGTTTGCAGAGTTTGCAGAGTTTGCAGAGATTGCAGAGATTGCAGAGTTTGCAGAGATTGCAGAGTTTGCAGAGATTGCAGAGTGAATCAATAATAGCCACGCAAGGAGATTACAGAGAGATGATGTTACCGCAGGGAGAAAGCTATGTTATATACTGCGATCCGCCATATAAGGATACACAAGGTTACAATAGCATTTTCAACCATGATGAGTTCTATGCATGGGCGAGTATGCAGGATAACTGTTATATCTCAGAATATTCTATGCCGGACGATTTCGAATGTATCGCCATGAGAAAGAAAGGTGTATTGTTTGCTGGAGGTGAAACAAAGAAAGCGAATGAATGCCTGTATGTAAATAAACGAAAAGGGTACCGATCAGCAGCGATGCCGCTGTTTGGTAGTATATAAATAATTAAGTTATGCTAACAGGAACAACGAATTTAAACACTACCCTCAACTTAACCTACGTACTAACAGACGTAGTTGAAACGCTTCTGTATGATTTGAGGAGCGAGATGGGAAAGCAGGGTTATGAACTGCGCTATGACGCAAAGAGAAACTTCAACACAGCCATAGCCGCCATCAGGAGGTTAAAGCAGGATGTTGATAAAACACAGCCATCCACGCAGGAGGACTTCGGGAACGATTCAGACAGCTTATTGGCATTCATCCGTCTGTTGGTTGACAGATGCGGTGATGACGACAGGAAGATGTTTGAGTTTTACAATTACATCAAGCGGTTCCCGTCACAAGTGGGACTTGAACTGTCTGACGAGAAGAATGCGTTTGCACATATATTCAACAATGGAAATGAATCATAAACTCACTCATGGCTCTTTATTCAGCGGATTTGACGCTCCAAGCGTTGCCGCTTCATGGCTGGGCTGGGAAAACGCCTTCCATTGTGAGATTAACCCTTTCTGCAACGAGATACTAAAATATTGGTTTCCTAATTCAGAACATTATGAAGACATTACAAAAACAGACTTTAAAAAATGGAGAGGAAGGATCGATGTCCTTACAGGAGGATTTCCATGCCAGCCTTTCTCCCTCGCAGGTAGAAGAAAGGGAGCGGATGATAACCGCTACCTCTGGCCGCACATGCTCCGTGCTATACGAGAAATCAGGCCCACTTGGGTTATTGGTGAAAACGTTGCTGGAATCCTCACAATGGTACAGCCCGGCAAGGAGACTGAAATGGGATGCCAAACCTCTCTTTTCGGAGAGGATAATCGAAAAAGAATATTGCTACGACAAGAATACGTTGTCGAAACCATCTGTAAAGACCTTGAGCGAGAAGGATACTCCGTCCAACCGTTGCTTATTCCGGCTTGTGCCGTCGGAGCGCCCCACAGGAGAGACAGGGTATGGTTTGTTGCCCACACCGACCACCATAGATGCCGGTTCGGGAAGAATAAACAAAAGCAATTCACCAAATGCGAAAGAACGCCCAACAATAGCTTTAGCAGCAAGGAGAGGATTGCTACCGACACCAATGGCGAGCGATGCAACGACCGGAGCGATAATTGGAAAGAACGACCAATTTATTACGACAGGCAACGGTACTCCGAGAAAAATCAATCAGAATGGGACAAACGGAAGTATAGGACTGGCAAGAATTGTTCAACTGCTTCCGACTCCAACAATGAGAGATTACAAAGGTGCTCCCACGATAGAAAACATTCAAAAGAGAGGAAGAAATCCAATGACCAACAATTTAGCAGATTGCTTTGCACAAACTGGCAAGACTTCCCAACTCAATCCCCTGTTTGTCGAGGAAATGATGGGCTTCCCTTTAATGTGGACAACCTTACCATTCCTTTCACAAGATGGAGACAGGAATCAATCAAAGGATACGGAAACGCCATAGTCCCGCAAGTGATTCTTGAAATTTTCAAAGCGATAGAGGAAATAGAACAATCAGAGTAAAACAAGAATAGAAAGGAATCAAATAGTCCGTAAACACCTTGTAGTAATTTAGTAAGTTTGGAATGGAACGGATGGCCGACATCGACAAACATTAAGATACCATCTATCCTCGTTAGTCTTGCTTGCGTTGGCAGTACGAGTTACAAGGTCAAAACAGTAGCAGAGGAAAACCAAATTAACGGGAAATGCGGACTATTTATAAGTAACTAAAGATAGAAATGAATACAACATTTGAAAGGTCAGCTCACGCCACCGATGAGTGGTACACACCGAAAGAGATAATAGATGCCTTGGGGACATTTGACTTAGATCCATGCGCTCCGGTCAATCCGTTGTGGCAAACAGCAGATGTCATGTACAACAAGAACGATAACGGACTATCAAAAGAATGGTTTGGTCGTGTTTGGCTTAATCCCCCGTATTCCCGTCCGTTAATCGAACAGTTTGTCAAGCGGCTTGCGGAACATGGTAACGGCATCGCATTACTTTTTAACCGTTGCGACAGCAAGATGTTCCAAGATATCATCTTTGAGAAAGCAACAGCAATGAAGTTCCTACGTAATAGAATCAGATTCTTCCGTCCGGATGGCACCCGTGGGGATTCTCCCGGATGCGGTAGTATCCTAATTGCTTTCGGAAAGGAGAACGCAAAGGTGCTGAAAAGCTGTACCATTGCAGGAAAGTATGTACGAATCAATTAGAGTAAAACAATAAAGATATGAATAGAATTATATGTAAGGCTGGCGTATTAAGTAAAACAATACGGTTGCTACCATTTATAACAATTTACGCAAATCCTATGAAAGTTGGTTGGAAAGATTTTGCGATTGATATAGGAGGTTATGTTTCGCTATTGGAATTAATTTAAGGAACCAGCAAAATAATATAGAAATGAACCTGCAAAGTAAAATAGATTACTCCATAGCCTTACTTCGCAAGTGCGAACAGATGGCGCTTGATTATGACCCTGCTGATGGCTTTTATTTAGCCTTTTCAGGCGGAAAAGACAGCCAAGCTTTATATCACCTTGCGAAGATGGCAGGAGTGAAATTTAAGGCTCACATGAACCTCACTTCTGTTGATCCACCGGAGGTTATTCGATTTGTGAAGAAGAACTATCCGGATGTGGAGTTGATAAAGCCTAAAATGTCGATTTATGACATGGCATTGAAGAAGCATCTGATTCCAACCCGGACAATGCGTTGGTGTTGTGCCGAATTTAAAGAAATGTCCGGGGCGGGTAAAGTTACCTTGATAGGCATTCGTCATGCGGAAAGTGCCAGACGCTCAAAAAGAAGTGAAATAGAGACTGGAAAAAATGGGAAAGCGACCTTTTCCGGAAACTTCGATCAATGGAGCGAGCACAAAGAAAAGATGGTTACTTGTGTTGGAGGAAAGGACAAGATACTCGTATCTCCAATAATTCACTGGACAGACAAGGATGTATGGGACTTCTTGAATGGAAATGAAATAGAGCATTGCTCATTGTATGATGCAGGCTACAAGCGTATTGGATGTATTCTCTGCCCGATTCCAACCCGTAAGCAAAAGATAAAGGATTGCAAACGCTTTCCTCATGTAAAACGGAAATGGATTCAGACCATACAAAAACTCATTGATGCCGGATATATCAATCGAAATTTCACAGATGCGGAATTTGGCTTTAATTGGTGGATAAGCGATAAATCTTTTGGGCAATATTACGCAGATGAAGTACTGCAACAGAAGATAGAGTTTAATTCAAATCAGGAAGAAATATGAAGAAAAAGAAAATGTATATCAGTCTGCCCATTAGCGGCTTTCCGCTTAGCGATGTCGCTTTGGAAGCGGAGCAATACAAACTAATGTGGGAAGAGGAAGGCTTCGAGGTTGTGACACCTTTCGATTTGTCACCGGATAGTGAAAAGCCATACTCTTACCACATGGGAAAGGATATCGAGGGGCTTCTAACATGCGATGCTGTTTATTTCGCTCCCGGCTGGGTGGATTCAAAAGGGTGCAATCTTGAATATGCCGCTGCTAAGATTTACGGAAAAACAATTTATACATAGCAATTATGAAAACAATTAAAGGATTTAAGGGGTTCGACAAGGACCTGAAATGTAAAGGCTTTCAATACGAAGTAGGAAAGACTTTTGAGGAAGATGGAGAAGTGAAGGTATGTGAGAAGGGATTTCATTTTTGTGAGAATCCCGCAGACGTGTTTGTCTACTATCCACCTTCTTATGATGGGAGTTTGAATCGGTTCTGTGAAGTATCCGGAAGCGGTAAAATGGACAAAGAATCGGATGGCAGTAAAGTAGCCTGTTCAAAGATTCATATTTCTGCTGAGATTGGATTAAAGGGGCTGATAGATGCGTGGGTTAAATTTATTCTTGATAAAGTAGATAAGAATAAAAAAGAATCCAACACTGGCTGCTATTCGGCTGCGACCAACACTGGCAGATATTCGGCTGCGACCAATACTGGCTACCGTTCGGCCTCGACCAACACTGGCGACTATTCGGCCGCGGCCAACACTGGCGACCGTTCGGTTGCGACCAACACTGGCGACTGTTCGGCCGCGGCCAACACTGGCGCCTGTTCGGCCGCGACCAATACTGGCTACCGTTCGGCTGCGACCAACACTGGCGACCAGTCGGCTGCGACCAACACTGGCAGATATTCGGCTGCGACCAACACTGGCAGATATTCGGCCGCGACCAACACTGGCGACTATTCGGCCGCGACCAACACTGGCGACTATTCGGCCGCGACCAACACTGGCGACCGTTCGGCTGCGATCAACACTGGCTGCTGTTCGGTTGCGACCAACACGGGCGACCGTTCGGCTGCGACCAATACTGGCTACCGTTCGGCAGCGGAAGTCTCAGGAAAGGCATCTATAGCCATAGTGACAGGAATGGAAAGCAAGGCTAAAGGCGCTATCGGATGCTGGATCGTCCTTACGGAAAGGGATGTATGGGATGGAGAAACCTTTCCGATATTGTCGGTGAAGGCGTTTAAAGTTGATGGAAAAGAGATAAAGGCTGACACCTATTACAAGCTTGTAAATGGGGAGCCGATGGAAGTAGAATAAATATTTAATAGTATGGAAAGTTTGGAAATAACAAAAGATTTCATTATGAATCTTTATCAAAATGGGAATGAAGAGGTTAAGGATCTTCTAATAAAAAGGTATGGTGAAAAAATGTTTGCTCCTTTCGACTACCGGAATATGAAAACACTTCATGAAGTGTTTGAACATCTTAGAGAAATAGAGCAAGTTCCGAGAAATTTTCCTTACGTAATCGATGAGATAAGTAGATCAAGTAACGCATTGACTAACTTGCTCTCAATTACAAGAGCGATCAATAATGGGAAACCTTTTGATGATTTCGGGAAAGGATATTGTCCTTTTTGGAAATTTTCGGATTCGGCGTCAGAAGATTCAAGGAGAATAAAGCCTATAGGTGATAAAAACTATGTGAGATATAGTGGTGTGTGTGCTCATGATTATGATGCTACTATGAATTTTCCTATCTCTTTTAATAGTGAGGAAAAAGCGGAATATGCCGCCAGACAATTTGAGAGTATCTTCTTTGGATATTATATGATTGAATTATTGGAGGAAAAGGATGAAGAATAAAAGACAGTTGAAATTCGTCAGCATCCAATCCAAGGTTTCTCCGGAGACAGCGGAAAGGATAGACCGGATAGTCAAGGATGGCGGCTTTGAAAGCCGCTACGAATTGATGCAGTATCTTCTGACCGCATTCTTAAAATATGCGGATAAGGAGATGGAGGGAACGGATGAAGTTCGGGAGTTTGCAAAGATATTCGAGGGCTACCAGAACAAGAAGAACCGGATAATAACCACCAAGCCGGGCGGTAACAGGAATATGAAGCTGGTGGAAAGCATCAACATATTTAGTGAGACGGGAAAGAAGGGATATGTATGCAAACGTCTTGTTTTGAATGGTGACAAGGAAAGCATCACATCCAACAACGAGAGCGCGGTGCGTTCGGTAATGAGGAAACTATTCCCGGATATTGCCGGATATATAGAGGGTATCGGTAGTGATATAGGTGAATCCAGCTATATAAAGATACTGGAGTACATCATAGAGAATAAGCCTGATGATATCCGTCAGAGTGTAGAGGATGAGTTCAAACGGCAGTCTCCCGATGTCAAGTACGGAGATACTCCCATACGTTTAAAGCATAAGACAGTAAATGAGTTATGAGCAAGAATGCTGATTATAATAGAATGATACAGTCCAAGAGATGGCAGGAGTTGAGAAGGAAGAAGATAAACTCATCCCCTGTATGTGAGGACTGCAAGGACAAGGGAATTATAGAGCCGGCAACGGAAGTCCATCACATCATACCTGTAGAGACGGCCGCCAGCGTTGCAAGTATGGAATATCTGATGTTTGACTTTGACAATCTCAGGTCCCTGTGCCATGAGTGCCACAAGAACGCGCACGTTCGGTTGGCATCGAAGAAGAAAGAGAACGTGCAGGAGAATAACCGGCGCGTGACGGAGCGGTTCAGAAAGAAATTTCTTTGAGGAGGGGGGCGTGTTTTTTTCTTCCGCCCCCTTTTCCCGCCCCCCATTCCACCAAAAAAGGCGGGTCTCCCCGCCTTTTTGTT
>OIYS01000272.1_pt1 | contig 38595 bp, 25 predicted proteins | sample 1588271 | NCBI WGS metagenome assembly OIYS01 (sample SAMN03283286) | human gut metagenome | biome: human-associated habitat; material: feces | host: Homo sapiens | place: Peru | collected 2012
ATTGCAGGCAGGCGCCGCGGCTATAACCGCGCCTATTTCCATACGCTTTGCGGCGTACCCGTCGTGATAAATTTCGTCCACAATTCCCGTAGCCAAGCCTATTTGGTTGCCGTAGGAGGAATAACCGTCCGCCGCGGTGGTAACTATTTTTCTTTGCGGCAGCTTACCCGGCAGCGTTTCAGATACCTTTTTAAGCGGATCAGCAGCGCCCGTAACTCGCATAGCGCCGTAAACATAGGACCTGCCCGAAAGCGGATCGCGTATTGCGCCGCCTATGCAGGTTGCCGCCCCGCCGAACGGCTCTATTTCGGTCGGGTGATTGTGAGTCTCGTTTTTAAAGAGCAACAGCCAGTCCTCGTCCTTGCCGTCAACATTCACCTTAATTTTAACGGTGCAGGCGTTTATTTCTTCCGATTCGTCCAGCTTTTCAAGGCAGCCCTTGGCTTTTAAATATTTAACCGCAACGGTTGCAATATCCATAAGGCAAACGGGCTTTGTTCTGCCGAGCTCTTTACGCATTGAAAGATAATCGTTATATGCGCTTTGCAGCAGCTCGTCCTCAAAAACCGCGCCGTCAATGTGGGTCAAAAACGTGGTGTGGCGGCAGTGATCCGACCAGTATGTATCAATCATTCTGATTTCGGTCATAGTGGGGTCGCGGTGCTCGGACTTAAAATAATCCTGACAAAACTTAATATCGTCCTTGTCCATTGCAAGCCCGTATTTGCTTACAAAATCGGCAAGACCTTTATTATCAAGCGAGGTAAACCCGTCAAGCGTTGCCACCGACTCGGGTATATTGTATTTTAAGACAAGCGTTTGCGGCTTTTCAAGCGCCGCCTCGCGTGCCTCAACGGGATTTATAACATACTTTTTAATTGCTTTCAGCTCGTCCGCGGTAATATCGCCGTAAAGCATATAAACCTTTGCCGTGCGGATAAGCGGTCTGTCGCCCTTTGATATAAGCTGAATACACTGCGCGGCGGAGTCTGCGCGCTGATCAAACTGACCGGGAAGATATTCCACGGCGAAAACCGCCGCGCCGTCGTTTTCAAGACATGAATATGTATTATCAAGCTGCGGCTCCGAAAAAACGGTGTTTACCGCGTAATCAAAAAGCTCTTTCGTTATGTTTTCCGCGTCATAGCGGTTAATTACGCGAAGTGAAGTAACGCTTTTTATCTGCAAAAGCGTATTAATATCGTTAAGCAGCGCTTTAGCCTCTGCCGCAAGCTCCTTTTTCTTTTCTGTAAATATACGGTATACCATATCAGTTTTCCTTTCCGGCGTTAAGCGCCTTTAAGCCTATATCCCTGCGGTAGAACGCATTTTCAAACGAAATTTTTTCTGCCTTTTCATAAGCCGCGCAAAGCGCCTCTTTAAGCGTGGGGGCGGTTGCGGTAACGCCCAGCACCCTGCCGCCCGAGGTTACAAGCCTGCCTTCCTTAATTTCTGCGCCTGCCACGAAAACGCTGCCCTTTACGCTTTCGTCCATTTTAATTTCAAAGCCCTTTCGGTAAGACTTAGGGTACCCGCCCGATGCTATTATAACGCAGGCGGCGGCGCCGTTTTTAAACCGTACCTCGGTGTTTTTTAACGTGCCGTTTGTAACCGCGCGCATAACCGTGAAAAGGTCGCTTTCAAGCAGGGGCAGCACAACCTGCGTTTCGGGGTCACCGAAACGGCAGTTGTATTCTATTACTTTAGGGCCGTCTGCCGTCAGCATAAGCCCAAAATAAAGGCAGCCCTTAAAGGTGCGCCCCTCGGCGTTCATAGCGTTTACCGTGGGTAAAAATATTTTTTCCATACACTGCTTTGCAACTTCGGGGGTGTAGTAAGGGTTCGGCGCTATTGTTCCCATACCGCCTGTGTTAAGCCCCTTATCCCCGTCCAGCGCGCGTTTGTGGTCCATTGAAGAAACCATGGGGATTACCGTTTCACCGTCCGTAAACGAAAGCACAGATACCTCGGGGCCTGTTAAAAATTCTTCTATAACAATTTTTTCGCCGCTTTTGCCGAAGACCTTATCCTCCATAATATCATGTACGGCGCGTTTTGCGTCTTCCCGCGTTTCGGCAATAATTACGCCTTTACCGAGCGCTAAACCGTCCGCCTTAATAACGGCGGGCAGCGGCGCTGTTTCAAGGTATGAAAGCGCACTTTCGGGATTATCGAAAACCTCATAAGCGGCAGAGGGTATGCCGTATTTTTTCATAAGATTTTTTGAAAAAACCTTGCTACCCTCAATAATCGCCGCTTTTTTATCGGGTCCGAAACAGGGAATACCCGCCTTTGTAAGCTCGTCCACCGCGCCGAGGCACAGCGGGTCGTCGGGTGCAACCACAGCGTAATCAATTTTATTTTCGTTTGCAAATTTCACCTGCGCCGCTATATCGGTAGCGCCGATATTTACGCAAACTGCGTCTTCGGCAATTCCGCCGTTGCCCGGCAGCGCGTAAAGCTCGGTTATCTCTTTGCTTTCCTTAAGCTTTTTAATAATGGCGTGCTCTCTCCCGCCGCCGCCTATAACCATTACCTTCATTTGAAAAACTCCTTATCAGTGGTGGAAAAGCCTCATACCCGTAAACGCCATTGCAATGCCGTATTTATTGCAGCAATCAATTACAATATCGTCGCGAATAGAGCCGCCCGGCTCTGCAATATAGGAAACGCCGCTTTTATGCGCGCGCTCTATGTTATCGTCAAACGGGAAAAATGCGTCGGACCCTAAAGATACGCCCGAAATACCCGATAAATAATTCTTTATTTCCTCATCAGTCAGCGGTTCGGGGCGGGTTTTAAAGTATTTCTGCCATATGCCGTCGGCGCAAACGTCCTCTTCGTTGCGGTTTATAAAGCCGTCTATAATATTATCGCGGTCGGGGCGTCTTATATCATCCTTAAACGGCAGCTCAAGCACGCGGTCATACTGCCGCAAAAACCAAGTATCAGCCTTAGAGCCTGCAAGACGTGTGCAATGCACGCGCGACTGCTGCCCCGCGCCCACGCCTATCGCCTGTCCGTCAAACGCGAAGCAGACCGAATTTGACTGGGTGTATTTAAGGGTTATAAGCGAAATTATAAGGTCGCGGCGGGCGCTTTCGGGTATATTCTTATTCTCAGTCACAATATTATTAAGCAATGAATTATCGATTTTAAAATTGTTTCTGCCCTGTTCAAAGGTTACGCCGAAAACCTGCTTGCGCTCTGTCGGTTCGGGAATATATTCGGGGTCTATTTCAACTATATTGTAGCCGCCCTTGCGCTTTGTTTTTAAAATTTCAAGCGCCTCGGGCTCATAACCGGGGGCTATAATGCCGTCGGACACCTCGCGCTTTATAAGCTCGGCGGTCTTTTTATCGCATATATCGGAAAGCGCCACCCAATCGCCGAAAGAGCACATACGGTCGGTTCCCCTTGCCCTTGCGTACGCGCAGGCAAGCGGCGAATCGTCAAGCCCCTCTATATCATCCACAAAGCAAGCCTTTTTAAGTTTATCGGACAGCGGAATACCCACCGCGGCGCTTGTGGGGCTTACGTGCTTAAACGAGGTGACGGCGGGCAGACCCAGCGCCTCCTTCAGCTCCTTTACAAGCTGCCAGGAATTAAACGCGTCAAGAAAATTTATGTAGCCGGGCTTACCGTTAAGAATTTTAATAGGCAGCTCCGCGCCGTTTTCCATAAATATTTTGGCGGGCTTTTGGTTTGGATTGCAGCCGTATTTCAGTTCAAACTCTTTCATTTTTTATCTCCCGTTTTTGTTTATTATCTTATCGGTGTACTTGCCTGTTTCAATATCGGTATAGCGCACATAAAGTGAAATTTTGTTATCCTCATTCAGGCTTTCCCATATTTCGTTTGCAAATTCCTCAATATCAGCCTTAATATTTACTCTGCGCGGCTCGCCCGTAAATGTGGGCAGCGGGTCGCCGTTGCAGTTATAGGTGTGTATAAAGTGCCCAAGCCCCGCAACCGACGGATAAGAATATGTGTAACGGCAGCAGTCAGAGCCGTTTTCATCTATGCTTTTAAGTATACTCATTTCATAATTAAAGCCGTTTTTAAAATAAAGTATACCGCTTATTCTGGGGGTGAAATTCGGCGCGTCAGGCTCAAATTCACGGGTTTCAAGCGATTCTTTAAAGCTTTTGCCATCGCTCATTAAATTATATACCGTGTCCGTTTGGTCGCCGTTCGTAACAATAAGGCTTTTTTCCGTTTTGCGAACGGCATTGTAAATTATAAGCGACGGGTCGCTCACCTTTGAAACGTCAAAAGGCTCGGTTTTAAGCGTTTCACCCTCTTTCACAAACACGCGGTTGCGGCTGTTTTCGCTTCTGCCCATAATAAAGTACGCGCACACCGCATTTTTCCTATCGGGCGAGGTTCCTATAACTATTCCGCGCCCCGCATACTCGTTGTCTTTTAAAAGGGTAGATATATCGTAGGATTTATATACGTTCATTTTTCCGCTCCTTAATTTCTTTGCAAACCTTTTCGGCAGCCGCAGGCAGTATTATCCACTCGGCGTTTTCCATAACCCGCTTTTGCAGAATTTCGGGCGTGTCGTTCTCTTCAATATCAACCGCCTTTTGCATTATAATTCTGCCGCCGTCGGGTATTTCGTTAACAAAATGCACCGTAGCGCCCGTCACCTTAACGCCGTAATCAAGCGCCGCTTTGTGAACTCTAAGCCCGTAAAAACCCTCGCCGCAAAAGGACGGTATAAGCGACGGATGCACATTTATTATCCTCTCGGGGTAGCGCTTTACAAACTCCGCGCTTAAAATGCTCATAAAGCCCGCAAGCACAATAACCTCGATTTTTTCTTTTTCCAGCGCGTTTAAAATGCTTTCTTCAAATTTCTTTTGCGAAATTCCCTTTCTTTCGCAAACCACAGTTTTAATTCCCGCGTTTTCAGCCCTTTTAATGGCGTAGGCGTTTTTATTGCTTGAAACCACAAGCCTTATTTCGCCGCTTGTTATGATACCGCTTTTTTGGGCGTCTATCAGCGCCTGCAAATTTGTTCCGCCGCCCGACACCAGCACCGCAAGATTTACCTTATTATTCAATTATAACACCCTCGTCGGATTTAATAACCGAGCCTATAATATAAGCGTCCTCGCCGTTTGCTTTAAGAATTTCAATTGCTTTTTCCTTATCCTCATCCGCTACGGTCACGCTCATACCCACGCCCATATTAAATGTGTTGAACATATCGCGCTCAGGTATATTGCCCTTTTCTTCAATAAGGCAGAATATCGGCGGAATTTTAAGCGAAGATTTATCAACCTTAACCGAGTAACCCTCGGGCAATGCGCGCGGTATATTTTCGTAAAATCCGCCGCCCGTTATGTGCGATACCGCTTTTACATTCACCTTTTCAAAAAGCGCAAGCATTGATTTAACATAGATTTTGGTAGGCTCTAAAAGCGTATCGCCGAGCGTTTTGCCGTCAAGCTCTTTAAGTGGAGAGGTAAGGTCGCAGTTTTCAATATCAAACACCTGCCGCACAAGCGAAAAGCCGTTTGAATGTACTCCTGAGGAAGCCAGCGCAATCACCGCGTCGCCCTCTTTAACCGTGTTTTTTTGCAGCATTTTAGCTTTATCTACAATACCCGTGCAATAGCCCGCAAGGTCGTAATCATCTTCGGGCATAAGTCCCGGGTGCTCGGCAGTCTCGCCGCCTATAAGCGCGCAGCCTGCCCTCACGCAGCCCTCAGCCACGCCGCTTACTATTTCGGCTATTTTTTCGGGGTAATTCTTGCCGCAGGCAATATAATCAAGAAAGAAAAGCGGCTTTGCCCCGCAGCAGATTATATCGTTAACACACATTGCAACGCAGTCTATGCCTATTGTATTGTGGCGGTCAAGCAGCATTGCAAGCTTGATTTTTGTGCCTACGCCGTCGGTGCCCGAAACCAAAACGGGTTCTTCAATGCCTTTAAGGTCAAGCCCGAAGCAACCGCCGAAGCCGCCCACATCGTCAAGGCAGCCCGCCGTTTTTGTTCTTGCAATGTGGCTTTTCATAAGCTCAACCGACTTATACCCTGCGGTTATATCAACGCCGGCGGCGGCGTATGATTTTGACTGTGAATTATTCATTGCCGTTCTCCTTGTTTTCGGAAATTTTAGTTTCAAATCTGTTTTTCATGGGCGCCGATGGTATTTCGGTCGGGTATTTTCCGTCAAAACAGGCGGTGCAGTAGCCCGTGCCGTGAACGCCCTTTGCAATCTGTTTTACACTTTCAACGCTTAAATACCCGAGCGAATCAACGCCTATAAGCTTTGCTATTTCATCAACCGAGTGCTTGCAGGCTATCAGGTTTTCTCTGGAGTCAATATCCGTTCCGTAATAGCAGGGGTTCATAAACGGCGGTGCGGACACGCGCATATGTATTTCTTTAGCGCCCGCCTCGCGCAAAAGCTTTACTATTCTGGCGCTTGTGGTGCCGCGCACAATTGAATCGTCTATCATAACGATTCGCTTTCCGCGCGCCACCTCGGCTATGGGGTTCAGCTTTATTTTAACCTTATCCTCGCGGCTTTTCTGCCCCGGGGCTATAAAGGTTCTGCCTATGTATTTATTTTTTATAAAGCCTATTTCATAGGGTATGCCCGATTGCTTTGAGTAACCTAAAGCCGCGTCCAACCCCGAATCGGGCACGCCTATTACCACATCAGCCTGCACGGGATGCTCAAGCGCTAAAAACGCACCCGCCCTTTGCCTTGCGGTATGCACCGAGCAGCCGTCTATTACCGAATCGGGGCGCGCAAAATAAATGTACTCAAAAACGCAAAGCGAACAGGGCGCTTTTTGGCAATGGTCTTCAATAGTTCTGACCCCGTTTTTATCAAACACAACTATCTCGCCCGGCTTTATATCGCGTATAAATTCCGCCCCCACCGCGTCAAGCGCGCAGCTTTCGGAAGCCACAATGTATCTTCCGTCCTCTGTTTTACCGTAGCAAAGCGGTCGAAATCCGTTTTCATCGCGCACCGCAATAAGCTTTGACGGCGACATTATAACCAGCGAATACGCACCCTTAATGCGGTTCATTGCGGCGTTTACCGCCTGCTCTATTGAGGGGGCGGTAAGGCGCTCCTTTGTTATAATGTAAGAAATCACCTCGGTATCGCTTGTGGTGTGGAAAATTGAGCCTTCAAGCTCTAATTCGCGCCTTAGCTCCCCCGAATTTATAAGGTTGCCGTTATGCGCCAGCGCCATTTTGCCCTTTATATGATTTACCACTATGGGCTGCGCATTGCTGCGATCGTTTGAGCCGGTAGTGCCGTAGCGCGCATGACCTACTGCAATATTGCCCTCTCCGAGACTCTCTATTATTTCGGGTGTGAAAACGTCGTTTACAAGACCCGTATCTTTATAAGCCTTAAAAACGCCGTCGTCATTTACCACTATTCCGCAGGATTCCTGCCCGCGGTGCTGGAGCGCGAACAAGCCGTAATACGCAGTGCTTGCAACGTCGCTTGTTTCCCCCGAGTATACTCCGAATACTCCGCATTCTTCTCTTAAACTGCTCATTTAAGCCTCCAAATATCAGTTGCCGAAAACTCTTTTCATCATTTCGTTGTATGCGTCTTCAACTCCGCCCATATCGCGGCGAAAACGGTCTTTATCAAGCTTTTCATTTGTGTCGGCGTCCCAAAAGCGGCAGGTATCGGGCGATATTTCATCAGCCAAAACAATTGTACCGTCCTTCAGTCTGCCGAACTCAAGCTTAAAGTCTACCAATTTAACATTGAGAGAAAGGAAGTATTCTTTAAGAATATCGTTGACCTTAAACGCCATAGCTTTTATTTCTTCAATTTCCTTTTTGGTTGCAAGCCCTAAAGCCAAAGCGTGATAAGAATTTATAAGTGGGTCGTGCAAATCGTCGTTTTTATAAGAAAACTCTATAGTAGGCTCTGCAAATACAATTCCCTCCTCCACGCCGTAGCGCTTTGCAAACGAGCCTGCCGAAATATTGCGTATTATAACCTCAAGCGGAACAATTGATACTTTTTTCACCACCGTTTCGCGGTCGTTAAGCTCCTCGACAAAATGTGTGGGAACGCCGTGCTTTTCAAGAAGGCGACAAAGATAGTTTGACATTCTGTTATTTATAACGCCCTTGCCGGTTATTGTGCCTTTTTTCAGCCCGTCAAGCGCGGTCGCGTCGTCCTTATAAGATACTATTACCAAATCGGGGTCGTTTGTGGCATAAACCTTCTTTGCCTTGCCCTCATACAGCTGTGTTGTTTTTTCCATTTTGAATTCCTCCGTTAATTAAACTCTTTTTCTATTGCCGCATTTTTTTCAAGTACCCTTTCGGCGTCGGCTTTGCGCTTTTCTTCGAGCTTTTCTGCCAAAGCGCCGTCGGTTACGCTTAAAATTTCTATGCATAACAAAGCGGCATTAACAGCACCGTCAATCGCAACCGTGGCAACGGGAATACCCGAAGGCATCTGTACGGTTGAAAGAAGTGCGTCAATACCGCCTAAATTACCCGATTTTATAGGTATACCAATAACCGGCAGAGTTGTGTTTGCGGCAACAGCTCCGGCTAAGTGCGCCGCCATTCCAGCTGCCGCTATCACGGCACCGAAGCCGTTCTTACGCGCCGATTTACTGAAACGCGCTGCCTCCTCGGGCGTGCGGTGCGCCGAAAAAACGTGTATTTCAAACGGCACACCGAATGAGGAAAGTGTGTCCGCCGCTTTTTTTACAACCGGCAAATCGCTGTCGCTTCCCATAATTATTGCTATTTTTTTCATTTTATCCCCTCCGGAATTAAAAAGGGCATACTTGTCCATTAAAAAAGGATAAGTATGCCCAGACGGTCGGCGTTTAAGCTTTTCGGTCCATGTGGTGCTCCACTTATCCGTCAGTCCCGAAAGCCTTTTCGTATGTTTGAATTATACCATAGCCGCAGCGGTTCTGTCAAGCGGTATTTTAAGGGATATGCCGAAAGAAAAACACTTAACATGTCAGTTTTATCTGCCGCGGCAATTTCAGGGCTTGAATTTCACGCAGAAATGCTGTATAATAAAAATTGAAGATACATGTATGCTTAAATTACAGCAACATGTATCTTTACAACCGAACGATATCGGCATATGTTGCTTTATAAAAAATGAATAATACGGTGACGGTGTATATGAAAACAGAAAAGCTTTATCAGAAAATCAAGAACGAAATACGGCTGGAGCTCGGCAAATACGGCCCGGGAGAATTTGTCAATACAGAGGTATCCTTGGCCGCTAAATACAATGTTAGCCGCCCTACGGTAAGAAAGGCGGTTGACGCGCTTGTAAGTGAGGGCGTGCTGAAAAGGATCGCCGGCAAGGGGCTTGTAATCCCCGATGATAACAATATTCCCGAAAGTCACAGCAAATCTATTCTTATAGTGGTGAATATACAGAAAGAGGATGTCAACCTCTTTTCAAAATCCATATTGGGAATTATAGATTACGCAAACGAAACCGATTTTACTTACAAAATAATAAATCAGGACGATAAGGAAAAGCGCAACCAAATTCTCCGTGAAATTAATTTCAAATCATATGCGGGCGCAATTGTTACCGCCTACGGTGACAGCAGCGACAAGGAAATGATAAACATTATCAAATCAAATAATCTTCCGCTTGTCCTTATTGATAACCCGCTCGACAAGGGCATATATAACTACGTTGTTGCGGACGATTATACCGGCGGATACATGATAGGCGAACATTTAGGTAAACTGGGACATAAAAAAATTGCCTTTCTTTCCACGGTTAATCCCGCCAAAACCGTTGAAAACAGAATTTCGGGTATTACCGACGGTCTTGCGGCTTACGGCACGAAAATCGACTCAAAGGATATTGTACGGCTTACCGATGAAAAGGAAGCGGAAATATATATATCAAAAAGAATTTCATCTGGCAATTTCGATTACACCGCTATTGCCTGCTGCAACGATATTATGGCGCTTTATGTTTACAAGGCGCTTACAGCCCTCGGCTTTAATGTTCCGGGCGATATTTCCCTTACCGGCTTTGACGGCTCGCTCGGGGAAATACTTTCACCCGTAAATTTCACAACGGTAAATATTCCGGGCTATAAAATGGGCTATGAGGCGGCGCAGCTTTTAATAGACATGGTATTCAAAAAGACCGACGGCTGCAAAAAGCGGATACTTGACGTGGAATTTAAAAACGGCTGCACAACAGCGCCCGTAAACAGCTGATATATCATTTCGGAGACATGTAATATGAAAAAAAGAATCAAGGCATTTTTTATAAAATTGAAAAATTACGTTTTAAACAATAAAAAAAGAACCGCGGTCATTCTTGCAAGCGCGGTTTCGGTTACGGTCTGCGCAATAATACTTATGAGCATTTTTATACCGAAAAAGAATAATTTTGACGGATACAGAAATTTCAACGTTAAAGAAATAGTGCAGGACGGTATTGTTATTTCCGGCAACCCGGTTGATTTTCCGAAACTGAAAAAAGAAAACCCCGATATATGCGCATGGATACGAATTGACGGCACGGCAATAGATTACCCGGTGCTCAGAAGCGATACGCTTGAGGAAGAGGATTTTTACCTTAATCACGATTATAAAAAGAAAAACGCCTCGCACGGAGCCGTTTATATGCAGAAAATAAATGACGAAACCTTTATAAGCAACAACACCGTGCTTTACGGGCACGATATGCTTGACGGCTCAATGTTTGCAGATGTAAAAAAATACCGCAATCAGAGCTTTTTGGAGAAAAATCAGCAAATTAAAATTTACACTCCGAAAAGAATACTTACATACAAAATTTTTTCGGCGTACAAAACCGATGACAGCAATATACTCGATACCTACAATTTTTACGACGAAGCGTCCTTTAATAAGTTTATAGAAGACTGCAAAAAATCAAATGTCTGCGATAAATCGGTATCACCGAAATTCGGCGACAAACTTATAACGCTCAGTACCTGCACAGGCTCTGAAAGCGAAAGGTTTATAGCGGTCGGCGTATTGCTTTCAAGCGTATTGACGAAATAGACGTTACACAGCGGCTTTGTTACCGACTCTGTATCAATTATATAAAATCAGCCTGTTGCTGTCGGTTTGACCGATAACAACAGGCTTTCGTTTTAATTATTTAAAATATCTCCACAGTGGCAATTTTCCATTTTGTAAGTTTCAGTTCTATGCCGCCGTCGGTAATATCAAGCCTTGTTATTCTTCTGCCGTCAAGCTCGGTAAGGTATGCTTCCTTTGCAAAATCCGGAAGACTTACGCGCCCGCTCTTAGTTTCATCCGACGCGTTAAAAAGCCTTATTTCCGTGTGCCCGTTATCAAGCGGCGCACAGGTTGTGTAAACAAACGCGGGCTCTTTAATTTCCATAAGCGGGCGGTATTTTCCATAGCCTTTACCGACCGTATTATAGCTTAAAGGCGGGCATTGCAAAAAGTCAAGCCTGCGGCAGAGGGAGGCAAAATCCTCTTCTGCGCCGAACGGAACTATTTGGTATTTAAAGGTCATTTTTTCAAGCAGCTGGCAGTCTGTGCCCGGCTTGTCTTCGCCTGTGGTGCGCCAAAAGCTCCTGAAAAGCGTTAAATCAATATCCCCGTTTTCGGCTGCGGCGCACTCGTGAATACCGTATGCCGAGAGAACCGCAAGCCCGCGCTTCCCGTCGGTTTTATACACTATACCCGAGGTCTGCCTTTCTGTAACGTCACATTCCTTCCAATCGGCGGTGGCGGTGTTTATTCCGCACCTGCGCTCTACCCTGCCGAACGGCTGATTAACAAAATAGGTGGGTGAAGTAATCCCCGTAGGGAATTTCACCTTTAAGCGGTGGTCCTTAACATTATTGTCAATTTCGGTTTCCACCGTTACAAATCTGTCGTTTTTCGCAAGGGTGACCGTGTTCTTTACAAAGAATTCCTTTGTTTTTGCAGAGCGGCGCTTAACGCCTGTGCAGTCCATATCTTCGGGCAGCAGCATTTTCTGCAGCGATTCAAATACTATTCTGTTGCAGTTGTTCTCTACAATGCTTATATACGCCTCGGTCGCCGTGGTTACACGGTCGTTTACGGGGTTTGAATGGAACCAGCCGTCCCCTATTTCGCCCTCGTCTGTAAGAGTGAGCAGGCGGCTGTATTTACAGCCTGTTTCAATATCCGTCAGGGTAAACGTACCGTCGGCAGAAAACGCTATTTCCAACTTTTCGCCCCTTGCCGAAAGCGGCGTGTACGGCATTTTTTCAAGATAGCGCGTAGGCGTATCAAAGGGCTTTACAACATACTCTGTAACCGAGCATGCGCCGAGTTCCGCGTCAAAATTTATAACATAGCTGTTATAATCCTTCATATCCGAAATACCGTAGGGCACCTCGTTCCCGTCGGAATCATAAAGCCTGAACGCGGCTGTTTTTTCATAACCGAAGCCGTTGACATAGCGCGGGAAGTCATCCTCAAACCGTATTTCTGCGTTTATATTCCGCTTTGTTTTATAGGGCAGAGGATTTAAAATTCTCAAAAGTTTAACTTCCCCGCCGCAGGAAACGCTGCTTTCGGCAAAGACAGATAAATCCCCGCACAGCAATTCCTCCGCCGAGCCTATAACGCGGTTGCAGATAAGCCTCGTTTGGTCAAAGCGGTACATCATATCGCGGTGAACCTGGTCTACCGAGCAGCCGCATATAGAATCATGCGGGTGATTAAGCAAAAGATACTTATTCGCAACCCTTAAAAAGCCCATGGGCAGCTTTGTAAGGCGCAAGCCGTAAAGCGGCGAAACCAGCTTTTCAAGCAAGGACTGGTTAATATCGTTATACTTCTTTACGGGGTATCTTGATGATAAAGTGTTTGAAATAAGATATTTGTAAAAGCCTTTCCCCTTTGCCGTTTCGGCAAGCTCGCCCTTTAATACCGGCATAAGGCTTACATATTCATCCTGCGCCTTATTTATTTCGTCAATACCCGTGTGGTATATTTCGGCGTCGGGGTATATTCTCCTGAGCGCGTTTAAATAACGGTCGGTATCATAGCGATAGCCCGAGTGGTCGCCCGCGTCAAAGCTCACCACCACGGGAACCTCGCCCGACATTTCTATAAGCCCGTCGAAATATTCCTTTACCATTCTGTCAAACTCTTCATCCGATACATCCTCGGGAATACGGTTCGCAAAATCGGTGAAATCAAGGTAACCGCTTCGGTCCCGCAGTCTGTAGGCTGTAACCTCGCTGCCGTCGGGCGACTGCCAGCGGAAATTAGGCGGCGCGGTGTGTTCGTTTACACCCCTGCCGAGAACGGTATGGTAAAGCCCCATTCCCGCAAATATCTGCGGGGTTTGGCAGGCGTGCCCGAAAATATCGCATATATAGGCGTTTTTGGCGGGTTCTACGCCGTATTCTTCCCTTGCCTTTTTCATTCCGAGGCGCAGATTTTTAATAATGCTTTCGCCGCTTAATAAAAATTCGTCGGGCATATTATACCAGGGTCCTATAATTATCTGACCGTTATTTATAAGCCGCGTCAGCTTTTCCCGCATTTCGGGGCATATTTCAAGATAATCGTCAAGCACAACTGTCTGACCGTCAAGGTGAAAGACCTCGTCCGGCTTTTTCAAAAGATTTTCAATTACCTCTGTCAGCATACCGACCAGCCTGTACCTAAAGCTCTGAAACGGCTCGTACCACTCTCTGTCCCAGTGCGTTCCGGAATGTATGAATATTTTCATGAATTTACTCCTTTGCATTCATCGCTGCCGTGTAAGGCTTATCCAGCTTTTCAAGCGATTTATCAAGATAACCGTATTTGTTCCTTTTAAGCCAGCAGATTTTAAAGCGGTTATAAACCGATTCCCTTTGCGCAGCGAAATCCTCAAGATATTTTTTCGCGGCGTTTGCGTCTCCGTCGCGCGTACAAACGTAGTAAAGCCCTATAAGCTGCATCCATGAAACCATATCCGCCGCTGTTTCAAGCTCCTCTTTTATAAGCGCGCCGTCCTCGCAGGCGGGATCTGCCTGCAAAAGCCTTTGCTTAATATCGGCAAAGTATTCGCGTATTCTTATAAAGTCCTTTGCCGCGGCGTTTTCTATAATTTTCGAGTCCCCGAAATCGCTCAGCATAAGGTGCATTGTAAATGTTATGTTAACCGGTTGCTTATATTCCGTTTGTCGGTAATCCCCCGCGTCAAGAACAATTTGTCCCATTTCCCCGCTCCTGTCCGAGAAAACCAGCCTGTCAAGAATTACGGCTATATCCTCAGAGTGCGAACCCGCACAGTTCCACGAATTAGCCGCCGCCCACACAATTCCCGGATACGAAACGCAAAGCGGCTGATGATGCCCGTTATCGCCCCAATCGGTGCATAAAATACCCAGCGCGCCGTATTTAAGACCGTTTACCGCCGCGGTTTTAATGTTATTTATCATGGTGGCGGTTCTGCCTGTAACCGAGTTCCACGTATTTGTACCCGGGCAGACAATATAATTAACACCCGACTCCTGCATCAGCTTACAGCTCTGCTCGGTAGGTTCAAAATCATCATATCCCCATTCAAGCACGGTAACATCCTGCGGCAGCTCGGGCAGCAGCTCGGGGTATTTTTTTATTATATCCCCCCACATAAGTATGCGCTTGCCGCGGCTCTTTGCCATTTCGTAAAGTTTCAGAATGTAATTAAGGTACACCCTGCCCGTTCCGATTTTTTCGCAAAGCTCGCGGCTCTTGCCCTTGCCGAGCTCGTTTGTTTCATCGCAGTTTATATTGTAAACGTCCGAACTGAAATAAGGCAACAGATCGTCCGCCATTTGTGTCACAAGCTCTAAAGACCGCTCGTCGGTCGGGTCGAGTATTTCGGGTTCCTTGAAGCCCCACGGGCCGTCGTCAAAGCCGTTCGGGCACTCCGCAAGACAGTTGTAATCGGTCTGCACCCACGGCCGCATATGCCCGAAATGATTTTGGCAGGGCACTAATTCTATCATGCGCTCTTTACAGTATTTATCAATTAAAAACAGTTCTTCACCCGTTAAAAGCTCGCGGTTTTTCGTCATATTCGGGAATGAGGGGTACTCAAACGGCACGCCTTCCATATAAAGCTGAAACTGATTATATTTAAACGCCGCCAGAATATCGATCATTTTATAAATCGTTTCCTTTTTCGGAATTTTACAGCGCGCCACATCAAGCATAAAGCCCCTGAACCCGAAATCGGGCTTATCCTCAATATGCAGAAAAGGCAGCGCGTAACCCGCCTGTTCAATTATCTGATTAAGGGTCATCATGCCGTAAAACGCGCCGTGTATATCACCGTAGCATATAAAAATACCCTGTTTTGAAATATCTAAAATATATTCCTCTTTCCCGAGCGGTTTGCGGGTAAGGGTTATATCGGCGGGAGCATTTTTTACCTGTATTTTCATGCCGCCGAGCTTATAACCCTTTGCAATTATAAGCGGATTTAAAAGCTCGCCGCTGTCGGCGCTTATAACGCCCGCAGAGTCAAGTAAGAATGTTCCCTCGCCGTATTCCGTCTTTTTGGGTACGGGGCAAAATTTAATATCACTTCTCATTCTTTTTCCCATCCTTTACCAATAGGTATTTTCCGCTGAGCAGCGGCATTTCAGTTTTTCCGTCTTCAAAGGTATATCCGTCCGAAACGGTTATTTTACCGAACGTATGCTCGGGTACGGTTATATCAAGAATAATCTCCTGCCCGTTTCGCCGCCATTTTGAAGTTATTTTACCCACAGGCGATAAATAATACGCCTCGGCATGGGTTAAGGTTTTCGGAAAATGCGGGCATATATTTACCGAGTAAAGATTATCGCAGCAGGGATTATAGCATATTCCGCCAAGCGAGCTTATAAACCAATGGCTTATATCTCCCCAAAAGTGGTGGTTGAGCGAGGAAATTTTAGTTCCCTCCTCATAAAACTCCTCCCACAGAGTAGTGGCTCCCCTTGCCACCCAATTACCGTAAGAGGGGTATGTGCTTTGGGTTATCATTTTGTAGGCCAAATCGGTATATCCGTACCTTGAAAGCACATGGAATAAAATTCTTCCGCCCAAAACGCCCAAACGCATATGGTCGTTATCTCTATGTATTATGTTAACCAGCACCTCCGCCGCGCCCTTTTCCTCGTCGGCATGCAATATGCCGAAATAAAGCGCCATCGCCTGCGCGGTTTGGGTTTTGCTCATCATTGTAAAGGTTTTTGCGTTAAAGTATTTAAGCCTTATTGCCGCTTTCATTTTTTCGGCGTATTTATAAGCCGAGGCGGCGCTTTCCGCGTCTCCCAACAGCTCAAAAAGGTATCCGCACTTTTCAAAGGAATCCATTGTTATAAAGCTTGTTGTTATTTCAAGCGGACAATAGTAGTCCTCGGGGTCTCTGCCAGTAGGCACAAAATCTCCCAGACCGTAGCAGGCGGTGCCGTCCCCTCTTATTGTGGATACCATAAAGCTCATATACCTCTTGATATATTCCCTGCCGTACTCGGCAAGGCTTAAATCTCCCCTGTATTTATATATAAAATAGGGCAGGTAAATAATTATTCCGTTCCACGCGGGGCCGTGACCCGAACCCCAGCCCGAAGTAGGCACAATGCTTGAAACGCAGTTATCCTCCCGCATGGAAAGACAAATGTTTCTGTACCAATCTTTCAAGGATTTTTCCACCGATAAATTAAGCAGCATATGCTCCGCGGAGAGCACAACATCACCCGTCCAGCCGTTCTTTTCCCTGTGCGGGCAATCGGTCGGGAAATAATACATATTTGAAAGGGTGGAGCGCCGCGTTATTTCCTGCAATTTATTCGCGGTCGCGTCCGAGCAGTCAAAACCGCCCGCCTCTTTTAAATCGCTGTTAAACACCAGGTATGTCAACAAATCCGCGCACGCCTGTTCTTTTGTAATTCCCGTAACATAAACGTATCTGAAGCCGTGGTATGTAAAGTGCGGCACAAACACCTCTGTACCGCCGCCCCTGCATATATACGCGTCGTGCTGCGAATACCTGACATTTTTATCGCAGACTATATTTTCCTGAAAAAGTCTGCCGTCCTTTAAAACCTCGCCGAAATACATATCAACCCTCTGCCCTTTTCCGCCCGTTATTTTCAGGCGGCAGAGCCCGGCGGAATTAACGCCGAAATCGTAGATAAATCCGTCCCCCGACGGTAAAACGGCAACAGGCGGTATTTCCCCCGTTTTAACAATCGGCTCGGCAATAGGCGTTACCGCAGCGCCCTTTGGCGCAGCGGCTTTAATTGCGGGTTTCCAGCCGCTGTCATCAAAGTTCGGTGCGCACCAATCGGGTATTTCCTTATTTGCGTCGTATATTTCGCCCATACGCTCGTCGTCAAAAAGTATCGGCGAATCATGCGTTTTAAAGGTTTCGTCAGCCTCAAAGCAGAGCCTTTCGCCGTCCGAAAACGTTATTTCAGCATGCAGCGCCAATTTGGGCGCACTTCTGAAAGCGGTTTCGGTAAAGCCCCAGATATACCCGCCCACAGCGTTTAAAAAGCCGTTTCCGAGCAGCAAACCTATTACGTTTTCGCCGTTTCTCAGATAGGGCTTTATATTGTAGGTATCGTAATAAAGCAAATCGTCGGGGTTGCTTATATACGGCGCCAAAAGCCCCTTTGTTATATTTACCCCATTTATGTAAAGCTCGTAAAAGCCCAGCCCGCACACGGTAATTTCCGCGGCAGTTACCGACCCTGCGCACACAAAGTTTTTTCTCAAAAGCGGCGCGGGAACGGGGTTATCTACCGTACCGTAACGCTCCGACGCGGATATGAATTTTTTTGAAAACAAGCGGTATTCTCTCCTTTAAACCTCTAATATGTAGCAGTTGAGCGACCACGGAGCAAAATGCTCGCTGAAACGGACGGGTATCTGCGAGGCGTTTTCCCCGAATAAATTGCAGCGGTACACAGATTTAAAACGGGAAAAATTCAGTATATCCTCAAAATCCTTGCCCGCGCATTCCTTTAAAATAAGCAAAAATCTGTTTTCCCCTATACTGTTCAGTTCAAGCATTTTAACAGAATCGGGGAAATAGAACGGATTTTTCTCCGCCGCGCCGATTTTGCCTTTAAGCGCCAAAAGATTGCCCGAAAACTTTGAAGCAAGCTCAATTCCCGTTTCTTCTCCGCCCTTGTGGGTGAAAAGCGTATACCTGAATTTCAAATTTCCCGAAACCCATTGCGGAAAATTCGTTCCCCACTGATTGTTGAAAAGATTAAAATACAGCTTATTGTCGGGCGCTTTTTCGTATTCGCTCCTGAATTTTAAAATTCCGATATCACCCACCGAAAAAAGCGGCATATCCCTTGAAATAATTCCTATTCCCGTGCCGCCGTCGGACGCATGAACAAAACTTTCAAGACAGTAAACTTCCGTGTTTCCGTTTCTTATAATATCGCTTTCGGGATGAATAATACTTCCCGTTTTATCAAAGCAAAAATTAAGCCTGCCGCCGCAAAGCGGAATAATAAAATGCCCCGATTCAAGATAAGGCGTTTTCGGTTTTTCCGTGATTTCACATTCAACGTCAATTATCGGCTTGTAGCCGTAAAAGGTGAATTTAACCCGAATTTCATCGCTGTTTCCGAATTTTTCAACGCTTTCGCGGGGATTTTTGAATATAAGTATTATTTCGGCGCTTTCGCCGTTTTCCCTTATTTTATACTCGGAAAAAGCGGGATAAAAGGTCATGTGCTCAAAATCGGTCGGGTAGTTTTCCTTGCCGAGATCCTTTATTATCCAGTCATAGGGATAATAAATATAGCTTTTCTGATATTCGGCTATATCCTTTGCGCTGAAAACGTCATATCTGTAAAACGGCGTTTCTTTATCTATCCAATTTTTTTCGGTTTTACGGTCGCAAAGCCCGCAAAGAGTGCCGTCCTCTAAGGAAAATACCGCATTGTGGTAGGGCGTGTCGATCTTCAGAAATCCGCCGTCACTTGAAACCGTAACGTTATTCTGCTTAGCCGCCTGACCGAAACCCTTTTTGAAGCAATGTATTTCGGAGTTGTGGGAAATCTGAATATAAAGTTCGTCGTAATCAAGCCCAGAGAAAGAGGTCATGGGGGAATTATTGCGCGCGTCCGCGTACAGACCTCCTTTCTCAATCGGTACCCAATAATCACCAACGCCCGAAGCGTTATTATAAACGGTCAGGTCGCTGTCACACTCTGAAACACACTTTTTCAAAATCTCTTCATTTTGTTTCAGCGCCTCTTCGGCTCTTGCCGCTCTTGCGCGCTGCTCGTTCCATGATTTTTCGGCAAACCTTACCCCCTGCGTTTCCGCCTGCTTTTCAAATTCCGATTTTTCGTATTTTCTGTCGGTTAAAAAGGTTTTAATGTCACAGCCCCATGTATGCTCGTCAAACATTAAAAGCTCGCTTTTTATCTTTTCGGAGTCCTCACGGAATTTATCGCCGTCGCCCGGCAAGCCCGAAATAAGCAGCTGATTAAACAAATTCTGTACCGCCGCCGAGGTTTCGCGCGTTTGCCTTACCTCGGACACCTCGCGCGGGTATGTTCCCACGCCGTGTATCCATGTATCCGAAAGGTCCTTTTTTATAACCGGTATATCCTTTAAATACGGCAAAACCGCATAATAAAAATCATCCAGCGTTCCGCAAATAAGCTCGGTATCCTCCCCCAAGGTATTTGCTTTTTTCTGCATTTCGTCAATAATATCCGCCGTGTGCGGACCTATATTGTCGTTTGTCATTGTCATTGCGAGCCATACGGGCAGGTCCCAGTCGTCGGGCGGTATCACATCGGAGCCGTAGCCGCCCTTTGCATACATGGTAAGCACCCTGCTACCGTCGGGTCCCTCCCACCAAAAAAGCGGCGGTACATCAGGCGGGGTGCTGCCGGGGTTACAGCCCAAATGCAGAAATTTTATTCCCGCGGCGCTAAGCAATGTCGGCAAATATCTTGAATGACCGGGAACATCGGTCATTTTTGCGGATACACATGTTTTATTAAATCGGTCGCACAGCTTTTTCGATATGCCGAGTCCGTAAATCAGCTCGCTTAAACCGCAAAAATCGGTATGAACCGTAAACGGCATGCCGTGCCATGCTATCTGACCGTTATTTATCAAATCAATTAAGGTTTTTCTGTCCTCTGTATCAACATAATCCGACTCCAAAAGATACCTGAGCGGTTCAGAGGGCATAGTCCATATATATTTTTTTCCGTCGGGTCTGTCGGATGTATCCTTGCAGACCTTTATAACGTCTTTCAGCATATCGCTGCAAAGCGTTTTTAATATATTTTCGGAAAGGTCTGTAAAACCGATATCAAAATGCGTTTTAAAAACAGCAATTATTTTCATAAATCACACTCAATTTAGACTTTAGATCTTAGATGTTAGACGTTAGATTTTAAACTTTAGATATTAGAGGGCGGCTTTGCCGCCCCAAGGCTCCCTTCTTTTCGGCTTTGCCGAAACAGAGGGGGTTGCTCCCCACGGTGTGGGGACATCAACCCTTTACACAAGGGAGCCTTTTAATTCCGAATTCCGCATTCCGAATTCCGAATTCCGAATTATTATAGTTTTAGTACCGCAAACCCCTCAGCCGCCAACTGCAGCTTTCCATTTATCGGCACACCTCCGAAAACAGGCTTTGCGGCGGCAAACTCTGCGGGAATATCTATTTCAGACGTCTCGTGCCAGCGGTTTACAGCTACCAAAACCGCATTGTTTCCCTTACGGCGAATATACACAATATCCCCGAAATTAGCATAAACGGGTTCAAATTCACCCGAGGCGAAAACAGGCGAATTTCTTCTGAAAGTACCGAGTTTTTTGTAAAATTCCAAAAGCTCGGTATTTTCTTTACCCCACGGGTACCCCGCGCGGCAGAAAGGGTCGCCGTAGCCCTGCATACCCGCCTCGTCACCATAGTAAACCGACGGCACGCCCGGCAGCGTAAACTGCAAAACCGCCGCAAGTTTTAAAAGCCTCACGCCGCGGGAATATTCTTCATCGCTTAATTTCTGCGCCGATTGCCACGCGCGGTCGCCCGTTTGCTCATTTTCCTTGCCCAAAACGGTTAAAACGCGCGCGGTATCATGTGTACCGATATGGTTCATTAAAAGTTTTACCGCCTGCGGGGGGTAATTTTCCAAAATATCAAGCACGGTATCAACCAAATCTCGGGAATTTCCGCCCTTTACATAATTTACAATAGCGCTTGCCAGCGGGTAATTCATAACCGAATCAAGCTGCCGCCCGCGCAAAAACCTGCGCCGACTGCCGTAGCTTATCTTATTAGTCGCGTCCTCCCATACCTCGCCCAAAAGGTAGTTTTCCTTGCCCTCTGCCTTTATTGCAAGGCGTATGCGGTCAAGGAACGAATCGGGCAGCTCGTCCGCCACGTCAAGCCGCCAGCCGCGTATTCCCTTTTTAAGCCAATAGCGCAAAACGCCGTTTTCACCCGTAATAAAGTTTGAAAAGGATAAATCCTCCTCTTCCGTTTCGGGCAGCGACGGCACGCCCCACCAGCAGGCATAGCCCGTGGGGTAATTACCGAATTTATACCAGCTGCGGTAGACCGAGGTATCGCTGTTTTGCGCGCCGACAGAGTTATACCTGTGCTTTGCGTTGAAATACACGCTGTCATCCCCCGTGTGGGAAAAAACGCCGTCAAGTATAATGCCTATTCCCTGCTTTTCGGCGGCAGAGATAAGACGGCAAAGGTCTTCCTCCGTGCCGAGCGAGGGGTCGGTCTTTAAATAATCCGCCGTATTGTAGCGGTGGTTTGAGTGCGCCTCAAAAATCGGGTTAAGGTAAATGCAGTTAACGCCGAGTGATTTTAAGTAGGGCAGCTTTTCCTCTATCCCCTTAAAATCTCCGCCGAAATAATCGTTGCCGAGGTTTTTCGGCTCTGATACCTGTCTGTATTCGGGCTGCGCGTACCAATCGTTTTGAATAAAGCGGTCGGCGGGAACATCTTTTTTATCCGCCCCGCTGTTATAAAATCTGTCGGGGAAAATCTGGTAAATTATTCCGCCGTCAAGCCAATCGGGGGTTTCAAAATCGGCATTATAAACAGTCAATTGCCAATCAGTGCCTTTATCCGACACCACGCCCAACGAATGTTCGGTTTTGGTAACCTTAAACTCGCCGTAATCGCTTGTATAGCGGAAAGAGTACCAATAAAGCCCCTCCGCAAGCGTTATATCGCAGTAATAAAAGGTATAGCTGTCAATGCCGCCGTTCGGCTGCATTATTACCTCGCGGTAATTCTGTTCATCATCACTTTTCAGTCTCAAAAAAGCGGTGTGAACGTGCGCGTCCCTATGTAACAACAGCTTTAGCCGAAGGGTTTCCCCTTCGGCTAAAGCTCCAAGTTTATTCCTGTATAAGCTGCTGCGTGAATCAAAAGGATAATATTCCATATTACTCTACCGGTGAAATGTGCCAAATGTTCTTTGCGTATTCTTCTATTGAGCGGTCTGCCGAGAAAATGCCCGACTGCGCAATATTGGTAAGCGACATTTTCTCCCAACGCGCCGTATCTGCATAAAGCTTGCTTGCTTTTTGCTGCGCCTTTCTGTAATCGGCGAAATCGGCAAGCGCCATATAGGTGTCGTGATTTTTCAGCGTGTTGTAAATATTTTCAAAAGGCTGACCCGCTATGCCCTTGCCTATGAAATCAAGCGCCGCCTTAAGCTCAGCGTTGTTGTTGTAGTATTGCAGCGGCGAATAACCGTTTTTCTGCAGAGCCAAAACCTCGGGGGTCTGCATACCGAAAATTATAATGTTATCGTCGCCCACGGCGGAATGAATTTCAACGTTTGCGCCGTCCTCTGTGCCGAGGGTTATTGCGCCGTTCATCATAAGCTTCATATTGCCCGTGCCGCTCGCCTCGGTAGACGCAAGGGATATCTGCTCGCTTATATCTGCCGACGGAATCATAAGCTCCGCCATTGTTACCCTATAATCCTCAAGGAACAGTATTTTCAGCTTATCGTTTACCGTGCGGTCGTTATCAATAACGGTTGAGAGCTTGTAAATCATCTGAATGATTTCTTTAGCAAAAAGGTAGCCCGGCGCCGCCTTTGCCCCGAAAATATAGGTTTTCGGAATAAAGTCCGCATTAGGGTTATTCTTTAAATAAAGGTACTCCGAAATTATATTAAGCGCGTTTAGGTGCTGTCGCTTATATTCGTGCAGGCGCTTTACCTGCATATCAAAAATAGAATCGGGGTCAAGCGTGATTCCCACATTTTCCTTAACGTAATCGGCAAAGCGCACCTTATTTATGCGCTTAATATCGCGCAGCTTTGCAAGAACCTCTTTATCGTCCTTATAAGCGTTAAGCTTTTGCAGCTCCTCGGCGTTCTTTATAAAGCCGTCGCCTATAAGCCCGGTTAAATACTCGGTAAGCGCGGGGTTAGCCTGGCAGAGCCAGCGCCTGTGGGCAATACCGTTTGTAACATTGGTGAATTTATCGGGGGTCATTTTTGCGTAATCCTTGAAAAGTTCGTTTACAAGAATTTCGCTGTGCAGCTTTGAAACGCCGTTTACGGTGTGGCAGGCGGCAACGCAAAGGTTAGCCATTCTGATAATTCCGTTTTGTATAATTGCCGTGCGCTCAACTGTCTGCGCGTCCCCCGTGAGCGCCATAACGTCGTTTCTGAAACGGCGGTCAATTTCCTTAATTATTTGATAAATACGCGGTATGCGGGTATTTATCAGCTCAACGGGCCAGCACTCCAGCGCCTCGGGCATTACGGTGTGATTGGTATAAGCCACGGTGCGGGTTACAATATCCCACGCCTTATCCCAGCCGTAGCCGCACTCATCAAGCAAAAAGCGCATAAGCTCGGGTATTGAAAGGGTCGGGTGGGTATCGTTAATATGAATAGCCACTTTATCGGGCAGGTTATCAAGCGTGTTATACTTGCGCAAATGGCGGTTGAGAATATCCTGCACAGAGGCGGAAACCAGGAAATACTGCTGGCGCAGACGTAAGGATTTACCCTCGATATGGTTATCCTCAGGGTACAAAACCTTAGATATTGTCTCGGTCATGGCGCGCTGCTCAAGCGCTCTTACATAGTCGCCCTGATTAAATGCCGACATATCAAAGTCCTGGCACTCGGCGCTCCAAAGGCGCAGAACGTTGACGGTCTTGCCGTCCTTTCCCGCCACCATAAGGTCATAAGGCACGGCGTGTACCGTATGGTAGCCTGTGTGCTCTATGTGGTGGTAATTACCGTCCCACCATTCGTTTATCTTGCCGTCAAAATTAACGTCAACCGCAGCCGCAGGGCGCTGCTCAAGCCACACGCCGCCGCCGGGCAGCCAAAAATCGGGCATTTCGGTCTGCCAGCCGTCTACTAACTTCTGGCGGAAAATACCTAATTCATAGCGTATGCAATAGCCCATTGCGGAATATCCGCCGGTTGAAAGTGCATCAAGGAAGCAGGCGGCAAGTCTGCCGAGTCCCCCGTTGCCAAGACCCGCGTCGGGCTCAAAATCGTAAAGTTTGTCAAGCTTAACCTTAAACTTTGCAAGCGCCTTGCTCATAGTTTCGGTAAGCTCAAGATTATAGAGGTTGTTTTTAAGTGACCTTCCCATTAAAAATTCCATGGAAAGATAATAAACGGTCTTAGCCTCTTGGTCGTCGGTGCTCTTTTTAAAATCGGCGCGGCGGTCGTTCATAATTTCAAGCAACACCAGAACGCATGCCTTATAAAAAAACTCGTCGGACGCCTGCGCTGGCGTAACGCCGAAATTGTGTGATAGCTTGCGCTCAATCATAGAGGCAAGTGCGGTTACGGTATATTTTGCCATATAAGCATCTCCCTTAGAAAAATAAAGGTATTTAACATATTTATTGTTTACTGTTTTATAATACAATATTCAAAGCAATTTTTCAAGATGTATCTATAACTATTTTACAGAGAAATATTGGTGATAACAACCAAATAAAACGTTAAATTTCAATAAAAAAACTTTATTTTCGTTATTTGTAACAATATTAGCCGCAAAAATCATTCTAACAGCAAAAGAAAAACCTCCCGTACAATCAAGCCGCAAAAAGACAAAGCGCTTTCGGCGGCGCAAAAAACGGGAGGAATTTTGTTAAAAGTATTTTTCGCATTGCGAATTATTCTTCCGTATCACACTCAAGGTAAGCCCCGCGAATGCGGTTTTTATTAATGAGCTGATCAACAAGCACCAATACGCCTACGGCGGCGGCAAAAAGCGCGGATACGGTAAGCACAAACTTTAAAAATCCTTTCATATTAAAAACCACCTTTCTTAAAGTATATTATATCAGATTTATTTTAAAAAGTCAATCACATAAAGGGCGCGAAAATATGGAGCAGCGCCTGCTTAAATCGAAGTCTCAGCGGCCGTTTTTTCCACTCTTCAAGTTTAATTTCGTCGGATATTTTAAAAATCTCCGAAAACTGCTCCTTAATATCAAGCACGGTTGAGTTATCGCATATCCAGGCGCCGCACTCAAAGTGAAAAATAAAGCTGCGGTAATCCATATTAACGGTGCCCACTGTGGCAATTTTATCATCCGATACAAAGAGCTTTGAGTGAATAAAGCCGGGCGTGTACTCGTATATTTTCACTCCCGCTTCAAGCAATTCAAGGTAGCTGTATTGCGTTACGGGATGAACATACCATTTATCGGGTATATGCGGCGTTACAATGCGCACGTCTATTCCCGACCGCGCCGCCATGCACAAAATACTTGTCATTGTGTTATCGATTATAAGGTAAGGCGAGGCAATATAAACATACTTTTGCGCGGTGTTAAGTATTTGCATATATATGCCCTCTGCGGGGTTTTTGTTGTTAAGCGGGTCATCGCAATAAGGCAGAACAAAGCCGTCCTCCTCTGCTGAATAATTGGAAATATGCGATGAAATATCAAGAATTTCGCCCGTTGTGAATTCCCACATACAGCAGAACATTGCAAGAAAGCTTTTCACCGCCTCGCCCTTTAACATAATGCCGCTGTCAAGCCAGTGCCCGAACCGTATCATTTTATTTATATATTCATCGCCTATGTTAAAGCCGCCGGTGAACGCCGTTTTACCGTCTATCACCACAATTTTGCGGTGGTTGCGGTTGTTCATAAATATATTCATAGAGGGTTTTATCGGGTTAAATACCGATACGTCTATCCCCTCGGCGCGAAGATTTACTATAAAATCCTTATGCTGGCGCTTTATTGAGCCGAAATCATCAAAAATAATTCTGACCTCTACCCCGTTTGCCGCCTTTTCACTTAAAATTTTGTGTATGCCGTCCCACATATCGCCCTCTGCCAATATGAAGAATTCCATATAAATATACCTTTCGGCTTTATTCAGCTCCTCAAGCATACGCTCATACACCTTTTCGCCGGGCGACAAATACTCGGTATAGGTGTTTGTATAAATCGGATAACCCGATTCGCCCGAAAGATAATCCGCCTGGCGCGAATGGAACATATCGTAATATTTTAGCTTTTCACGTACATTTTCCTTTTCTGAAAGTGTGGGCAGGTAGTGAGATTCACAAATCTCCATTTTCCGCCGCAAATGCGGGAAAACGCGCCCGCCGCCCCAAAGCAGGAATACCGAAATACCGAAAACAGGAAAAACAAGAATAAAAATTATCCAGGTGATTTTGTGGTTCGGGTTGCCGCGGCGGTTTACTATATAAATAACAGTTATAACGCCCGCAATTTGCGAAAGCTGATAAATAACAGCAGATTTTTGACTTACATCGTGAAGTACGAAAAATAAAAAAACAAGCTGAATAAGCAATAAAAGCGCGGAAACTATGATTCTCGTTTGTATTCTTATACCGCGTTTTTTCTCTCTCACAGGCAATTCCCCCCAATACGACAGTATTTTACCACAAAATTCCCAAAAAAGCAAATCGGAATTTTTAAACCGATAAATTAACCCCGACATTTATCTTTTCAGGTAAGCGTCGGGGGTGTTATTATACTATACTTTATCGGCGTTTCTCAAAACAGACCTGAGTTCAATTGAAAAAACGAAACAATTCCCAAAGCCGAAATATCCGCTTCGCTTATGATACCGAACGTTCCGTCCTTGTGAATCACAAGATCCTCCCGCCCGTCCGACGGTACGTCACGGTACAGCTCGCCGTTTCGCAAAACGTAACCGTTTTCCCTAACGCCGTAGTAATCGCCGTTTATCGCTAAAATGGCATTGTTGCTCTCGGCAATTTCCGATGTTTTGGCGGTTACGTTTTTCCCGTATGAATTTTCGGCAAGCGCGGTTTTTAAATAATCGGCGGAGGAAAGGCGAATATCCGCAATATAAACGGTTGTATCGTTTTTTCTCTGCTCTGTTACGGTAATTGAAATATTTCCGTCCGAATAGGAATTATCGGTTACCGCAGCCGTGCTTTCCACGGTTTTCCCGTCGCCGCCGCATGCTGTTTCTTCGTTTGAAGAAGCGTAGGAATATACCCTTGAAATCATAAATGTATCGGTTAAAACATACAGCGTAAACGCGGCAAGAACCGCCCCGTAAATAATTCCCCAAAGGTGTTTTTTCATTTTCGATTCCCCTCGGCTTTTTCTTTTATATAAGAATTATAATATAGGAATATTGTAGTATGATTGAAACTTTATTAACATTATAGAAACAAACAGACATCCGTCAAGACGAATGTCTGTTTCTCTTTAACAGTACCGTTATTTACAACCGATATTTATCCTTTATCCGCTCAAGAATTTTGCCTATCGGCTTTGAAAAAACAAGCAGGAATATAACGTTTGAAACCGCGTAGATAATTGTAAACTGCGCCGCGGATATAACGGCGGCGGCATAACGCGACAAATTGAAATATCCGTCTGCCCATAGCACCGTCCAAACGTCCATAAGAAGCGAATACAGCACCCCCGATACTACGGCATATACTGTCAAAACAATTTTACTTTTCTTTAACGGGTCGGCTATAACGCCCGCCAAAAAGCCGACTATGCCCCAGCTGAACATTTGAAAGGGCGTCCATGGGCCCTGCCCGAAATAGAAATTTGATATAACCGCAGCGAGCGCCCCGGTCATAAATCCTGCCTCGCCGCCGAAATACATTGCGGTTATAACCACCATTGCGGTAACAGGCTTAAAACCGGGAATCGGCGTGAAAATAAACCGCCCTATTACGGATATTGCCACCATAGCGGCTATAAGTATCAGTTTTCGCACATCGTTTTCGCTGTGTTCAAAATGAAGAAAAAACGGAACGCAGGAAAGCACCGTTACGCACAGGGAGATCCACGCATACTGCTTTTCCTTAAAAAGCAGCGCGCCGCCTAAAACAACCGCGGGAACTATAAGGCACAGTATTATGTATGACAGCCATTTTCTCATTCGCCGTTCCTCCCGCTTTCCTTAGCGCACGCAATAACCTGCCCGCACGTTACGGCATTTTTCCAAATATTCCGCGCCATGCGGTTGGCGGCGGTGGTATAAAAATTATTTTCGGAAAAGAATTTTTCGGGCACATCGGCGGATAATATTTCACCGTCGAAGAAAAGGGCGCATCTGTCGGCGTTTTCGGCGGCAAATTCCACATCGTGAGTGACCGTAAGAACCGTTAAACCGTCATTTTTCAAAGAGGCGAGAATTTCCTTTAACGTCCGCTTTGAATAAGCGTCCAGACCCTTTGTAGGCTCGTCAAGTAAAAGTATTTCCGGCTCAAGCAGTAGCATTTTAGCAATGGCGCATTTTTGCTGCTCGCCCCCGCTCAAATCAAACGGGTGCTTGTTAAGAATATGCGATATGCCGATTTTTTCGGCAACCGCGTCTGTTTTTTGAGTGCGTTCGTTTTTCGGAATATCCAACGCTTCAAGAATTTCCGTGAAATCCTCACGCACGGTATCCTTAATAAAAACGGTTTGCGGATTTTGCGGCAGGTACGCCAGCTTTTTGCGGTATAAGGAATTCCCCTTATACTCCTTTATGGGCTTACCGTCAATCAGAACCTTGCCGCGGTAGGCTTTATTAAGCCCCGATATAACATTGAGCATTGTGGTTTTTCCCGTGCCGTTACCGCCGAGAATACAGTAAATTTCACCGCGGTGAACCCGCAGCGATGTTGCCCTGAGAATATCGGGAAGATCCCTTTCGTAACGAAACCATACGTTTTTCAATTCTATAACTATATCATCGTTCGGGCAATAAACAGGGTATTTCGGCTGAAAATCGGTATCCGCAAAATATTTTTGCAGAAAATCCCTGCCCTCTCTTACCGTCAAAGGGCAATCATCCTTAATATTCAGCGCGTTGTATATGCGCACGGCGCTCGGCAGCCCGTACATCATCGGGTGATCCCGCCGTATTTCGGCAAGCGACGCGCCGATATTTCCCGGGGTATCATAAAGCAGAACCCCGCCGTTTTCCATAACAAGAACCCTATCGGCAATCGGAAAAACCTCTTCAAGCCTGTGCTCAACCAAAATTACCGTAAGCCCCAGCTCGCGGTTAAGTTTTTGCAGCGTCGCGATAAAATCCGCCGCGGCTATCGGGTCAAGCTGACTTGTAGGTTCGTCGAGAATAAGTATTTCGGGCTGCATAACCATAACGGCGGCAAGATTCAAAAGCTGCTTCTGACCGCCCGAAAGCTCGTCCGTCTTTCTGCGGAACCAGTCCTCAATACCGAAATAGCTTGCCATTTCTCCTACCCGCCTGCGGATTACATCGGTCGGAACGCCCATATTTTCAAGGCCGAAAGCCAGCTCGTGCCATACCTTGTCGGTCACTATCTGGTTATCGGGATTTTGGAGAACATAGCCTATTTCGCAGGCGCTTGTTTTATTATCAAGCTCGCGCAGCGGTACTCCCTTATAAAAAATTTCTCCGGTCATATCTCCCGCGGGGGTCAGTTCCCTTTTAAGCAGTTTTAACAGCGTGGTTTTACCGCAGCCCGATTCGCCGCATACGACCGTAAACTCACCGCTGTTTACCGACAGGCTTACATGCTCCACCGCGTTTTGCTCCGCTTTTGCATAACGGAAGCTCAAATCTTCGATACGTAATATTTCCATATAAGCGCCTCCTTTACTTCAATAATAAACGGGCAAAACGATAAAATTCCGAAAGAAATATAAACGAATACCGCAAACGGCGTTAAAGGTATTTCGCTTATGCGCGGGTAATAGTAAAAATCAAGCCGCGACAGTGCCGCGCCCGCTAAAGTAATGCCGAGCAGCGCCGCGCAAACCGCAAGCAAAATACCGTCGTTCACATGAAAACGGAAAAGCGAAAAGCTGCTTCTGCCCTTAATGCCGTAGCCCCTTGCTTTCATTGAATCGGCTGTTTCTATGGAATTTTCAAGCGACCATGAAATCATAGCCGTAAATACGCGCAGGGCGCTTTTAATTCTGTCGGTATAGCTTTTTGAAGAGTACAGCCCCATTGCCCTTTGCGCCCTGCTCACCCTCTTCATTTGCCGCTTGAACAGAGGGATAAACCTAAGCGCCATTGATAAAATAAGCGAAAGTTTCGGAATAGCCTTGCCGAAAAGGTAAAGGAACTTATCGCTTGTCATAATAGCACTGTAGCATTTGCACCACAGCATAACGCCGATTACCGTAACCGCGATTGCGGCGCCGTATATAAACGCCTCTAATGTAACGGGATTTCCGTTAAGGAAAAACAGCGGTGTTACGCCGTTATGGGAAAACAAGGGGTTGGTAACCGCCACCATTAAAAACATGGGAGCGTAAAAAGCAAAATCGGACAGCACCTGACGCCTGCGCGATAAAATAACCGAAAACGCGCATCCGCCGAGCAGCGCCGAAAGCTGTAATACGGGATTCTGCACAAACATTGAAACCAGCAAAACAGAGAGGAAGTACGTCATAAGTACCAACGGATGATAATTTCCGAACGCCCTCATTTTTCTTCACCTCCCATAAAATAACAGCCGACGTCGTTTCCGAGGCTGCAGGTGTATACCCACTCAATAACCTGCCCGTCCCTGAGCTTGTATTTTGAACAGCCATAGTTCGGAAACTCCCCGTCCACACGGTACATCCAGCCCGAAAGCGGACCGCAGGAAAATTCGTAAAGATAGTTTATACCCTGAATATATACGCTTCCGTAGCTGTTTTCGTCCGCTCCCTGAAATTCCATTTGTATTCTGTTATACCGCACAGCCCTGTCTAAAATATCAAAGACGGTATCTCCCTCTCGCAGCACATATTCGGTTTCGGGGAGAATAACGCCGTCGGGCGGAACAAATTCATCAGATCGGAGGGCGGGGTCGAGATCGCCGTAATTTTCAAGAACGGTATTGCAGCGAATACTGATTTTTACCGTCTCGCTCTCGGGGGTTATATCGTCAATATGCGTAAGATAATACTCGTCTACCGACTGAATATGCGTTCCGTTTATAACCGCCGCAATAATCAAAACAATAGCGAATATCGCAAGAATATCCTTTTTCATACCGTACCGTTCCCCCTTTTTCGGTTTATTCGTCTTTATAAAGAGCCGCCAGCTCTTCCATTTCGGCTTCCTTTTTGCGCCGCTTTAATTTTATGCGCCGAATAAGCAGCACCGCGGTAACGGCGGCAATTACGCATAAAACAACCGCGATAATAATTCCGCGAAGTAAATTATCTATCTTGGTTTTTGTTTTAATAACGTCTTCCCAGCGCTCGATTTTCTGCCTGTCGTATTCAGCCAGCGCATTATAGCGTTTTACAATGCCGTCAACCGTTTTTTTATCGCTTATTTTCATTTTGTCAAACGGGTACAGCTTTTTCTTAATATCGGAATTGATTGAGTCTATCTCCGCCTGAACCGCCGCTATTGCCGCCTTTGCGGCGGTGAGCTTTTCAAGGTACTTTTCCTTACCCTCAAAATCTTCCGAATTTTTCAATTTATCAAGCAATGAAGTTACAAGCACATATTGCTCGGTCGAGGGCTTTGCGGGCAGGTTATCTGCCGCCTTTCGGTCGGAAGCGGAAAAATAAAGCAGAGCGGCAGTCTCTTCCGAATCTTTCGGGCTTTCGGTCACCTTGGTTGTATCGGCAATTTCGGTTATATCAACGCCCGCCTTTTTTGCCGCGTTCGATAAACGGCGGTAATTGCTTACATAGCGCCTTTCCCCCTCGGGAATGGAATAATAAGCGGTAAGCAGCTCTTTAATTTCATTTGCCGACGCGCCTATGCCGTCAATGCGCGCTTTAAGGTCGTCTATACGTTTTTTAAGCGCCGTGCTTTGTTCGCCGCGGAAATCGTAAAGCGCCCTCATTCCGTTTTTATATCTCCAAAGCGCCGCCATTGTATATAGCGTTTGTTCGCTCGCCATTGTGTTCGATTTATCTGGCAGTGAGGTGGGATTATCGGGGTCGTAGGTAAAGGAATGAATAAACCCGCCGTCCGCCATTCGGTATTTCAATATACCGTCAAGTAATGTATTTCCGTTTTTCATAAACCGTTTATCTGTTAACGGGTCAATTCCGAGCGAGCAGAGCGCTACTACCACCTGATCGGTGCTTTCAACGTTTTCCGTTCCCCAGCTTGCAAAATCGCCCGTATCAAGCTGTTGCTTTGAAAGACATTCAAGCGCTTCGTCCACAATTTGATAAACGGCTTTGGTAACCTTTTTTTTATTGATTCTTTGGGTATAGGTATAGCTTTTCTCTCTGTTGTAATAGGGCGCCAGCGCCTGCAGTGCCATTGCCGTAATATCGGCGTCGGCGGTTTTTCCGCTTAAAGCAAAGCCGCCATCGGTCAACTGCTGCTTTATTATTTCAACGATTATATCGTCGCGGGTGTAATAAGCGCCATCGGGTACTTCGTAACTCATGCTGTCAAGCGTTATAAGCCCCCATATCCAGCCGTTAATGCCCTGCCTGCCGAGCGGCGTTGTTTTACCTCGGTCATAGGTGCCGTCAGCAATAAGGTTTATGCTTTCCCCGCCGCTGTCTTTTCCTATATTCGTAGGGTCGCCGCCCATTGCAAGAACCGCAAGGGCAATTCGGTGCCACTCAGTAGCCTTGGCGGCGCTTAGCTTGCCCGATTGCTTATATCTTTCCTCTATCCTGTCCTTAATAACGGCAAGATAGCCCGCGTTGTTGTCCTTAATTCCCAGTCTGCCAAGCCCTATAGGGAACCAGTCGCCCGGGGTAGTTCCGGCAAGCTCCAAAAACTTATCGTTTATAAGAAAACCGTCGGAAGCAGAGCCTACATCGCTTTTTTTCCATTCTATAATCCCGTTCGCCACTGACATTATGTCATATGCTCCGCCGCTGTGCGGCGTATCGGCGCAAACACACACCGAACATGTAAAAACCGTAATAACAAATAAAATCACGGCGGTTATCCGTTTTAACATGCGTTTGCCCTCTTTTCTCAATCGGTTTTTTTCTTGATTTTCGGTTTTATAAGCACAATTACCGCCGCGGACGCGGCAGCTGCCGCCGCAACCGCGATAATTACAATGGGAATCACGGAGCGGCTGTTGCCTGCCTTTTCGGCGTTGCTCCCCGTTTCGTTTTCTGTCTTCACATCCGCAGAGTCGGTACTGATTATCGCGGAGTCTTCTTCGGATACCGACGCGTCAGATACCGCGCCGGGGGAAGAACCGGACGGTGCTTTTTCGCTGCCGCCGACATATGCGCTCCCTGCGGTTTCCGTTTTATTTTGAGTGCCGTTATTGCTTTTTGAAGAATTATTTTCGGATTTGCCGCCCGCGTTTAACAAAGCGCTGTTTAAGGATTTAGCGGCGGCGTCAACGCGGCTTTGGCTTGCGTTTAATTCCGCCATAACCGCTAAAGCGTTCTCATATGCCTTTTTCACGTCCGCTTTTGACATGTCTCCCGCCGGCGCTTTACATATTGCTATAGTCAGCGCGTCCTTATTCGCAACCGCAAAGTAACCTGCGGTGGGTTGATTTTCAACATCGGGAATTTCCGTACCCATAGCGCCGAAGCCGCCGATGTCCGCGCCGTAGCCCAATGTAAACTGCACCCTTATAACATCGCCGTCCGAGGGGTAGCAGTCCGCAAAGCCTACGTTCGGAAAAACATTGTTGATCGAATACATCCACCCCGAGCCGTTTGTAAATACGAATTCGCCGAGATACCCCGACCAGTTCTTTTTATAATCCTCGGGGTCGTAAAAGGTCATGGTGCTTTTTAGGTGCGGAATAAGTATTTCGGGAATTTTGGGGGATAAATTGAGCTTTTTCGGATTTGCGGGAACACCGCTTTTTTGATAATTATTATATTTCGCGCCCGCGGCTGTTCCGTCGGCAATGTAGGCAAGATAAAACGATGATTTTACCGTGCCGCCGTAATATCCCGCATAACCGCTGTTGTGCAGCAGTCTTACCAACTGCTCGGCGGCGGTTTCGCCCTCATAAATCGGCATTTCAATCGGTTTGATAAGATAACCGCAGCCTACGGTGAAAAGCTCCACGCTCCATACGGCGGTTCCTATCGGTTCGCCGGGCTGCGCTTTTTTATAGGTGATGCGGTAGGTAAGGGTTTTCTTTTTCCCGCCGTCGGAAGAGGCGGAAACGGTAACGGTATTTTCGCCGCTCTTTTCAAAAACCAGTGTGTAGCTTGTTTTTTCGTTATCATCCCAGGTTGGCTCCACCTTTTTACCGTTCAGCTTAACGGTCGCCCTTATCTTCTCGCCTGCGGAATTTCTCGCCCATACGTCAAAGGTCTTTTTACTGCCGCGCTGAACCGTGTTATCGGTAAGCGTGGTGGTTAATGACGGTCCCGCCGCCGCGCTGACCGATACGTTCGCGGGCAGCAGCATAACAAAAATTATTACCGCACAAAAAAATATGCCGAAAGTTCTTTTTACCGTTTTCATAAAGCATCCTTTTTAAGCAGATACGGGGATGCGGCGCAACACCGCATCCCTTGCTGTTTTAAATCAGTGTGTTTTTCTCTTTTTATTTGAGAAATATGCAATACCCAAAAGGCTGATAAGCATAATCGAAGCGCATAACGGCATAGCTGAGGTATCCCCCGTTTTGGGTATACCGGCTGAATTATTCGCGCCGTTATTCGTTTTATTTTCTTCCTCCGTTAATTGCTTATCCGTCTTTACGGCGTCCATTCGGGCTTTATAAGCCGCTAAAGCCTTTGCCGCGTCCTCTGCGGTAGGCGCCGCCTCAATAGCCTTACTGCCCTCTGAAATAATGTCTTCAAGCTCTTTCTTTTGGCTTTCTCTGTAATCCGCAAGCCGCTTATAATTTTCAAGCTGCGATTTTGCGGACTCCTTAGCCTGCTGTAAGGTCTGTATTTCAAGCAGTGCCTTTTCCGCGCTTTGCAGAACGGCGTAATTTGAAACAAGCGCCTTTAACGGCTCATCCAGATTATCGTAAGCGTTTCTCGCGCTGTTTAACGAATCGTCGCTTTGCAGAGTAACCGTGCCGATAGCCGCGATTTTATTTATAACCTCGTTTACCGAATCGGCGTCCTCGGTTTTCTGCCAGTATACAAGCGGGTATCCGTTGTTGACAAGCGCATATTCGTCCTTTTTAAACGCCGATCCCAAAAGTTTTGGGAACTCATCGGATTTCATTTCCTCCGAAGTCTTCGCCGCAGCCGCAAAATTGCCGTTTGAAACGCCCTTTTCGGTTGCCGAAGAATCATAGTAGCAATTTTCAACGGTGTTGTCGGAAGTCATGAGACTTGCAATACCGCCCGCACCGTCTAAAATATTTGTGCCAGTTACGGTAACTTTTCCCGCATTATAGCAGTTTTTAACGGTATGCCCGTCCTGTGCGCGGCCGACAATACCGCCCGCGGTGTCGCCTGTGGTTGTCACGAGTCCCGCGTTATAGCAATCGGTAACAAGCACGTTAACGGCAGTTCCGTTTGAGCTTGTGGCAAGATGACCCACTATACCGCCTATACTTCCGCCTCGCCCGCCGTAGATACTGCCCGTGTTACAGCAGGCGGAAATTGTGCTTTCGCCGCCGTCACGAACGGTTCCTACTATTCCGCCGCTGTAACCCGAAGCGTAAATATCCGCGCCGTTTCGGCAGTTAATGAAATCCGCGCCGTTGCTCCAGTTTGCAATACCGCCTATAAATGAGAGATTACTCTGCCCTATCTCGCCGCTAGCAACGCTTACATTTTTAATTACGGCATTTTTGCAGACGTAACCGAACAAACCGCCCGTTTTGGAATAAAGGTTATCGATAACATAGCCCTGTCCGTCGAACATACCGTCAAACTGGAATTTGCTTGACTTGCCTATGGGCGTCCAGTTTTCAAATTTACCGAGGTCTATATGAGCGGTAAGCATTACCGTTTTCCCCGAGAAGTTTTCACCGCCGTTTACACGGTCGGCAAACGCTTTCAGCTCATCGGCTGTTGATATTTCAAGACCTGCGCGAACGGGAGCTTCCCCGCCTGTTGCTTTCTGCCCCGCAAGTATGGGATAGCCGCCGTTTATATTGTCCGCGTCCTTCGCAAACGCGCCGCCGAGAACGCCTGCAAATGCGTCCGCTTTCATATCCGTCTCGGTTTCGGCGGCTGCCGTGCCTATAACCGTGCCCGGCTCGTCGCTGCCGTCATCGGTAAATACACCGCCCTGCTTTGTGTTTGAAGAATTAAGATAATGAACGTTTTGAAGTTTCAGAACCGTTTCGCAAGCGCTGCCGAAAACGGCTCCCGCGGTTTCAAGCTCGGGAACAATACCTGTATTATAGCAATTTTCAATTACGTTTTCAAGAGTTTTCCCGCCTGTGCGGAAGCTGCCGACAATACCGCCGAGCCCCCAAGAGCCCATACCTGCGAGTTTTCCAGTATTATAGCAATTTACTATTTTCGCCCTTGCGCCGTTATCCTTACGCCTGTTTTCGCCCACTTGACCGATAATGCCGCCGCCCGTATAAGAAGACTTTATAACCGCGTGGTTCGAGCAGTTTTCAATATTCACAAACGCACCGCCGTCAACAAAGCCCACAATGCCGCCGATGCCGAATGAGCCGCTCATATCGGCATAGTTGTGACAGTTTTTAACTGTAACTGTGGAATTTTCCGCAACAGAGCCCGCAATACCGCCGATAGAGGTATTGTAACTGCCGCCGAGACTGCCGCTCGCAATTGTGAGGTTTTCAATCAAAGCGCCGTCGCCCAGCTTGCCGAAAAATCCGTTTGCATTGTATGTAGAGCCGTTCATATTCCAGACAGAGTGACCGTTTCCGTCAAAATGCCCCCTGAAGCCCGCGGCAACATTGTCGGCAATACCGCGCCAATCGCTGATATTTTTAAGGTTCAAATCCGCCGCGAGTTTAAAGTGTACGCCGGCGGTTACCATTTTTTTAACCGAGACATAACGGTAAAGGTCAACTATGTCGTCGGGCGTTTTAATAATATACGGGTCGTCCTCTGTGCCCTCGCCGTCCCAAGGCATTTTTTCGCGCACCTCAACAGAAACCGAGGTCTTTAAAATGCCGTAATAAATATAAACCGTATCGGTTGTAAGGGCAAGCTCCCCTGTCTCTGAAACCTTATAATCCGTAATTTCCTTTTTCGAGCCGTCGCTGTAACGGGCGGTAACTACCATGCCGGTTTTGTCAAACCGTTCGCCGCCGTAATATCGGATTTTATTCGGTGCCTTTGTTACCGAAATCGATGTGATGTAAGGCGCGTCCGAATCAAGAGCCTCTTCTCCGCCGACAAGCGCTATGGCAGAGGCGAGCGTAGAATAATTATCCACATATCTGCGCTCTGTTTCGTCTACCGCGCGGTATACCGCAAGAGCGGCTTTAAGCCTTGCTTTATAATCGCTCACACCGGGCTCGGGCAAAGCGTTAATTGCGTCGGCAGCAGCTTTTATTGCGGCAGTCTGAGCCTTTGTCCAATTATCGCGCATATCGTAAAGGGCGCGCATGCCGTTTTCAAGCCGCCAGTAGGAAACCAGCGCATAGGTTGCCTGATCGTTTGCCATAGAGTTCCAGCCGCCGTTTAAAACGTGGCAGAAACCGCCGTTTGATACACGGAAAGCAAGCATTCCTTCCAAAAGGGTCTTTCCGTCGGGTGTGATAAAGCGCTCATCGTTCTTCGGGTTAATGCCGAGCGAGCAAAGCGCAACCACTACCTGCGAAATGCTTTCCACGTTATTTGTGTTCCATGAGGAAAAGCCCGCATTTGAATTTAGCTTTGAGCCGAGCGTATCCAGCGCCTCGTCAACACACCGGCGGACTGTTTTGGATACCTCTTTGCCGCTTATCTCGTTTTTGTAGGTGTAAACCGTATCGTCATTGTAATAGGGTGCCAGCGCCTGAATAGCCATTGCGGAAATATCCACATCCGAAACCGTTCCGTAGCCGCCGAGTACCCAGCCGCCGTATTCGTTGCCGTTTACGCCGTCGGTCAGTTGTGTTTTAAGAATTTCCGTTATAAATCTCTCGCGCGGATATTTCGCGTTTGCGGGCACGACCGTGTCGGTCACGTCCATGGCGATAAGTCCCCATATCCAGCCGTTTATACCCTGCCTGCCGAGAGATACGGTCTTTCCCCTGTCGTATGTTCCGTCCGCTATTAAATTTATCGGATTTCCGTTCTTATCCCTGCCGAAATTCGTAG
>OIYS01000273.1_pt1 | contig 38484 bp, 42 predicted proteins | sample 1588271 | NCBI WGS metagenome assembly OIYS01 (sample SAMN03283286) | human gut metagenome | biome: human-associated habitat; material: feces | host: Homo sapiens | place: Peru | collected 2012
AAGGGATAAACGCTGAAAGCATCTAAGTGTGAAGCCCACCCTAAGATAAGATATCCCATACCGTAAGGTAGTAAGATACCAAGGAGACTACTTGGTTGATAGGTTGGAGGTGTAAGTGCAGTAATGTACTCAGCTGACCAATACTAATATATCGAGGGCTTAACCATAAAAAGTTAAGTAAGAAGAAGAAAAACGGTGAAAAGGTTTATCGAAGCATTTATCTATATATTTTTGAGTGTGCTAAAGCAGAAGTGAAGATAAGACAGGAAGAGGTAGAGGAAGCTACCGATGAAAAAGTTAATAAGTTTCTGGTGATAATGATGACGAGGGTACACCTGTTCCCATACCGAACACAGAAGTTAAGCTCGTTCATGCCGAAAATACTTGCGGGTTACCCTGCTGGAAAGATAGGTCGTTGCCAGATTTTTTTATGCCTAAAAATAGATTAATTATGTTAAGAAATCTGAGAAGGTAATTTTAATCTTACGAAGGAAAGAAGAATTAAAGGTAAAAAAATAAAAGTAAAAGTAAATATAAAAAACGAATATTAAAATTATAAAATAAATAAAAAAATGATAGAGAACGAGAATAAAATAGAGGTAAAAATAAAATCAAAAGTAAATATAAAAGAACAAATATTAAAAATATAAGGACGGGTTTTGTAAACCCGTCCTAAAAAATAGATTTATAAATACTATTACATTTACATTATTTTGCAGGGATGATTTTAATCACCCGCATTTTGTGGGGGGATGATTTCAATCGCCTGTATTTTGTAGAGGGCGACTTTAATTTTCTGCATTTTGTAGGGGCGATTTTAATCGCCCGCATTTTGTAGGGGGGGATTTTAATCACCCGTTCTTCAAAAAAGGTTGTCAAAAATATATCTTGTAACAATATATATTTTTATGTTATAATTCAAGAAAATAAATATATCAATAACAATTGGAGGAAAAAATGAAGGATAAAATGGGAAATATTTTTGATTATATATTATGGAGAGATATACCAATTGAAAAAGTTGAGTTTAATGAAATAGATAGCTTAATTTTAACTCGTTTTTCATATTTTCCACTTGATGGATTAATAAATGAAAATGAAAAAGTAACAATTAAAGAATGTTATGAAAGATATAAAAAACAAGTTCATAAAGGTGAAATATTAATTAAAGCAGATTTAGACTTGTTTCCACTAATGGCTAGCAGTAAAAGGTTTGGAAATTTGTATGTGAAAAACTATATAAATAAACTTGATGCAAAACAAGAAAAACAATTTTCTGCAGTTACAATTATTTTACCAGAAAATGTTGAATATATTGCATATAGAGGAACAGATGATACAATAGTTGGTTGGAAAGAAGACTTCAATATGAGTTTTAGTACATTAGTACCTGCCCAACAAGATGCAGTAGAATATCTAAACTCAGTTGGAAATAAAGGCAAAATAATAGTTGGAGGACATTCTAAAGGTGGAAACTTAGCAGTATATGCAGCAGTTTTTTGTAATAAAAAAGTGCAAAAAAGAATAATAAAAGTTCATAATTTTGATGGACCAGGATTCGCAAAAGAAGTAATAGATAGAGAAGAATATAACGAAGTGCTTACTCGTATTCATAATTATATTCCACAATCTTCAATAATTGGAAGATTACTTGAACATAAAGGACAAGTTACAATTATAAAAAGTACACAAACAGGAATTATGCAACACGATTTATATTCTTGGCAATTACTAGCAGATAAATTTATAACTTCTGAACTAACATATTCAAGTGAATTTATAGATAGATCTTTAACACAGTGGCTACAAACGGTAAACGTAGAGCAAAGAAAAGAATTTATAGATATTTTGTTTGAAATTTTAAATAAAACAGAAGTAGAAAGATTTGCAGATTTAAATACAAGAAAATTTGCTACTGCAAAAACAATAATAACATCATACAAAAAGCTAGATGCTGAAAGTAAAAAAGCAATGACATATGCTCTTAGTATGTTCTGGGAAGCTGGGAAGAGCAACCTTTTTACTAAAAAAACAATTAAAAATACAAAAAAGGAGCAATTAGAATGTTAGAACAATTTCAAAGAACGGAAATGTTAATAGGAGAAAAAGGGGTAGAAAAATTACGAAAAGCAAAAGTTGCAATTTTTGGAATAGGTGGAGTAGGTTCATATGTGCTAGAAGCACTTGTGCGTGCTGGAATACGGGAATTTTATTTTGGTAGATAACGACAAAGTAGTTTTAAGTAATTTAAATAGGCAGATAATTGCAACATATGAAACATTAAACAAATGTAAAGTAGAAGTAGCAAAACAAAGAGCTTTAGAAATAAATCCAGAAGCGAAAATTGAAATTTACCAAGAATTTTTTTCACCAGAAAGCAAAGACCTTTTTGATGGCAGCGTATCATATGTAGTAGATGCAGTAGATAATGTAACTGCAAAAATAGAATTAGTAAAAAGAACAGATAAATTAAATGTACCAATTATTTCGTGTATGGGAACAGGAAATAAATTAGATCCAACTAGGTTTGAAGTAACAGATATTTATAAAACAAGCGTATGCCCACTTGCTAAGGTTATGCGAAAAGAACTTAAAACAAGAGGAATAAAGCATTTAAAGGTATTGTACTCGAAAGAAGAACCAATAAAACCTAAAAAAAACCTAGAAGGTGTAAAACAAGTACCAGGAAGTATTTCATTTGTACCATCAGTGGCCGGCTTAATTATCGCAGGAGAGGTTGTTAAAGAAATATTAAAGATAGGAGAAAAAAATAATGACTAAAAATAAAAAAATTATATTATCAGCATTATTATTAGCTTTATTAATAGTGCTTTCAAGATTTTTATCAATAAAAACACCAATTATGAAAATAAGTTTTGCATTTGTACCAACAATGCTATGTGCTATATGGCTTGGACCTAAATATGCGTGCTTAATAAATGTAATTGGAGATGTAATAGGAGCAACACTATTTCCAACAGGTCCATATTTTGTTGGTTACACGATTAGTACAGGAATAGCAGGACTTATTTATGGCACGATTTTATATAAAAAAACAAGTAATGAGTATAGTGACAAACAATTTATAATTAGACTAATTATTGCAACAACCATAGTAGCAGTTATTGTAAATATGTTTTTAAACACACTTTGGATTAGTATTACAGGAGGAAAAGCCTTTAAGGTGCTTTTCTGGACAAGAATAGTAAAGCAATTAATAATGATTCCAATTCATGTAATTGTAATATTCTTTTTAGAAAAAGTTTTAAGAAAACCTTTTGATAAGTATTTAAGGAGCGATAATGATTAAAATACAAAATTTAAGTTTTAAATATAAAAATAGCGAAAATAATATATTAAATAATATAAATATGGAAATAAAAGACGGAGAAATTGTTGCAATTGTTGGAGAAAATGGCACAGGCAAATCAACATTAGGAAAGATAATTGCAGGAATTTTAAAAGCAAAACAAGGAAGTATTATAGTTGATGAAGCAGACATAACTAAAAAAGAAAATAAAAAGGTTGCAATGCAAAATGTAGGAATTGTTTTTCAAAATCCAGAAAATCAAATTATATTTAGCAATATTTATGATGAACTTTCATTTTCATTAAAAAATTTAAGTAAAGAAGAAATTAATGAAAGAATAGATGAAGTATTAGAAAAGGTGGAAATGTCTGAATTTATAAACAAAGATTTATACGAATTATCCCTAGGACAAAAACAAAGAATTGTTATTGCAGAAATACTTGCAAAGAAACCTAAATATATAGTACTTGATGAACCTACAACAATGATAGATAGTTTAGGAAAAGAAAAAATACATAATATAGTAAAAAAACTAAAAAAAGATGGATATACAATTATATATATAACAAATTATGCAGAAGAAATATTACTTGCAGATAGAGTACTAATATTGGAACAAGGTAGTATTTGTGAAGAAATAAAAAAACAAGAACTATTAGAAAAAACAGACATACTATTAAAACATAATATAAAACTACCAAAAGTGATAGAAATAGCATTAAAACTAAAAAAAGCCGGAATTAAAGTAGATTTGAAAGAATTTAGTATAGATGAAATCGTAAAAGCTATAAAGGAGAGTCAAAAATGAAAAATGTAATTTTATTTTTAGCCTTTATAATTTATGCTACATTAATTTTCTTTACACCAAACCTACCAATATATGTTATTGTACCTTTTTTTATAAACATAATTGCAATGGTAATAACTAAAGTAAATTTAAAAAAAACAATAAGAAATTTATTATATATATTACCATTTATATTATTTACTGGAATTATAAATGTAATTTTAGAAAATTACATTTATGCCACTTATATAAGCATAAAGTTAATTTTAGTATGTAATATTACATATGCATATTCAAGAACAACAACAGTATTTACAGTGGCAAAAACCGTAAGAATTATTTGTACACCTTTAAAATTGTTCAAAGTAAATACAAAAGATATTGAAATACTAGTCGCACTAGCACTTTGTATGATACCAGTATTAAAAAAAGAAGCAATAGATTTGAAAAATGCCTGTACAGCAAAAGGTATAAAATGGAATATTAAAAATATGAAAATAATATTATCGAAATTTCTTATTTCTATTATAAAAAGAGTAACCGAAATAGATGAGGCACTAGTAGAAAAAGGATATATAGCGTGATATATTATAAGATAAATAATAATGAATAGTGAATAATGGAGAATGAATAACTTTGCTTGATTTTTGTAGCAAATCTACAAAAATCTTCATTGATTATTAATTATTCACTATTCATTTTTCATTATTAATTATTTTATATTATTTAGTCCGCTTGTTTTTTATTTTAAAATTACATAAATTTGGTTATAATAATTATTACGAAAAAATATATAAATCACATTGAAAATTTGTGTAATATATGTTATAAAAATAAAGAAAAAGGAGGATAAATAATGAGTAAAAATTATGAAATCGTAGATAGTGTAGAAAGTTTAGAAAGTGCACTAAATAGAATAAGAAAAGCACAAAAAGAATTTGCTAAATTTACTCAAGAGCAAGTTGATAAAATTTTCCTTGCAGTAGCAATTGCAGCAAACCAACAAAGAATACCTCTTGCAGAATTAGCTGCAGAAGAAACAGGAATGGGTGTTATTGAAGATAAGGTTATTAAAAATCACTTTGCTTCAGAGTATATTTATAATACTTATAGAAATACAAAAACCTGTGGAGTTATTGAAGAAGATAAAATATTTGGAACAACTAAGATTGCAGAGCCAATTGGTGTAATTGCTGCAGTAATACCAACAACAAATCCAACTTCTACAGCAATTTTTAAAACATTAATAGCATTAAAAACAAGAAATGGAATTATAATTAGTCCACATCCAAGAGCTAAAGCATCTACAATAGCTGCAGCAAAAGTAGTATTAGAAGCAGCAGTAAAAGCAGGTGCACCAGAAGGAATTATTGGTTGGATTGATGTACCATCACTAGATTTAACAAATATGATAATGAGAGAATGTGATATAATTCTAGCAACTGGTGGACCAGGAATGGTTAAAGCAGCATATTCTAGCGGAAAACCAGCAATAGGCGTTGGACCAGGAAATACACCAGCAATAATTGATGATTCTGCGAACATTGTTCTAGCAGTAAACTCAATAATTCATTCAAAAACATTTGATAATGGTATGATATGTGCATCAGAACAATCGGTTATTGTGTTAGATTCAGTTTATAATGATGTAAAAGAAGAATTCGCAAAAAGAGGATGCTATTTCTTAAACAAAGAAGAAACAGAAAAAGTTAGAAAAACAATCATTATAAATGGAGCATTAAATGCTAAAATAGTAGGGCAAAAAGCTGCAACAATTGCAAAACTTGCAGATGTAGATGTACCAGAAAATACTAAAATATTAATAGGAGAAGTAAAAAGTGTAGAACTTTCAGAAGAGTTTGCACACGAAAAATTATCTCCAGTTTTAGCTATGTATAGAGCAAAAGATTTTTCAGATGCAGTAGATAAGGCAGAGCATCTAATAGCTGACGGTGGATATGGACATACATCATCAATATATATAAATACACAAACACAAAAAGAAAAATTAGAAGAATTCACATTAAGAATGAAAACTTGTAGAATTTTGGTAAATACACCAGCTTCACAAGGTGGAATTGGAGATATATACAACTTTAAACTAACACCATCATTAACACTTGGATGTGGTTCTTGGGGTGGAAACTCTGTTTCAGAAAATGTAGGAGTAAAACAATTATTAAATATTAAAACTGTAGCAGAAAGGAGAGAAAATATGCTTTGGTTTAGAACACCTGAAAAGGTATATATAAAAAGAGGATGTCTTCCAGTAGCTTTAGATGAATTAAAAAATGTTATGGGAAAGAAAAAAGTATTTATAGTAACAGATACATTCCTATATAAAAATGGATATACAAAGGTTATAACAGATAAATTAGATGAAATGGGCATAATTCACGCAACATTTTACAATGTAGCACCAGACCCAACACTTAAATCTGCAAAAGAAGGAACAGAAAGCATAAGAGCATTTGAACCAGATTGTATAATTGCAGTTGGCGGAGGAAGTGCAATGGATGCTGCCAAAATTATGTGGGTAATGTATGAACACCCAGATATAGACTTCTTAGATATGGCAATGAGATTTATGGATATTAGAAAAAGAGTATATACATTCCCTAAAATGGGCGAAAAAGCATATTTTATTGCTGTACCAACATCAGCAGGAACAGGTTCAGAAGTAACACCATTCGCTGTTATAACAGATGAAAACACAGGCGTAAAATATCCATTAGCAGACTATGAATTATTACCAGATATGGCAATCGTAGATTGCAATATGATGATGGATGCTCCAAAAGGCTTAACATCAGCATCTGGAATTGATGCAGTTAGCCACTGCTTAGAAGCACTAGCATCAATGATGGCAACAGAATACACAGATGGCTTAGCACTTAAGGCATTAAAGATGATATTTGAATATTTACCTAGAGCATATAATGATGGTCCAAATGATGCAGAAGCTAGAGAAAAAATGGCAAATGCAGCAACAATGGCAGGTATGGCTTTTGCTAATGCATTTTTAGGAGTATGCCACTCAATGGCACACAAATTAGGAGCTTTCCACCATATACCACACGGTGTAGCAAATGCACTTATGCTAGATGAAGTTTTAAGATATAACAGTGAAGAAGTCCCACCTAAAATGGGAACATTCCCACAATATGATCATCCACACACAATAGAAAAATATGCTGAAGCTGCAGACTATTTGAACTTGGGAGGAAAAACAAACGAAGAAAAATTAGAAAACTTAATAAAAGCAATAGATGATTTAAAAGAGAAAATAGGAATTAAGAAAACAATAAAAGAATATGGTGTTGATGAAAAATATTTCTTAGATAATTTAGATGAAATGTCTAAACAAGCCTTTGATGACCAATGCACAGGAAGTAACCCAAGATATCCATTAATAAGCGAAATAAAAGATATGTATTTAAAAGCATATTATGGAGAGTAAATCAGGGTAATTTATAAATAAGCTAAAGACAGGCATTACTTGCCAAAGCTTAAAACTACCTAAAAGGAGGAAAAATATGAATTATAATTTAAATAATCCAATTGCACAAAGAAAATATAAAACAGTATATAGAGATAATGATAAAACAATAAAACTATTTGTAGAAGATTATTCAAAAGCAGATATTTTGAATGAAGCATTAAATAATGCTAGAGTGGAAGAAACAGGATTAAATATTCCAAAGTTACTAGAAGTAACTAAAATTGAAAATAGATGGGCACTTGTTTTTGAACATATTGAAGGAGAAACATTAGAAGAATTAATGCAAAAAAATCCAGATAAAAAAGACGAATATATGAAATTATTTGTAGACACTCAAATGAATATATTGTCAAAAGAAGGATACCTAGTTAATAGGTTAAAAGATAAAACAAAGAGAAAAATAGAAGAGGCAAATATAGATACAAACACAAAATATGAGCTTAATACAAGACTAGAAGGAATGAGAAATCATAAAAAATTATGCCACGGAGATTTTAACCCAAGCAATGTTGTTATAAAACCAAATGGAGAAGTATATGTAATAGATTGGGCACACGTAACAGCAGGAAACGCTTCTGCAGATGCTGCAATGACATATTTGCTATTTTATATGAATGGAAAAAAAGAAGATGGAGAGCAATATCTAAATTTATTTGTAAAAACATCTGGAATAGATAAACAAAATGTTTTAAGATGGATACCAATAGTAGCTGCATCAAAATTACCAAAAAGTCCAGAAGAAGAAAAAGCATTTTTAATGACTTGGATAGATGTAATAGATTATCAATAAAAGACCAATAAAAAAATATTTACAAAATTACTTGTAAATATTTTTTTTATTGGTATAATATACTATAGAATTTTTAGGGAGTATAAAAAGTAAAAATAACTCATTTTGAAAGGATTTGATATATATATGTTAAAAAGAGTAGCAATTATTACAAATGGTGGAGATTGTCCAGGATTAAATGCAGTAATTCGTGCAATAGTTAAAACTGCGGAGGCTCATAATGTAGAGTGTTATGGATTCATAGAAGGTTATAAAGGAATGCTTAAAAATGAGTTTATAAAATTAGAATCAAATGGCTCAGCTTCTGGGCTATTACATAGAGGAGGAACAATAATAGGCTCGTCTAATAGCACAAACCTATTTAATTACAAAGTAGAAGAAGATGGAAAAGTAGAATACAGAGATTTATCTGATGTTGCAATACAAAATGTTAAAATGGATGGATTTGATTGCATATTTACACTTGGCGGAGATGGAACACAAAAATCTGCAAGAGATTTTTCTGTAAAAGGTTTAAATGTTATAGGTGTTCCAAAAACTATAGATAATGATGTTGCACACACAGAAGTAACTTTTGGTTATAACACAGCAGTTTCTGTTGCAACAGAGGCTTTAGATAGACTACACTCAACAGCAGAATCACATCATAGAATAATGATATTGGAAGTAATGGGAAGATATGCTGGATGGATAGCATTGGAATCTGCTATTGCAGGAGGGGCCGATGTTGCATTAATTCCAGAAATTCCATATGATATAGACAAAGTAGTAGAAAAAATAGAAAAAAGAAAAGAAGCGGGAAAGAAATTCAGCATTGTCGTAGTATCAGAAGGAGCTAAACCAAAAGATGGAGAAATTGTAGTAAAAAGAATGATGGATGATGGAAAAGGTTTAGACAATGTAAGACTTGGAGGAATTGGAGAAAAACTTGCAGAAGATTTAGAACAAAAAACAGGAATGGTAGCAAGATGCACAGTTTTAGGATATGTTCAAAGAGGAGGAACACCAACTTCTTTTGACAGAGTTCTTTCTACAAAATATGGATATAAAGCAATGGAACTTGCACTAGAAGGAAAGTTCAATACTTTAGTAACATTGAAAAATGGAAAATTAGATTCAGTTCCATTAGAAGATGTAGTTGGAAATAATAAAGAAATAGGTGCTAAATCTGGAGGAACAGAAAAAACATCTATAAAAAGAGTACCAATGGATGACGATTTAATAAAAGTTGCTAGAAACTTAGAAATATGTTTAGGTGACTAAAATAAAGAAGAATAGAATAAGTTAGTAACAAAAAGGTGATAAAATGATAAATTTTAAAGAAGAAATAGCAAAACAAATATCAGATGTAACACGGAATAGACACAAAAGAACTAGCTTCATATATAGAGATACCACCAGATGGTAAATTAGGTGATTATGCTTTTCCTTGTTTTAAACTTGCAAAAACATTAAGAAAAGCACCGCCAGCAATTGCAAACGAAATAAAAGAAAATATAAAAATAGAAAATAGCGTAATAGACAAAATAGAAGTAGTTGGTGGGTATTTAAACATATTCATCAAAAAAGATATTTTAGTAGAAAATGTATTTAAAGAAATTGAAGCAAAAAAAGACAAATATGGGTTTAGCAATATAGGAGAAGGAAAAACAGCAGTAATAGAATATTCATCTCCAAATGTTGCAAAACCATTCCATATAGGGCATCTACGAACAACAGTAATAGGAGGCGCACTATATAAAATTTACGGAGCTTTAGGCTACAAAACTGTTGGAATAAATTACTTAGGAGACTGGGGACTTCAATTTGGAAAAATAATGGCAGGAATGGAAGCTTGGAAGGATGAATACAATTTTGAAGAAAATGCAATTCAAAACTTGTTAAAAATATATGTAAGATTTTGCAGTGAAGAAAAAGAAAATCCTGAATTAACGGATAAAGCAAGGCAATGGTTTAAAAAACTAGAAGAAGGAGACGAATATACAAGAAATACTTGGGAATGGATTAGAAAAGTTAGTATAGAAAACTATAATAAAACATACAAATTATTAAATTCAAAATTTGATTCATACAATGGAGAAGCATATTACAATGATAAAATGGGTGCAATTGTAAAAGAATTAGAGGAAAAAGGCTTATTAAAAGATAGCCAAGGAGCTAAAATTGTAGACTTAGAAGAGTACAATATGCCACCTTGTATAATAATAACTTCTGCAGGAACAACAATTTATGCAACTCGCGATATTACAGCCTTTATAGATAGAATGAATACATATAAGTTTGACAAAATGGTATACGTGGTAGGAGCAGAGCAAAAATTACATTTTGAACAATTCTTTAAAGTATTAGAAAAAATGGGATATGAAGAATATGTAAAAAGAGCAGTTCACGTACCATTTGGCTTAGTTGTAGATAAAGATGGAGAGAAAATAGGTAGCAGAAAGGGAAACTCCGTTTTCCTAGAAGATATATTAAATGATGCTATAAACAAATCTAAAGCAATAATTGAAGAAAAAAATCCAAACTTAGAAAATAAAGATGATGTGGCAAGAAAAGTTGGAGTAGGTGCAATAATCTTCAATGATTTATATAATAGCAGAATAAAAGATGAAGTATTCGACTGGGATACACTACTTAACTTCCAAGGAGAAACAGGACCATATATGCAATATATATATGTAAGAACAAAAAGTGTAATAGATAAGGCAAATTATATTCCAAATGTAACTAAAGTAAACTTTAGTTTACTAAAAGAAACAGAAACAATAGAAATTATAAAATTATTATATAACTTTAGTGAAACAATCGCTTTAGCAGCAGAAAAGAATGAGCCATCAGTTATAGCTAGATATTTAATGAATTTAGCACAAAAATTTAGTACATTCTATAATAACAATAAAATTATGACAGATGAAAAAGATATGCAAGAAGCTAGACTATTCTTAACCTTCGCTTGTGGAACAGTTTTGAAAATTGGAGCAGGCTTACTTGGTATGGAAATGCCTGATAAAATGTAAAAAAGGTTTATAAATGGTATAAATCCATTTTAAATATATAAAATTTTAGGAGGTTTTATTTATGAAAGCAATTGAACTAAAACATCCCCTAGTAGAACACAAATTAGCAATTTTAAGAGACAAAAAAACAGGTACAAAGGAATTTAGAGAGATTATATCAGAACTTGCTACAATACTTTGTTATGAAGCAATGAAGGATGCACCAGTATATGAGACGGAAATAGAAACGCCAATACAAACTATGAAAACTCATAAAATAAATGAAAATCATTATGCATTTGTTCCAATTTTAAGAGCAGGAACAGGAATGTTAGACGGAATTATAAATGTAATTCCAAATGCGAAAATTGGGCATATTGGAATGTACAGAGATGAAGAAACTTTTAAACCAAATGTTTATTTCTTTAAAGTACCAAAAGATATAGATAAAAGAGAAGTAATAATACTAGACCCAATGGTCGCAACAGGTGGTTCTGCATTAGATGCAATAGAACTTTTAAAAGAAAAAGGCGTAACAAAAATGAAATTCTTATGTATAATTGCAGCACCAGAAGGACTAGCAAAAATTGAAGAAAAATACCCAGATGTTGAAATTTATTGTGCATCAATAGATGAAAAGTTAAATGAAAATGCATACATAATGCCAGGCTTAGGAGATGCAGGAGATAGAATATTTGGAACAAAATAAAAAATACCCGGAACACTGAGTGTGTTCCGGGGCACCTTATGCCTTCTCCAGGATAAACCACTGATTGCTATCCGGGTCAAAGTATACTTGAGTTTGAGTTCCAGGGTAATACTTTAAATCGGCATAAGCACCGGACTTTTCAGGATAGCCCAAGGAGGCAACAATGTAGTCCGTAAAGGGGCTAGGGGCGGGATCAAAGATGTTAAGCATATTGCAATGCTCCTTTCAAAATAATGATATATATATTATAACATATTTTTTTAAAACAATCAAAAATCATATAGTTTAAACATTTTATCAAATATATTTTTTCTATCAAACATATTATTATATTGTAATATTTCGTAATCTTTAATTTCTTGTGAGTATTCATTTACTTCACTAAAATTATGATAATTTCCACTATTATCCATATAACCGTGTCCTGTTATAACAGGTATATTTTTTTGCATACCTCGTAAAAAGTCTTGGTAACTGTTTGTTTTTAAATTAGCTATATCAAGTAAAAGCACTGATAAATAATTTAGACTAATGTCTGGAACTTCTGCTTCTGGCAAATCATAGTTTGCCCAAATAAAGTAAGGAGTTATATAACCTTTTTCTTCGTCAGCCAAATTACCATCAATTTTATCTTGGTTAATATATTCCCAAAATTCTTCTTCAATATATGGTGGTTGATGATCACCAAAAAATACTATAATTGTATTTTCATCAATATTTTTAAAGTAATTAATCAAATATTCTAATGCTTCGTCAGATTCCTTAACAAGAGATAAATATTGTTCTACTCGAGGACAGTTTGGAATATCTTTTAATTTCACAGTTGATGTAAAATCTTCTTTTTCATAATCATAGCCACTATGATTTTGCATAGTAACAGTAAAATTAAAAAATGGCTTAGAATTATCTCTATTTTCAAAGAGTTTTACAATTTCTTTATAGGTACTCAAATCACTAGGATAATTTCTTATATAATCTAATTCATCATTAACATCTTCCAAACTTACAAAACGGTCAAAACCAAGTAGTGGATAAACTGAACTTCTTCTATAACCAGTTTTATGCCAAGTATGAAGGGCAATTGTTTCATAACCTTGAGCTTTTAAAGTTGTTGCAAGGGAATAAGAATTTTTTCTTACAAATTGCTGATATGGAATTGAACCATAAGAGAAAAATGCCATTGAGTTATTGGTTAAAAACTCCCACTCAGAGTTAGGAGTTTTTCCACCATAAACCGAAGAGTGCACATTTCCACTAATGGTGTTCTGGCAAATGTATTTAAAGTAAGGCATATAATCTACATTTGTATCAAATGAATGATGAACTTGCATATCTGCAAAACTCTCGCTCATAATTACAATAATATTTGGTTTATTAGTATTTTCTTTTGGAGTTTCAATTTCAGAATTTTCCAAGTTATTGCTGGTAGTGATTTCTTCCAAAGTATTGTAATACAAATCTTCAACTGCAGAAATAGAATAACCATTGGGTTTCTTTATAATAAGGTCTTTAATTTGTTTCACAAAACTTGCTAAAAAACCGTTATAATGGTATTCCTCACAAGGAACCCAAAGATTAGTATCTAAATTAAATATATTAATTAAATCTGTAACAAAAATTAAAGCTATAATTATTAAAACTGAAAGAAGTAAAAGAATTCTATGCATAATATTTTTTTTAGTTTTAGTAAATTTATAATCTAACGTTAAATTAACGGCTACTAAAATACCAAAACAAATGAATGCAAGGACTAGGTAAAAATTAATAATTAAAGTGTATGTGTCTGCAATTGTTAAACCAGTACCAACACTTAAAATGTCTAACAAACTAAGAGGTGTTTCTCTAAGAGAAGTAACAGAATAGTTTGCAAAACCTAAACCAAAAAGTAGTGTGTTAGATATAATAAGTGAAAACTTTAATTTGTTTGTAACACAAACAAAAAATAAATATATTAAAGCAATTAAAATAAAATTAAATGAAAGCCTTCTAAATTCAATTGTAAATAAGTTATTTTCATTAAAAAGTTCTATAATAAAAGTTATGAAAATAATTGAAAAAAGCACATTAAAAATTGTGAAATATTTTTGATATTTTTCTTTTATAGAAAAAGGAAATGCAACTAATGCACTAAGAATTATAATAGAAAAAATTGCACTAATAAAAATTGAAACATTAAATTGATTATCTACAATAAAAATGTTATTTTTAAATCTAGCTAATAAAACAATTAAAACAGTACATAATATACTACATATAATAATTCTTTTTTTACTAATCTTAAATTCCATAAATAAATTCTCCTAAGATAATAATATAATAATTTTATAAAAAAATGTATGAAAAGTCAACTGTCGAAGTGTGTGCAAATTGTATATTTGAATATAAGATAAAAATAAAAGACACTAATTATTATTAAGTTTTTACTATTAATATACAAGACTAAAAAAATATTAAAAAGATATTGCATTTTTTATATAAAAACATATATAATATACTCGATGTAAAAAGAGGAGGAATGACAATTGAGAAAATACTTTGGAACAGATGGAATAAGAAGAATTGCTAATACAGAACTTACACCAGAATTGGTATATAAAGTAGCAAAAGCAGGAGCATATGCATTATCAAAACATACAGATCACGCTCCAACAATATTAATAGGAAGAGATACAAGACTTTCTGGTACTCTAATAGAAAGTGCTATGACAGCTGGATTTTTAAGCTATGGAGCACATGTAAAACAATTAGGGGTTATACCTACACCAGGTGTAGCATATTTAACTAAAAGATTAAAAGCCGATGCTAGTGTAGTTATTTCGGCATCTCATAATACTTACGAGTTCAATGGCGTAAAGTATTTTAGTAATAAAGGAATGAAAATTCCAGATGAAATAGAAGAAGAAATAGAAGAAATTATAGAATCTGGCAGGTTAGAAGAACTAACAGCAATTTCAGACAAAATAGGAGTTGCAGAAAATAGAGAAGACTTACTTGAAGAATACGTGTTTTTCTTTAGAAAAATCTTTGAAGAAAAATTAGAAAACTACGATAAAGAAAACTTTAAAGTAGGGTTAGATGTTGCAAATGGAGCAACTTATAAAGTGGCTGAACAAGTCTTTACAAAATTAGGAATTAATTTTACAATTATTAATAATGAACCAAATGGAATAAATATTAATGACAATTGTGGTTCAACACATTTAGATAATTTAAAAAAATTGGTAGTTGAAGAACATTTAAATTTAGGTATTGCTTATGACGGTGATGGAGACAGATGCCTAGCAATAGATGAAAATGGAAATGAAGTTGATGGAGATACTTTACTTGCAATTTTTGCAAACTATTTAGAAGAAAAAGGAAAACTAAAAAAAGATACAGTTGTTGCTACTGTAATGAGCAACTTAGGATTAAAAAAATTTGCTCAAAACAACAATTTAAACTTTGCAGAAACAAAAGTTGGAGATAGATATGTTTTAGAAACAATGCTAAAAGAAGGATATAACCTAGGTGGAGAACAATCTGGGCACGTTATACTTTTAGACTATAATCCAACAGGAGATGGAATACTAACATCATTAATGCTTATACAAATAATGTTAGAGAAAGACTTAAAATTATCTGAACTATGTAAAGTTATAAAAAAATATCCTCAGGTATTATTAAATGTAAAAGTAGATAATAATAAAAAACAAAATTATATAGCAGATGAAGAAATTCAAAATGAAATTAAAAAATTACAAGAGGAATTTAAAGATAACGGAAGAATTTTAGTTAGAGCCTCAGGAACAGAACCAATTATAAGAGTTATGATTGAAGGTGAAGATCAACAAGACATTGAAAAGAAAGCAAACAAAATAGCGGATTTAATTAAAGTTAAATTAAACTAAAACAAATTTATACAAAAGAAGGAGGTAAAAAGGATGTTCTTAATAGACACAACTCAACCATTAACAGTAGTACTTTTACTTATTGCAACAATACTATTGATATTCTTAGGAAAAGAAATAAAAAAGCCAATAGTTCCAGCAATAGCATTAATGATTTTTCTAGTACTACTAATAGTACATTCTATACAATTGTGCTTGCCAAGTTATGAAGAATACATTGTAACAATAAGATATTGTGTTGCATTTGAATTAGTTATGGTATTCATCACATTTTTCTCATACTTATGGGTAGATGATATTGCAAGTAAATTCTATAAGAAAAAAAGTGTTGATAATAGTTTAGACTGGTTTTGGAAACAAGTTTAAAAATGGTTTAGTGGGTGCAGAATTTTAAAGCTCTGCACCTATTATAATATATAAGAGAGGTAGAAAAAATGAAAGATACAATTATAATAGTAGAAGGACCACAAGGAGCTGGGAAAACTACATTTACTAATTATTTAAGAGAAAAAATAGCACCGTCAGATCTTTATAGACTTACTGGAATTAAAGATAAAACTGAAACCGGCTATCCTAAAATTAAAAGAAAATATTTAAAATTGTTAGAATATGTTGAAAATTGTGAAGATGTAAATTTAATTTTTGATAGAACTTTTTTCTCAGAGGAAGTATATAGCAGGTTGGGGTTTAAAACTTATTCTTTCCACGAACTCTATCAAGAATTATTAGAAAAATTAGATGGACTAAACTTTAATATTTATTTTGTTGTTCTATATTTGAAAGACACAAATGAATATGAACAAAGAATTAAAAGAGATAAAGGTGTATACCAAAAATTTTCAGTTGAAAGTAGCATAAGACAACAAGAAGAATATTTAAAATTAGCTGATGAAGTAGAAAAAACAACTAAAAATATAAAAGTAATTAGATTTGATAACAACAATTGCGAAAACTATAAAGAAAAAATAGATAATCAATTTGGATTTTTATATAAAAATAATTAGAGGTAAAAATGAAAATAGGATTTTTTGGAGGAAGTTTTAACCCGCCTTCATATGTACATATAAAATTGGCAAAAGCCTTGATAAATGAATATAATTTGGACAAAGTAATATTTGTTCCAGTGGGAGATTATTATGAGAAGGCAAGCCTTATTTCTTCAAACCATAGATATAATATGCTAAAGCTAGCAATAGAAGATGAGGAAAAATTGAACATTGATTCTACGGCAATAGAATCAAAAAACAAATTATATGCAGTAGACACATTTAAATTATTAAAAGAAAAATATAAAAAAGATGATATATTTTTTATTATGGGCTCAGACAATTTTAGAAAAATGCCAAATTGGAAGGACTATAATGAACTTATAAATGAATATAGCATAATAGTTATAGAAAGAGAAAGAAAAGAAATAAGAAAAACAAATAGAAAAAACATATTTTGTTATATACCAGAAGAATGGCAAGAAGTTGATTCTACTAAAATTAGAAAAATGATAAAAAATAACGAAAATGCAGAAGCATTTCTAAACCCAAAAGTATTTAACTATATTAAAAAAAATAAGTTATATAAGTAGAGGAACAATAATGGAGAATTTGTTGGAAATACAAAGTTTAGCTAAAGAATGTTTGAATTGTAAAAAGCCTATGTGTAAAAAAGGGTGCCCTATATCTACAAATATTCCAGAATTTATTCAATGTATAAAGAATTCTGAATTTACTCAAGCATATAAAATTTTACAGGGAAATAACATATTAAGTGAAATTTGTGGAAAGATATGCCCAACAGAAGTTCAATGCAAAGGAAGTTGTATAAAGGGAATAAAAGGAAAGCCAGTAAGTATAAATGAACTTGAAAACTTTGTAAATGAATGGGCAAGGAAAAATAAAATAGATTTAGATATTCCAAAAAACAAAAAGAACAATTCTAAAATTGCAATAATAGGCGCAGGACCTGCAGGTATAGCTTGCGCAGTAGAGCTTGTAAAAAATGGATATGAAGTTACAATATTTGAAAAAGAAAAAAATATTGGTGGCATATTAGAATATGAAATTCCAGATTTTAGATTACCAAAAGATACAATAAAATATGTGGAAGAAAAATTAAAGAAAATGGGTATAAAACTATGTTTAAAAACTGAGTTTGGGAAAGATATAAATTTAGAGGATCTAAAAGAATATAAAGCTATTTTCCTTGGGATAGGAGCATATATTCCTAAAAAATATAAACTTACAGAAGAAGAAATAACTGGTATATATACTGCAAAAGACATATTAAGAAAATATCACAATAAAGAGAAAATAACAAATTTAGGGAAAGCCATTGTAATAGGTGGAGGAAATGTTGCAATAGATGCAGCAAGAACTATAAAAAGAATACAAGAAGAGCCCGTAACAATTGTATACAGAAGAACAAAAGAACTAATGCCAGCAATAAAATCTGAAGTAGATGAAGCAATTAGTGAGGGAATAAATTTTATATATAAGTCTAAAGTTATATCGGCAATTTATAATGATAAAAAAGAAATAGAAAAAATAAAATGCATTAAAACTAAAGTAGAAAATGGACAAGTTATAGATGTAGAAAATAGCGAATTTGAAATAGAAGCAAATTCAGTAATATTCGCAATAGGACTTGGGATAGATGAAGAACTATTTGAAAAATTAGAAATAAAAACAGAAGGCGGATTAGTAAAAGTTGATGAGGACAATATGACAACAAGAAAAGGAATATTTGCAGGAGGAGATTTAGTAGAAAGCAAACCAACAGTATGCAAAGCAATAGCAACAGGAAAAAATGCGGCAAAGCGGAATGAACAAATATATAAAAAATAGCATTTGAACTTTTCAAATGCTATTTTTAAATAAACAAATTTAAAAAACTTAGAGAAATTGATATTAAAAAAGATTTTATTGAAACTTTAATACTTTTTTTAAACATTGTTTGAGCAGCAAGAAGTCGGCGCTCTTTAAGAGTGACTAACGCAGTACATTCTTCAGAAGGAGCTTCAGATTCTGCCTCAGCATCGTCTTCGTTTAAAATTTGGTTTTTTACAACTGATTCAGTTGATTCTTCTAATTCAGTTTTGTTTTCAAAAGTTAATTTATATTCACTTATTTCTTCGACTGTTTCTTGTTCTAAGGTTTCATTCATATAATTCACACCCTTAAATCTTTAGTATTTGTAGATTTAATTGAATTATAGCATTACATAAAATAAAATGCAAATAAATATAGAAAAAAGTTGAAAAAAACATTAATATATAAAATTTTGAATAAAAAAGCAGGAGCAAGTTTCTTAGTACTTACTCCTACCTATATATATTAAAACTTAAATAACAAGCCTAAATAACTAAATTTAACAAGGTTAAAGCAAACGCTGCAAAAATCGCTTTCTTTGAAATTCTAGTTGCTATTTCAAAAAAACTGTGATTAACAGCTAAATTTTTATTTAATGATAAAGAATTAAAAGTGGCATTTGTATTATTAATTAATTTCATACAAATCACATCCTTTTTATAGGTGTGTATAAAGCAAATAATAAGTTTTTTAAAATAAGGTTAAAACTCACCAATTTATAATACTATTATACCATAGTCTACATAAAATGGCAAATTCCTGCTGAAAAAATTTTAATTAAGTAACATAAGAATACTTGACAAGAATATGAGAAAAATAGTAAACTATATATAATTTTAGGAGTATACCTAGTTAAAAACGAGCGGTATAGAGTAGTTGAATAAGGGAAACTACTTACACAGAAGTAAGGTAAGCCTTATGGAGGAGTCTTAAAGATTCTTTCGTAAGGCTTTTTAGTTTGAAAGGAGGAGTATATTGATAATGGAAAAAGACAAAATAAAACTAGTAAAACCATCTAAAGAATATGAAAGGCAAGCAATAGAATACAAAGAGGAGCATTTTAAAAATGGAGAAAAAAGAATTTCTGCTTGCAGTAAGTGGTACAAAATAGAAGATTATGATGAATGGCTAAAACATTTAGAAAACAATTCTAAAAAAGAAACTGTAGAAGAAAATTGTTCTGTAGCAACAACATTTTTCGGAGTAAGAGAAAGCGATAATAAAATTGTTGGGATGATAGATATAAGACACGAATTGATAAATGACTTTTTAAGAAATTATGCCGGACATATTGGATATGGTGTACGACCAAGTGAGAGGCGAAAAGGTTATGCAACGCAAATGCTAAGCTCAGCATTAAAATACTGTAAAGATGAGCTAAAACTAAAAGAGGTAATGATAAGCTGTGATAAAGAAAATGAGGGTTCAAGGAAAACAATTCTTAATGCAGGAGGAAAACTAGAAAAAGAATATATTGCAGAAAACGGAGAAAATGTGCAGTTATATTGGATTGAATTAAAACCAATAATTGTAGTCGATTACAAAGATGAATATGCAAAAGATATATCAAATATTATTATAGAAAATTTAGTAGAAATAAACTCAAAAGATTATGGAATGGATTATATTCAAAAGATTAGTAGAAAATTTACTACTTTTGAAATTAAAAAGAACTTTCCTAAAAGAACAAAAACATTAGTAGCATTAATAAATAATAAAGTTGTAGGAACAGCAGGAATCGATAAATCGTGGTATAATGATAATAATGAATATTGGATTTTATCTGTGTTTGTAGATATGGAATATCAGAATAAAGGAATAGGCAAACAATTAATTACAAAGCTAGAAGAATATGCAAAAGAAATAAAAGCTAAAAAATTAATAATACCGGCATCGATTTATGCAAGCGAGTTTTATCATAAGTTAGGATATAAATATCAAAATGGCAAAAAAGAATTAAATGAAGAAAAAATGTACATTATGGAGAAGATTTTAAGTTAATGGAATGTATAAAGGAGGAGCTTTAATGAAACAAAATGGAATAGTTGACACATTAGAAACAGAAAGATTAATTTTAAGAGATTTAAGAGAAAGTGATGCTGAAACTGCTTTTAAAAATTGGACTTGTGATGATGATGTGTCAAGATATGTAAGTTGGTCTACACATAAAAATATAGATGAAACAAAAGAATATTTAAGGGGAGAAATAAAAAAATGTAAAGAAGAAGACTATTATACTTGGGGAATAGTTTTAAAAGAAAACCAAGAATTAATAGGTGCTATATCTGCATTTGATAGTGAAGAAGGCAGAAAAGAAATTGGATATAACATAACAAAAAAATACTGGCGAAATGGGTATACAACAGAAGCTTTAAAAGAAGTAATGCGATATTTAATAGAAGATATTGGAATTAAAAAATTTATTTGTAAACATGCCGAGCTAAACCCAGCATCAGGAGCTGTAATGAGAAAAGCAGGGTTTAAGTATGTAAAAGATTCTACTTATGAAAAAATGGACGGAAGTACAAAATTTAAAGCTAAAGTTTATTTTTTAGATGTAGAAGATTAAAATATTATATAAGTTTTTGCAGCTAAAAACTGTGCCAAGTTTATAGAACAATTAGGAAAATTATAAAATTCAAGTAATACCTCTTTAAAATATGCATAGAATTAATTAGCATATTTTAGGAGGTCTTTTATGTTTTGGGTATTTAATAAAGATAAAGTTATGTCATATATAGTTACTGTTTTTACAGTAGCAGTTTTATTCTTTACTGCATCAGCTTTTAACAATAACAGTGAACAAAAAACAGTAACAACGGCCACAAATGTTAGTAAATTGTTGCCAATATATAGTGTAGATACAGAAGAAAATAAAGTAGCTATTACAATTAACTGTGCTTGGAGCGCAGATGACATTAATTCAATTTTAGAAACATTAAAAAAACAAGAAGTAAAAGCAACATTTTTTATGGTAGGAGACTGGGTAGAAAAAAATGAAACAGCAGTAAAGAAAATATATGAACAGGGAAATGAAATTGGAAACCATTCATATAGTCATCCACATGTAAACAATATGAGCTATGAACAAAATAAAGAGCAAATACAAAAGTGCTCTGATTTGGTAAAAAAAATTACAGGGAAGGAAACAACACTTTATAGGGGACCATATGGAGAATATAACAATACAGTAATTAAAGCTGCAGAGGATTTAAACTGTAAAACAATACAGTGGTCTATTGATTCTTTAGATTATAAAGGACTAACTGGTGAACAGATGTGGGAAAGAATTGAGCCTAAGCTAGAAAATGGGAGCATAATTTTAATGCATAATGGAACAGAAAATACGGCTTTAAGTTTAAACGAAATTATAACGAAAATAAAAGAAAAAGGCTATAAACCTGTTACAATATCTGAGTTAATATACGCCCAAGATTATACAATTGATAATAACGGAATTCAACACAAAAATTTAAAAAAATAGTTGTAAATTTAATTATAAATTGATATACTTATATAGATAATTTAAGTATATCAATTTTTTTATTTTAAGGAGGTATAAAATGGAAGAAGAAAATAAAGAAGTTGTGGAAGCGCAAGAAACTGAAATAACATCTTCTGACAGCACAGATATAAAAATCTCTAATGATGTTGTAGCATCTATTGCAGGTGTTGCTGTATCTGAAGTACAAGGCGTTTACAGTATGGCAGGAGGAGGACTTGCAGAAGTTTTTAGCGGAAAGAAAAATTTGTCAAAAGGAATAAAAGTTGAAGTTGGAGAAAAAGAAACAAAAATAGATGTAAATATAATAGTTGAATATGGAGTAAGAATACCAGATGTTGCTTTTGAAATTCAAAGAAGAGTAAAAAAAGCAGTAGAAACAATGACAGGTTTGAAAGTATCTGGAGTAAATATTCATGTTCAAGGAATTAAAACAAACACAAACACACAAGAAAATAAAGAAAAAGAAGAAGGAGAAGAATAATAAAAATGAAAGTTTTAGATAGAATAAATTTAATAATTTTTTCAGTAATTATTTTAATAATATCACTAACAATATGTATTTTAATATCTGGATGGTTAGAACTAAAGGTTGCATTTGATGTTATAGAAACAGTATTATCTAATGAAATTAGTGGACCAATAACTTTAGGAATAGCAATATTACTTATAATACTATCAATAAAATCTATCTTCTTTAACTCATATGCAAAAGAAAAATCAAAAGAAGGAATACTTTTAGAAAACGAAAATGGTAAATTACTAGTATCTAAAGACACAATTGAAAATTTATCTACAGCTGTTATTAAAAACTATAATAGCATAGAAAATTCAACTACAAAAGTTGATGTAGATGCAGAAAATAAAATTAGCATATTTATAACTTTATCAGTATATTCAGAAGCGGTTATTAAAGATTTGGCTGCAAAAATTCAAGCAAATGTAAAAGATGAAGTTAAAAAATCATTAGACTTAGAAATAAAAGAAGTAAATATTAGAATAAAAAATATAAATCCCAAAAAAGAAAATGTTGTAAAAGAATAATATAAAAAAAAGAGGATGGTATATGAAAGAATTTAAAAATTTTTTCTCAAAATACAAAGGTGCAATTATTGGAGCAGCAATAGCAATACTAGCATTGCTACTTCAAATATATAAGATAATTATTGCAGTAATTATAATATTTGTAGGAATGTATATAGGAAACTACATTCAAAACAACAAAGAGTTAGTAAAAACAAGAATAAAGGAATTTATAGATAAACTATAATTGGAGGAACAAAATGAACAGATCAGAAGCAAGAGATATGGCTTTTAAATATTTATACCAAGTAGAGGTGCAAAAAGAAAGCAATGAAGAAACAATTAATTTGTTTCTAGAAAATAATGAGATAAAAGGTACAGAAGCAAGAGAATATATTCTAGATGTAGCACACGGAGTACAAGAAAATTTAAATGATATAACAGAAATCATCAAGAAAAACTTGAAACAAGATTGGAAAATAGAAAGAATTTCTAAAGTTACACTTGCAATATTAAAACTTTCTGTTTATGAAATTGTATATGCAAAAATACCATTTAAAGTTAGTATAAATGAAGCTGTAGAACTTGCTAAAAAATATGGAGAAGACACTGCTCCTGTATTTATAAATGGAATATTAGCAAGTGTTGTTAAGGAGAATAATTAATGAAACCTGTGGCAATGACAGTAACAGATTTGAATAGATATATGAAAGAAAAAGTAGCAAGGGATGAGTTTTTAAACAGTGTGTATGTGAAAGGAGAAATATCTAATTTTAAACATCACTATACGGGACATATGTATTTTACTTTAAAAGATGAAAATTCTTTAATAAAATGTATAATGTTTAAAACACAAACTGCTACTTTGAATTTTATGCCAAAAGATGGAATGAAAGTTTTAGTTTTAGGTACTGTTGCAGTATTTGAAAGAGACGGAATTTATCAAATTTATTGTACAGCTATGCAAGAAGATGGAATAGGAGATTTATTTAAAAAATATGAGGAGCTAAAAAACAAACTTGAAAAAGAAGGACTATTTAGTTCATCTCATAAAAAGAAAATACCTTTTATGCCAAAAACAATTGGAGTACTAACCTCAAAAACAGGTTCTGTAATAAAAGACATAATAAATGTATCAACTAGAAGAAACCCTAATGTTCATATTAGACTTTTTCCTGTGCCAGTACAAGGACCAGGTGCAGAGAAAGAAATTGCAAGAGCAATTAATATAATGAATGAAAATAATTTGGCAGATGTGATAATATTAGCAAGAGGAGGAGGCTCAATAGAAGACTTGTGGCCGTTTAATGAAGAAATAACTGCAAGAGCAATATATGAGTCGAATATACCAATAATTTCTGCAGTAGGACACGAAACAGATTTTACAATAGCAGACTTTGTGTCAGACTTAAGAGCTCCAACGCCATCTGCAGCGGCAGAACTTGCACAAGCTGATGTACAAGAACTAAAATTAAAACTTTTAACATACCAAAACAGATATAAAACAGCGTTAAGCAAAAAAGTGGAATTTATGAAGCTAAGATATAAAAAAGTTATGGCATCTAGAGTGTTTACAGCACCACTACAAGGAATAAATGAAAAGTATATTAATGTTGACACAAAAGTTAAAGAACTAATAAATATAATAAAAATTCAAATACAAGAAAAACAGAAAAAAGAAATAGAATTAATTTCTAAATTAGACACTTTAAGCCCATTAAAAACATTAACAAGAGGATATTGTATAACTGAAAAAGATGGAAAAATTGTAAAATATGCTAAAGATTTAAAACCAAAAGATGAAATAAAATTAAAACTCGTAGATGGAGAAAAACAAGCGATAATAATATAAGGAGATGTGTTATGAATAAAAAAGTATTAATGTATTTGGGAGCCATAATTATTGTAATAATAACAGCAGTAATTTGTACTTGTAAAATATTAAAAAAGGCAGAGTCGGTACCAACAGTAACAGATGTTAAAGATGTAAATAATATGACTAATGATATTGAAAAGGAAAAAGAAAATCAAAATGTAAATTCTTCTGGAACAGAAGTTAAAAATGAAGATAAAAAAGAAAATACAAGTACTTCAGAAAGTAAAGAAGAAAAAGCAAAGAAAATAGTGCAAGATAACTGGGGAGAGGACGACACAGTTTACTATAGTTATGATGGAATTGATGCAAAAGGAAGATATATTATATGTGTAAGGGAAAAAGCAACAACAAAAGCATTGTATTGGTATTATGTAGATGTAGACTCTGAAACATTTGAAATTAATTAATGGAGGAAAAAATGAAGGAATTGAATTTTGAAGAGAATATGGATAAACTAGAAAAAATAGTTCAAGAACTTGAAAAGGGAGATTTGAATTTAGATGATTCAATAAAAAAATTTGAAGAAGGTATGAAAATATCTAAGGAATGTAATAAATACTTAGAAGATGCAGAAAAGAAAATAACAGTATTAATAGAAAACAAAAATGAAATTACAGAAGAAGACTTTTAATTTATAGGCATTAAAAAAGCATAAAAAAAACACTTTTGGAAATAATAAGAAAAAATTCTAAAGGTGGTTTTTTTATGCAAAAAAGAAGAAAAACAGTAGCAATTATTTTATTAATTACAATTGCAAGTATATTTTGTGCATATAATGTATTTGTTAGAGAAGATGTAAATTCAAGCTATGCGTTATCTAAATATGGTTCAAATAGTGATGAAGTAAAACAAATTCAAACTAAACTAAAAAGATGGGGATATTACAGTGGAACAGTAGATGGAATTTTCGGAAGTAAAACTTTATCTGCAGTGAAATGGTTTCAATCTGCAAATGGTTTGCAAGTGGATGGAATTGCTGGTCCAAAAACATTAGCAGCAATGGGAATATATACATCAAGCACTACAACTAATAAAACAAACAATACATCAGACTTAAATTTGCTAGCTCATTTGGTATATGCAGAAGCCAGAGGAGAAAGTTACACAGGACAAGTTGGAGTTGCAGCTGTAGTTTTAAATAGAGTTAAAAGTTCATCTTTTCCCAATACAGTAGCAGGAGTTATATACCAATCTGGAGCATTTAGCGTAGTAAGTGATGGGCAAATAAACTTAGAACCAAACCAAACAGCTAGAAATGCTGCAAGAGATGCAATGAATGGCTGGGATCCAACATATGGAGCAATATATTATTTCAACCCAAATACTGCAACAAGTCCGTGGATTTGGTCAAGACCAGTAACAGTAGTAATAGGAAACCACAGATTTTGCAAATAAAAATAGTATTTAGTAAAAAAGAAACTCCCCCCATAATGGGGGGAGAAAAGGCTTAGCAAAGTGCAAATGCGAGCTTGAAAGAACCGAGGGCCCTGATGAGGAACCCAGCCTCAAGCAACGGGCGAGTGAAGTCAGTGAAAAGAGACGAGACATCTGCGTTCTCTGCCACCTTATTAGTCGGTTGGCCGTTTGAAAACTTGGTGCGATCCAACCCCAGCATGAGAGCCACATAGCCTGCGGCGTCAATAATGCTTTTCTCGTAGCTGGAGCAGATATTGGTAGGAAGCTTGATCGGATGATCAAGGAAAAAGGAAGTGGGGCTATTTCCGGTTGTGGCACAGTAATCTTTGGCACCAGAGATTACTGCATTGACATCATTCCAGAGCTGTGCAATAGCCTCCTGGACCACAGCTGCATTATGCTGATCTCTCGCAACATTGAGTTCTTCACGGGTAAAGGCGGGAACGTAAGCATTTTCCATTTTTTTTCTAATCCTTTCTTATTTGCCTGCTTCTACATTTAGAAACAGGTCCAACGATGATGTGGTGACACCATACCATATAGGGCAAGGCGTCGGGTGAACTATGTAAACACTTCCTTTTTTTGACGAAAGGAAATGGGATTTTAAAATAGGCACTCAACCTATAACTATATTAATTATACCAGAAGTAAACATAAAATTCAAATTAATAAATGTATGCATAAAAAATATTAGAGCAAATTGGAATGATAAAGTATTATTAACATTTTTTAAATTTAACATAAAGAAAAGAGATAGCTTTACAATAAAATGATTATATAAAAAACTTGTAAAAAAAGTTGATTTTTATAACAATTTGATATATAATAACTCACGGTAAAAAAAGAAGAAAAAAAGAAAGAAGGTTTTTTTATGAGCAAAAAGTATGTTTACCTTTTTAAAGAAGGAAACGCAAATATGCGTGAATTGCTAGGTGGTAAAGGTGCTAACTTAGCAGAAATGACAAACCTAGGATTACCAATCCCACAAGGATTTACAGTTTCTACAGAAGCTTGTACAGAATATTACAAGGATGGTAAAACTATCAATGAAGAAATTCAAAATCAAATTTTTGAAGCATTAAAGAAACTAGAAGAAATGCAAGGCAAAAAATTTGGTGACAATTCAGATCCATTATTAGTATCTGTAAGAAGTGGTGCAAGAGCATCAATGCCAGGTATGATGGATACAATATTAAATTTAGGACTAAATGATGTTGCAGTTGAAGGTTTTGCTGCTAAAACAGGAAACCCAAGATTCGCATATGATTCTTATAGAAGATTTATACAAATGTATTCAGATGTTGTTATGGAAGTTCCAAAGTCATTCTTTGAAAAAATAATTGATGAAGTAAAAACAGAAAAAGGAGTTCATTTCGATACTGAATTAACAGTAGATGACTTAAAAGAATTAGTAAAAAGATTCAAAGCTGTATATAGCGAAAATATGAATGGTGCAGAATTCCCACAAGACCCAACAGAACAATTAATGGGAGCAGTTAAAGCTGTATTTAGAAGCTGGGATAACCCAAGAGCTATAGTTTACAGAAGAATGAATGATATACCAGGAGACTGGGGAACAGCTGTAAATGTACAAGCAATGGTATTTGGAAATATGGGAGAAACATCTGGAACAGGTGTTGCATTTACTCGTGACCCTGCTACTGGAGAAAAAGGTATTTATGGTGAATATTTAATTAATGCACAAGGTGAAGATGTTGTTGCAGGTGTTAGAACACCACAACCAATAACAAAACTAGAAGAAGATTTACCAGAATGCTATAAAGAATTTATGACATTAGCACACAAACTAGAAGACCATTATCGTGATATGCAAGATATGGAATTCACAATTCAAGAAGGAAAATTATATTTCTTACAAACAAGAAATGGAAAAAGAACAGCTCCAGCGGCTATAAAAATCGCTTGTGATTTAGTAGATGAAGGAATGATAACTCCTGAAGAAGCAGTTCTAAGAATAGAAGCAAAATCATTAGACCAATTATTACACCCTGTATTTGATGCTAAAGCATTAAAAGATGCAAAAGTTATAGGAACAGGTTTAAATGCAGCTCCAGGTGCTGGTGCAGGTAAAGTTGTATTTACAGCTGAAGAAGCAAAAGAACTTGGAAAAGGTGGAAAAGGAGAAAGAGTTGTTTTAGTTAGACTAGAAACAACACCAGAAGATATTGAAGGTATGGCAGCTGCTCAAGGTATATTAACAGTTCGTGGTGGTCGTACATCACACGCTGCAGTTGTTGCTCGTGGTATGGGTGCTTGCTGTGTTGCAGGATGCGGAGATATCAAAATAAATGAAGAAAAAGAAGAATTTGAATTAGGTGGAAGAACATTCCATAAAGGTGATTATATTTCTATAGATGGTTCAACAGGAAATATCTATGGAGAAGATATTCCAACTCACGAAGCTGAAATAAGCGGAAATTTCGGAAGAATAATGGCTTGGGCAGATGAATTCAGAAACTTAGGAGTTAGAACAAACGCTGATAACCCAAGAGATACAAGAAAAGCTGTTGAATTAGGAGCTGAAGGTATTGGATTATGTAGAACAGAGCATATGTTCTTTGAAGAAGAAAGAATACCAAAAATTAGAAAAATGATATTATCTGAAACAGTAGAAGCAAGAGAAGCAGCTTTAAACGAATTAATACCATTCCAAAAAGGTGACTTCAAAGCTATGTACAAAGAATTAAAAGGATTACCAATGACAGTTCGTTATTTAGATCCACCTCTACACGAGTTCTTACCAACAGATGAAGAGGACATAAAAGCACTAGCTAGTGATATGGGTGTAACAGTTGAACATTTAAAACAAAAATGTGCAGACTTACACGAATTTAACCCAATGATGGGACATAGAGGATGCCGTCTTGCTGTAACATATCCAGAAATAGCAAGAATGCAAACAAGAGCATTAATGGAAGCTGCTATTGAAGTAAAAGAAGAAGATGGATACGACATAGTTCCAGAAATAATGATTCCATTAGTAGGAGAAAGAAAAGAATTAAAATTCGTTAAAGACATAGTTGTAGAAACAGCAGAACAAGTTAAGAAAGAAAAAGGATCAGATATGGAATACCATATTGGTACAATGATTGAAATTCCAAGAGCTGCATTAACAGCAGACGAAATAGCTGAAGAAGCTGAATTCTTCTCATTTGGAACAAACGACTTAACTCAAATGACATTTGGATTTAGCCGTGATGATGCTGGTAAATTCTTAGGAGATTACTATGCAAACAAAATATATGAATCAGACCCATTTGCAAAAATTGACCAAGATGGTGTTGGTAAATTAGTAAAAATGGCAGTTGATTTAGGAAAATCTACAAGACCAAACATTAAACTTGGAATATGTGGAGAACACGGTGGAGAACCATCAAGTGTTGAATTCTGCCACAATGTTGGATTAACATACGTGTCTTGTTCACCATTTAGAGTTCCAATTGCTCGTTTAGCAGCAGCACAAGCAGCAATTAAAAATCCAAGAAAATAATAATTAATATGGATAAAAAATGCAGATATAAATTATCTGCATTTTTTTACTAAATAAAATTATTTTAAATTCATATAATCTTGCATACTTTCACAAATAAGGTTGTCAAAATACCCATAATTCTTATGAAATTGTTCTTTATTTCTAACAGTCCAACCTAAGACTAATTTCTTTTTCCTCATCTTATTAATTTTATCTTTTGAAAAATCTTCAATGCTGTAAGAAATGAAATCTGGCTTGGTTAAAAAATTGAATAACATATTTTTTAAAATAAATTTACCTAAAAAGCCTATTTTACTATCATTATAATTATAAGATAATTGCCCTCTTACAATATTTGGATAATGCCTTTTAAAATAATAAACACATCCAGGATGAAAACTTTTTATGGCAAAAGGTCCGTTATAATTTTTAAGTATCTTCATTGCTTCTTTTGCCAACAAACTCATTTTTACATCAGACTTAAATTCTATAATTATAGGAACTTGAGAATTTACACACTCAAGAACTTCTTCTAAAGAGGGGATTTTTTCAGAAGTATTTTGTAAACTTAAAGATTGCAATTCAGAAAAAGTACAATCCTTAATAGGCTTATCTATACCAGTCATTCTTTTTAAATTATCGTCGTGAAAAACTACAACAGTATTGTCTTTTAGCAAATGAACATCAAGTTCAATAAGAAATTTATATTTAACAGCTTGTGTAAAAGCTGGAATAGAATTTTCAGGAATATCTAGCAAGATATTGTGAAAACCTCTATGGGCTATTAAATTCTGTTTTAAAAAACCTAAATCTTTCAAAATAAACACCTCATATTATTGTATTTACAATACAATAATAATATAACTACCTAGAGGATTAGTCAACTAAAGAAAACTATATTTTTTTATACTCTTTTTCCTTTACAATTCTGCAAAGTAATAGTATAATAAAAGAGTTGATTTGAAAGGAATGAGATAGATTATGGATTATAAAGAATTAGCAAATTTAATTTTCCCAAATGCAAAACCAATTGAATATTATGAGGAAAAATATCCAGAAAGAAATTTACCTGAAGGAGCAATGGTAACAAGGTTTGCACCAAGTCCTACAGGATTTATACATATAGGAGGATTATTTGGAAGCATTATAGATAAAAAACTTGCAAAACAATCTAATGGAGTGTTTATTTTAAGAATTGAAGATACAGACCAAAAAAGAGAGATTGAAAATGGTACGGCACAAATTGTTAATGGCTTAGCAGATTTCGGAATAATACCAGATGAAGGTATGATTTCTGAAACAGAAGAAAAAGGAATTTATGGGCCATATAAACAAAGTTTAAGAAAAGAAATATATGAAGCTTATGCAAAAAGCTTAATTGAAAGAGGACTTGCATACCCTTGCTTTTGTACACCAGAAGATTTAGATGAAATAAGGACTAAACAAGAAGCAGCAAAACTAAGACCTGGGTATTACGGAATATGGGCAAAATGTAGAACAATGCCAATTGATGAAGTAGCTCAAAAAATACAAAATGGTGAAAAGTATATTATAAGATTTAAATCTCAAGGTAGAGAAGATAGAAAAATAAAACATAAAGATGTAATAAAAGGAAATATAGAATTTCCAGAAAATGATCAAGACATAGTAATAATAAAAGCAGATGGGCTTCCAACATACCATTTTGCACACGCAATAGACGATCATTTAATGAGAGTAACACACGTAATTCGTGGAGATGAATGGGTATCTTCATTACCTTTACACTTAGAATTATTCCATACTTTAGGATTCAAACCACCTAAATATGCACATACATCTACAATAATGAAAGATGAAAACGGAAGTAAGAGAAAAATAAGTAAGAGAAAAGATCCAGAGGCAGCAGTAAGCTATTATAGCGAAGAGGGAATTCCTAAAGAAGCAGTAGTTGAGTATTTGCTTAATATTGCAAATTCAACATTTGAACCTTGGAGAAGAGCAAACCCAACTAAACCAATAGATGAATTTGAGCTTCAATTAAATAAAATGAGCATAAGTGGTGCTGTATTTGATATGGTTAAACTATTAGATGTATCTAAAAATGTAATTTGCAAATTTAGCGCAGAAGAAATATATAATGAAGCATTAGCTTGGGCTAATAAGTACGATGAAGAATTAAAAAAACTATTAGAAAATAAAGAATATTCTTTAAAAGTACTAGGAATAGAAAGAGGAAATATAAAGCCTAGAAAGGATATATCAAAATGGTCAGATGTTAAAAATTCTATTATTTATATGTATGAAGATAAATTTGCTGAAAATACACAATATGAATTCCAAAAAATAAGTGACCCAGAAGAAATAAAAGACATTTTGAAAATATATTTAGACAAACATTTTAACATAAATGATGATAAACAAACTTGGTTTGATAAAATGAAAGACTTGGCAGAAGAAAAGGGATATGCAAGAGAAGTAAAAGAATACAAACAAGAACCAGAAAAATATAAAGGGCACGTAGGCGATATAAGTACAGTTATAAGAGTAGCATTAACAGGAAGACACAACACTCCAGACTTATACGAAATAATGCAAGTACTAGGAGAAGAAAACATTAAAACAAGAATAAACAAAATTATAAAATAATTTAATGGGCGATTTTAATCGCCCGTAAATACAATAGAAAATGTAAAATTTATATGTATTTGAGTGAATATTAGGCTCAAATTAAAAGGAAAGATATGGAATATAACATAGGAGATATCATAGAATTTAAAAAGCCACATCCGTGCCGAAGTAAAGAATGGGAAATCATTAGAATTGGCGTAGATTTCAAATTCAAATGTAAAGGGTGCGGGCATGTTATTACAATTCGGAAGACCAGAAGCACTAAAAAAAATAAAGAAAAAAATAAATTAAGGTGGAAACATATGAAAAACAAAGAATCAACTAGTTCAAGAGTTTTTTCGTTCATAATGTTAATTTTATTACTATTTGCAATTTACAAACTATTTGGAATATACAAAGAAAACTATTTTAATGGTTTTGTAAAAGCAGAATCTACACTGGGCATATCGAAATTTAAAAGAGATTCAGAAGTTAAATATTCTAGTGAAAAAAGTTATAGAATAGTTTCTAGTACTCAAAATAATGCAGCATTTTATAAGGAAATAAAAGTAGAGCCAAATACATTTTATAAATTGAGTTGTATGGTAAAAACAAAAGAAGTAGTACCAGCTGATGTTAATACAGATGGAGGAGCAAACATATTTATAGTAAATGCCCCAGAAATTTCAAAATCTATAACGGGAACAAACGATTGGCAAGAAATAGAATTACTATTTGATTCTCAAAATAGAAGTACTATTGAAATAGGATTTAGACTAGGTGGAAACAGTGGGACAGCACAGGGTACAGCTTGGTTTTCTAATTTTAAATTAGAAAAAGGTATGAAAAACGAGGATTCTAATTGGAAAATAGGCTGTTTCATAATAAAAAATTTAGATGTAAATATTAATGGGGAAAAGTATGCATATACAATGTCTACATCAGATATACAAAGTGTAAAAAGCAATATGCAAAGACTTAAAACATCTTGCAAAAGTATGAGCAAAGGAAAAATGACAATAGAATATGACATATCTGAAATAGAAGAACCAGTTACAACAATTTCACATTCAGATGAACACGGATATTATATAGACCCATATGATGTAAGTTATTTAATAGAAGATAAAGTTATTGAAAATGAGTACGATTACATATTTATTACATTGAGAATGGGAAATGAACAAAAACAAATACCAGTAAATGATTGGATTGGTTTACGGTAGTATGGACTTATTCGGAATAGGATTTTCTAATATAAGAATGGCGAACTCAAGCAATGATTATACATATCAATATGACTACAGAATAAATACATTCCCAGAAGAAGTTTACTTGCACGAGTTTTTACATACATTAGAGAGAATATCTGGAGAAAACAATTATGAAGTGCCAGAATTACATAACTTTAAAAATTATGGCTATGAAGAAGAAAGATTAGTTGGACTTAAAAAATGGTATCAGGATTATATGAATTCACAAATATTAGATAAACAAACAAATCAATATGTGGGTATAAATGAAAAAGTATATACATTAAAACCACCACACAAATCAAATTTCAGGTTTCCAGTAAAATTAGACTTTAATGAGGAACCAAAAAATCTATTACAAGAAATAAATACATTACTAAAAGTAGTAACAACAGTATTTAAACAGAAGGGATAAAAATGAAAGTATCAGATTTTAATTACAATTTACCAAAAGAATTAATAGCACAGCATCCATTAGAAAATAGAGATGAATCTAGGCTAATGGTATTAGACAGGGAAAAACAAACAATAGAGCACAAAATATTTAAAGACATAATAGAATACTTAGAACCAGGGGATTGCTTAGTAATAAATAATACTAAAGTTATACCAGCAAGACTTTATGGAATTAAAGAAAATAAAACAAATGAACACGAACCAGCGCATGTGGAATTTTTACTTTTAAAATCATTAGGAGAAGACATCTGGGAAGTAATGGTAAGACCAGGTAAGAAATTAAAAACAGGCACAAAAGTAACTTTCGGAGAAGGTTTACTTAAAGCTGAAATATTAGAAATGCTAGATAATGGAAATAGAAAAGTAAAGTTCTATTATGAGGGAATATTTAATGAAATTTTAGACCAAATAGGTTTAATGCCTTTACCACCATATATAACAGAAAAATTAAAAGACAAAGACAGATACCAAACTGTGTATGCAAAATATGAAGGCTCAGCAGCTGCCCCAACTGCAGGTTTACATTTTACACCAGAACTATTAGAGAAAATAAGTAAAAAAGGTGTAGAAATTGCTAATGTAACTTTACACGTGGGAATAGGAACATTTAGACCAGTTAAGGTGGAAAAAATTGAAGAACACCAAATGCATACAGAACATTTTTATATAAAACAAGAAGATGCTGATAAGATAAATAACGCAAAGAAAAATGGCAAAAAAGTAATTGCAGTAGGTACAACTTCGTGTAGAGTATTGGAAACTGTTGCAGACGAAAATGGAATGTTAAAAGAAACAGAGGGAGATACAAGCATTTTTATTTATCCGGGTTATAAATTTAGATGTATAGATAAATTAATAACTAATTTCCATCTACCAGAATCAACACTAATAATGTTAGTTTCGGCATTAGCAGGAAAAGAGTATATAATGAAAGCATATGAAGAAGCAGTAAACGACAAATATCGTTTTTTCAGCTTCGGAGATGCAATGTTAATTAATTAATTTAATAAAAGGAGATAATATGAAGCCAGCAATAACATATGAACTATTACACGAAGATAAACAAACAGGAGCAAGAAGAGGGATTGTACATACACCACATGGAGATATTCAAACTCCAGTATTTATGCCAGTGGGAACACAAGCTACTGTAAAATCGATGACACCAGAAGAACTAAAAGAAGAAGTAGGAGCTCAAATAATACTTTCAAATACATATCATTTATATTTAAGACCAGGAGATAAAATTGTAAAAGAAGCAGGAGGACTTCACAAATTTATGAATTGGGATAGACCAATTTTGACTGACTGTGGGGGCTTTCAGGTATTTAGTTTAAGCGATTTAAGAACTATTACAGAAGAAGGAGTAGAGTTTAAATCTCACTTAGACGGAAGTAAGCACTTCTTTTCACCAGAAAAAGTAATGGAAATAGAAGAAAACTTAGGTGCAGATATAATAATGTCATTTGATGAGTGTTGCCCATATCCATCAACATATGAGTATACAAAGCAATCAATGGAAAGAACTACAAGATGGGCTATTAGATGTAAAGAGGCTCATAAAACTGAAAACCAAGGATTATTTGGAATAATACAAGGTGGGTTTTATGAAGACCTAAGAAAAAAATCTGCTGAAGACTTAATCAAATTAGATTTTCCAGGGTACGCAATAGGTGGAATAAGTGTAGGAGAGCCTAAAGAAGAGTATTTAAAAATGCTAAGATATACAGCTCCATTAATGCCTAAAGATAAACCAAGATATTTAATGGGAGTAGGTTCGCCAGATTATTTAATAGAGGCGGCAATTGCAGGAATAGATATGTGCGATTGCGTATTACCAACAAGAATTGCAAGAAATGGAACAGCAATGACTTGGAACGGAAAAGTAGTAGTAAGAAATGCTACATATGAAAGAGATTGGAGCCCATTAGACTCAGAATGTGATTGCTATACTTGTAGAAATTATACTAGAGCATATATAAGACATTTAATAAAAGCAAATGAAATTTTAGGAGTAAGATTATTGTCAATTCACAACCTAAGGTTCTTGACTAAACTTATGGAAAGAGTTAGAATAGAAATAGAGAACAATAATTTATTAAACTTCAAAAATGAGTTTTATAAAAAGTATGGTTATACAAAAGAATAAGGAGGTAAAAATGGATCTTTTAGATGAAAATAATAATAAAAAAACTACTGGACAAAAAATAGTACTTACTGCTTTAATTGCTTCTATAATTTTGTTTGTTGGAATTTTGATAGTATTAATGTCATTAAGTAAAAAAACTACAACTAAAAAATATACAGTATCTTTAAATGGAAAAGAATTTAGTTCAGAAAACTTAGAAGTATTAGAATTAGAAAACGGAGAAAAATATATAGCATTAAAAAATATAGCTACTCAATTAGGATATAGATATTATAATGGCGAATTTGGAATAACTGGTGAAGATAAAGATAAAGGATACATAGACAATGGTAACAATATAATACAATTTTTTGCTGACTCAACGAAAATATATAAGGCAGAGGAAGATGCAGATATAGATTACCAATATTATAATATAAAAAATAAAATAATAGAACAAAATGGCAATTTATATGTGGACTTGAATGATTTACAAATTTCTTTAAATTTAATAGTATATTATTCAGAAAAGGCAAATCAAACATTAATACAAACTGCTGATTATTGGATAGAACAACAAGCAGAATTCTTGAAAAACAATAGTTATACTGTAAGCCAAGAAAAAGAAAACTTACGAGCACTTGCATATGGCTATGTTGTGGTAGCTAAAGATGAAAAGATTGGTGTTATAACTTTACAAGGACAAGAAATAATAGGAAGTAAATATAGAAGCATTAAATTTAATGAATATACACAAGAATTCATAGTGTCAAACACAGAAAGAAAATTTGGAGTAATAACAAAAAACAGTGAAAATAAAATTAGTATGCAATATGATAGCATAGAAATATTAAATTATAATCCACTACTATATAAAGTAAAAAAGGTAGATAAATATGGTGTTTTAAAAGAAGATGGAACAGTTCTAAATGAAATTAAGTATGACTCCATAGGATATCCAAAAAATACGGAAAAAGGATTTAATTATACACTAATTATTCCAGCAATTGATGGATATTTACCTGAAACAATTGTAGTATGCGAGAAACGGAAAGTATGGCTTACTTGATTTAGAAAACGGAAAAGAAGTTGTAAAAACTAATTTAAATGGTATTTATTCTGTAACACAAGATGGAACAAATTATTATATAGCAGAAACTAGTGCTAGCGGAAATGTAGAATTTTTACAAAATTATGTAAAATCATTAAACTCAATGACAGCAAATATTGATAGTTAAATATAATGTAACAAAAAATATCGGTGATACATCTCACCGATATTTTTTGTTACATTTCTTGATCGCCAGGAATTAAATAATCTACAATACCATAAATTAATGCACCAATTATTGCAGCAAGCCAAGAAATTGAATAACCTGCTACAAAATATTGTGTAACATAAAGAATAACAGCAGAAAGAATAAAACCAACAAAACCTTTACCAAAAGGCGTAGCATTTAGACCAGTAAATTTGATTATCAAATAATCTAAAACTGTAAGTACAACAGCAGCTAGTGCTAATGACCAAATATTATTAATTGCAAAACCAGGAGTGAAAAATGCAGTAATAGCTAAAACTACAGCAGCAGTAATTAATCTACCAACAATTTGCCAAACTGTACTTGTTCCATTATGGCTTTCAGCGTGTGAATTGTTATCCATAAGAATTTCTCCTTTCTAAATTTGTATATAAATTTGCTCTAAATCAAGCTTTATATAAATATTATTTTCAAAAAAATAAAAAATATACAAAATGAATATTTTTTGAAAAATTATACAAAATAAAAATATGAAACAAATTGTAATTTGCTTAACTTTACGGTATTTAAAAATTAATATAAAATTTTTACAATGTAGGGACGGGTTCCAAACCCGTCCGCATAAAAACATTTTTATCTATTAAAAA
>OIYS01000274.1_pt1 | contig 38466 bp, 61 predicted proteins | sample 1588271 | NCBI WGS metagenome assembly OIYS01 (sample SAMN03283286) | human gut metagenome | biome: human-associated habitat; material: feces | host: Homo sapiens | place: Peru | collected 2012
ATTTGTTTGTCATTAAAATAATGAAGGCTGTCTCGTACTTTTGAGACAGCCCCCTTTCTTTGTGTTCTGCGTTATAGTCCAGTCGAACTTGTAACCGTTGCTTTCGCAATGCTCGTAATATTCGCCCAAACTCTCTAAATCTAACTCGCTGTCGGCGCGGCGGCTTGCTGGGTGGCTTGGGCTGGTTTCGATTTCAAGAACCCATGCGGCGGGGTTGCGTGTAGCCGTCTTTGTCGTGCTCCATGCCGTGCCGTTCCATGTGCGGGCTATGCCGTGAGTTACGATGTTTATTTTTTTTAGTTTATCCTCGTTTATCTTTGTCGCTTTCAGCTTCAAGCCTAAAATCGTACAGAAAGCCCGCTCCCTGTCCTCTACAATCTTACACGGTACTAATTCACCCGCGCTTTTATCGGGGTCAAAGCAAACGCTCTGATAATACAATACATAGCAGTCGTTATGTATCATACTATCGCCCGAGTTGCCGCCGTTGCGCACTCTTATATAAATAGCGTTTTCGCCGTTTGCCTGTACCGCCGCATAGTCTGCCGCCGTAAAATCCTTGTGGGCTACATAACGCAATTCTTTAGTGGAAACATTGCGCTTGAATGTATTTGTAGCCGTTCCGTTGTTGTTGAATGTGAAACTATGCCAAGTTGCGCCGCCGTCGAGCGAATACTGCGGCGTGATAGTTGTTTGTGTTTCTATCTTGTCGCCGTCGTCGTTCATTGCATAAAGTCCGTAGGGGAATGTAATAGCAATGTCTACATCTTTTGCGTATGGGTTGAGCGTGTAGGTTAAATATTCCTGTGTACCCGCTTCTACATCGCTATCGTGCGGGATTTCGTCATTACAGGCGGAAGATTCCGTTTTGTAGTTTAGGGCGGACAGGGCGGTCAATAACGCGCCGTCCTGTGCAATCTCTATTTTTCCGTCCTCTGCGAAAATACCTGCGTCAATATTATATGCGCCCTCTTGTGGTGTGTTGCTGTTGAATGTCTTAATTTTGATGTCGTCTATTGCTACGGTCTGCAAAATCTGCTTGTTAAATCCACATTCTAGCGCGGTGTAGGTGTATTCGTCCGCGCCGTCCTCTCCTGTAATCTGATAAAACGGTTTGCTCAAAAGGTACGGTGTGAAAAAATGCCGCCCGATAATATAAAGCTGGCTGTTGCCTGTTGCCAATGTGTTTGACGCTCCGCGCAAAAACGGGCGGTTGTCGATGTCGCTTTTGTTGGTAAGTTTCTTTACTTTTTCAAGTTCTTCCTGTGCTTTTTCTGCGGCTTGCTTTGCCTTGTATGCCTGTACGCCGCCGACTACCGCCGCGCTAACGGCTACTACTGCAACAACCACTAGCGTTACAATTAACGCAGTCGTTCCGCTGGGGGTGAGCCTTATTGTAGCAGTGTCGTTTTCTTTCAGCCTGTAATCGGGATTCTTGATTTTTCCGTTTATTAAAATGATTGCGTTTTCAAGGTCAAAATCGGACAGGGCTTCCCTTACTGTCTGCCCCGCCTTAACTTCAATCGGTGTTTTTTCGTTCGATAGTGTTTTGTATAATGTGGCTTTCATCTGCTAGAACCTCATAAAATGCTATGGGGCGCAATGCCGCCAATGGTGATATTTTTACTCCCTTGTCGATTGTGGCGTGTAGAACTTTTCCGCGTTCTACGATGTAACCCACATGAACATTGCCTTTGTAGATTGAATATACAAGCCCGCCGACTTTCGGGGCGGGTATTTCCCTAACATTCAATCCCCCGCTTATATAGTCATTCACGCCGTCGGCTGGCAAGTCTACAATATCGCCGTACAAATCTTTTAGCGGCGTTCCCGCCCGCTTGCAACATTCCATTACTACACCGTAGCAGTCAAAGCCGTTTTTGTCGCGCCCGAATTTCTTAAATGGGATATTCAATAAATCATCGTATTTCATTTTTAATTGTTCCCCCTGTTGTTGTAAGAATTAAAAATCAATGCTGGGAATGTCATACCGCCCCTGTCGTCTTTGTTCAGCTTCATTTCCAGCTTTGCGCCGCTCCATGTCGCTTCACCGTATTTATGTTTATACACCGCAATAGGTTCTACTTCGTCGCCGTTAAATACGCCTATTACATCTACGCGGAAATAATAGCAATCTTCCAGCAGTTCTATTATTTCGTCGTGTTCTACCAGTTCCACATTAAATGTTGCTTCGCCATCTGTTGTCGGGGTGTATGTAAAATTGCTTGCAGAATAAACTTGCCCGCCATAGGTCATATCTTGATTGTCGTTAATCAGATAAATGTGCGTTGCTCCGTCGGGGCTGTACAAATGCACCAAATACGGTAGATTGTAGCCGCCGCCCTCTGCTAGTTGCCTGTAAATATTCATGCGCCTATTCCTCTTTTAATTTTATGCTGATTTCCTTGTATTTCTGCCCCGTCCAGCCGTCTACTTCGATTTTATAAAGTTTCGTTCCGCTTCCAGTTACGATGTCGGTTAGATAAAACGGGATTGTTCCGCTTTTCACGGTGTTTTCAAACCAGTAAAGAAAATGCTCAAACTCTGTTTTTCCCTCAATTTTCGGCGTTCCCTTATCCTTACACCGTAGGTTTAGGCTGTGGGTTTTCTTCGGCACGCTGTTTCTTAGATATGATATTTCGCGCCCGCTCTTGAACTCTACCTTTTCGGTGTTCTCTTTATATCCGCCGTCCTGCCCGTAAAAATCCATGTTTACATACTCGCACCAATTCTGCGCCATATCTGCCCCCTGTACGCTTTCGCTTTTCTTTTAGATTCCGTAATAATCGCCCGCCGCTCCCTGCTGTGCCATATTCAAAGCGTTGGTGTAGCGTCCGTTTTTAAGGCTGTCGTTTACGCGAGCGTCAATCAGCAATTCTATTTTGTCCTTGCTGATTTGCGGCTGTGCAGTTACGAGGTTTGACGCGCTGTTGTGTACAACAATGTTTGTGCCGCCGCCCGTGCCATTGCTTCCGCCGTTGATAAAATCCCACAACGCCTTTTGCTGGTTCATGTTCATTACCATTTCGCGGCTGTTAAGGTTTGCCGCTATGTTGTCGCCGTGTGTCGATGTTCCCCCGATAATGCCGCCCGTGCTGAAACTTGGCGGGGTCGGCTTGCTGGCAATGATAGACGCAATTTGAACCGCACCCGCCGCTCCGACTAATGCACCCGTAATCAATCCAGCAACGCCGCCCTGTGCGATTGCCATAGAAACACCCTGCGCGATATTTGCCGTAGCCTGTAAAATGCTTGCGCCCCACTGCCACATCTGTATTTTGTACTGTTCTTTTGCGGCTTTCTTTTTCGATTCTGCAACCTTTTTATTATATTCTTCTTCGGATATTTCGCCCTTGCGGTATTTTGTTTCAAGTTCCGCCTGTTCTGCTGTCGCTTCATTCTTGGAAGTTTCAAGCATTAAATTACAAGCGTCTTGCATAATGCTGACCGCCTGTGATGTGTAATTCTGCACATCGCTTGCGATTGACGCTATAAGCTCTTTCCGTGCCTGTACCGCCGCTTCTACTATCGCCGTTTTCTGCGCTTCCTTTTCCTTTGTTGAAAGCACGGTGCTTGCGCTCACCTCATCTTCAATCTGCTGAAGTTCCGCTATTTTCGCTTTATAGGTATTCCAATATGATTGGTTTCCGCCCATAAGCGCGTTTATTCTTTCCGTGAAAGCGTCATTCTCGTCTTTTGCTCTTGCGGCTTCTATCTCTTTCCGCTTCGTTTCGTATTCCTGTTCAAGCCGTAACTTTTCGTTAATCTCCATTTCTTTGTTTTCGATGATAGCCGCATATTGCGCGTCAAGCATTTTCAAAACATCATCGTATTCATTTTTTACAATTCCGTTTGCCTTGTCCGCCACTTGCTGGAGTTCATCTTCAAATTCCTTTATCTGCTCCGTCAGCTCGCCTTTATCCTTGATTTTGCCCCAGCCCGCGATGTCACTCCGCGCGTTCTTTTCATGGTCGAAGTTTCCGCTGTTGCCCTTAAACGCTGGGTCGCTCATCATCTTTATATATGCGCTTAACGCAGTGTTATACATTTCCTGCGCTTCGGCTTCGTTGCTGATTTCCTCGCCTGTAATCCGCCGCTGATTGATTTCCTCTTGCATCTGCCTTATGGTTTCATCGTATGCGTCGCGGAGTTTGTCACGGGCTTCTATTTCTGATTCGAGCTTTGTCTTTGCGTCCGCTTCTTCCTGTGCCTTTTTCTGCGCGTCCGCCGCTTTCTTTTCCTGTAAAACGGCTTGGTCGAGTTGCCTTAAACGCCGTTTTAAAAGGTCTTTCATCTCTTCCGTGCGTTTCCTGTAGTTTTCGTTTGCGGTTTTCAGCATATCCATTGATACATAACCGCGCCCAATATTTACCTTTTCTTGCATTTTTTTAGGGTCGGTCATGTCCGAGAATTTTTTTTCTCTCTGCTCTATCTCTTTCTTCAGCCCCTCTATCTGCGTATTCAATGTGTCGGCGGTGCGGGTTTCTGATTTTGCGTTTAACTTTCCAGCTTCTTCATATTCCCGCTTCGCTTTCTTCGCGCTCGCCCAGCCGCCTATCAGTTCCGTGAAAAACGCGCGGATTGGTGGCATTGCCTTTTCAAACGGTGCGCCCAGTTCCTCTTTCAAATCTCCGATAGCGTTTTGTAACTGCTGGCTTGTTCCTGTGGCTTTTGCGACTTCCTGTGCCATGCCTTTATATTGGCTTTTTAGAACCTCGATGGCTTTTCCGTTTTTAAGTTCTTCCGCTGACAATGCCTTTACTTGTGGGTTTACTTCTCCCAATTCGCCCGATAATCCGCTGAATGTCTTGTTAAGGTTTTTTACGGCACTATCAAGGCTCATTGAGCCGCTTGCCGCCACATCAATAGAGGCGGACATAATATCCATGATTTCCTGTTCCGTGCGCCCTGCGCTGGCTAGTTGTGCCATAAACGGCAGTAATTCCTCATCACCGTATGTGCTTATACTCTGTAATTCGCTTGCGTAGTTTTTTAATTTTGTTACGCTCGTAGATAGCAAATAGGGGTTATTCTTCGCCGCCTGTGCTAGTGCAACTTCTGCCGATGTCTGCTTGTTATACAGTTCCGACATCTCGGAAATAGCCCTTTTTAATGCGTTTACGCTGTCTGTTATAATTTTATACGCCGCACCAACGCCGCTTATTGACGCGCCGATGTTCGACAATGATTTTAATGTCGGGGAATTGCCGAATTTCTGTATTTTGTTTGATATGCGCTGTAATGCGGCGGCAAAGCCTTTTTCGTCAATATTAGGTTTTACTTCAACTTCAATTGTATCATCTGCCATACTGATATAGTCATTTTGAACTTGCTTTTTTCTGAATGTGTGCTAAGATTGAACTTGTAGGGGGTGCGCTATGGTTACATTCATTTCTTTAGTGATTACCGCTATTCTTTTCCACAAAATTTGGCAGTGGTGCAAAAAGCACCCGTCCGATGAAGGCTTTTCTGATTAAAGCGAACGCCTGAATAATTCAAGCCATTGTTTCAGTTTCTTCGCTTTTGCGGTCGCAAACCATTTAGCGCAGGCGTTCGGGTTTGCGCTTTTAGAATGGTCGATTTTTACGCCGTAATACTGCTTACGGACATAAGGGGCTCGCCAGCGTATAATCCCGCTCCCTATAACCGTGTTTATGATTGCCGATTTCTGCATAGTTCCCGTTTTTAAAGGACAATAATAATTGCTGTCTTTAATAATCTGAACTTCCATTTTCGCCTGTGCGGTCTTGCACTCTTTTGTGATTTTTTCTGTAATGAGTTTTCCGTTTACTAATTTTTTTACGCGGAATATAAATAAGCCGTCGTTTGCCATACCCTTATAGTCATTCGGGCAAAAATAAAGCCCCGCAATGGTGCAGGGCTGATTTTGAAAAATATAGTTTTAAACTTATTTTTTCGTGTCGGTCGGGTAATTGTCGATTTGTCGCGAAAAAGAAGTTTTAAACTTGGTTGTAGCGCGTCTGCGGGGCTGTTTTTAGCCGTTGTGTATTGGCTTTAGTGCCGCTAGTGTCGGGTTCTCTTTCTTAAAAATCTTTATTTGTTCGGCGGTCAGTTTTTCGGGGTAGTCCGTCCAAAAATTAAACACCGTTTTTCCGTCGAATGAAAAAAGTATTGTATCTTCTCTATTGTCTTCGGGGTCTACCCAATAAATCAATTTTTCGTCAGATTCTTTTTCAAAAATCATTTTGCCCAGCCCCCAATTCCTTTAATTTGTACGCTTTCTGCTGTATTTAGGTACTGCATTAACTCTATAAACTCGCGGCTTTTTGAAAGTGATTCAAGTTCGATTAAATACGCCGTCTGATAATATTTTCGGCGTATCTTGCAAGCAAATCTATCTTTGAATGTGTTTTCTTCAAAGTTTTTCCAGCCGTTTACTCCCGAACTCTGCATTTCCAAAAATTGATGCGTTCCGTCTTTTAGTTTTCTTACGATTGCCGCATGACGACCTACGCCCAGCTTGTATTCTTTGCCGACTTCTAGGTGGCTCAATAATTCATAGCCCGCTTTTATTTGGTTTGTTTCCATAACTGTAAAACTCTTTACGCCGTTAAACTTTGCCATTTCAAGCGATGTAGTTCTATCTGCGAATAAATCAAGGCTTTTTCCGCCCCTAAAGTCCAATACATCAAAACCGCCTTTATTTGCGATATAGGCATTTGCGACGCTTGAACAACTGCCGCCTGTTTTATCGCCGCCCGCCAGCCTTGCTATAATATCCGCTTCTGTTGGCTGTTTTTCAAATGCAAATACAGGGCGGCTTTCAATCTTTAGCAGTTCCGCATATTCGCGGGCTTGGCTTTTTGGGTTATCAATCAGAGTTTTTAGTTTTGCCTCTGTTGCCTGTGCGGTTGCGACGCTCGGTGTTATCGTTGGCGTTGTTGTCGGTTTCGTGGTTGGGGTAGGTGCTGGCGGTTGTAGTGTTCTGCTCCGCTAGGCTGTTTTCCGCTCGTTCCTACATATTCCCTCGCGCTGTCGCGGGCTATTCCCGTCTGCTTGGTAAAATCACGCGCCGCCGCTTGCCATTCGCCGAGTTTCCGCCGTGCTTTCGTGTTGTCTACGCCCGCCGCTTCCTGTGTCAGTGCTTCGCGCTTGTAGTGCCTTATATTCCGCTCGATTCCGCGCAGTTTCTGCTCGCCCTCGTAGCGTGTCATTTTCTGCCCGTTGAAGTTCACTTTTTCGCTTGCTATTTCGTCTAAATCGTCCTGCGTGTAGTGTTCTTCCATGCCCTCAAAATATGGATAAAATGAGTGCTTGCAGTTTATGCCGCATAATCCCGTAACGCTTCCTAATTCACAAACGGTGTAAAGCTGTTGCTTTGTGTAAATCTTACCTTGCCATGCTTCATGTTCGGGGCGCGCTCCCATGTGTGCCGTTACCTCGAACTTTTCAACGCCCAATTCTTCCGCGTTGCTTAATGTCTGATTTGCCGCCGTTTGGTTTATGCTGGTCAGTATGTTCATGCGGACGGCTGATTCTATGGAGCGGGTGACGGGTCGCCCATTCTCGTAGTGAACCGTAGTTATTCCGCGCTTGCTTAGTTCGTCCGCCGCGTTTTTCATTGCGGTATCATAATCGAACGCGCCCGACTGTGTTTGCATATATACGCGGTTAGCTTGTTGTACAAACTGTGTTTCTGTCGTTGCCGCCGTGGTAAGCGTGAGCCGTGATAAATCGCTGTGACATTTTTGAATTGTTGAAAGCATTTGCTGGGCGTTCGGTGCGGAAACGGTGCGCCCTGTTGCCGCCTTAAATATACGGTTGTCGTTCCTTGCGTTTGTTTCCAGCGCGTCCGTGAATGTGTCTTTAATCTGCTTTACTATTGCCTTGTCATATTTCGCCAAAATCCGCCCGATGTTCTTTTTAAGCCCGCCCGCTTCGGCTAACATCTGCGCTTGCCATTTTGTAGCGTCCGTTACTTTGCCGATTCGTGCCAATCGTCGCGCCATATCCTGCAATATGTCGGTTTCAAGCTGTGAGTAGATTTCTATGATTTCATCGGACAAACCGTCCAAATATCGCGGCGATAGCATTTTAGAACTTGCCCCGCAAAATCCGCCATGCAAAAACTATGCGGCGGCGCAATGGGTAATGATTGATAGCATGGCGCAAGCCGTCCAATACGGCGCGGTCATTCTTTGTGATTTCCTTTTTTTGTTTGTTCATTCTTGCCATTTTCTACGCTCCAAAATTAAAAGGGTCTGCGGGTGTTGGTTCTACTGGCGCGTTTGCCTTTGCCTGTGCTTCGTCCTCGCCGTAGAAGTCTTTGCGGTATTCCCATTTGTTTTTTACGCCCGCGCTAATTTCCTGCAATGCCATTTGTTTAGCCGCCGTTTCATCTTTACGGGTCGCGTCGTTGTTCCATGTCACTTTTATGTTTGCGTTGTTCGCGCCGATTCCGTAAGCCGCCGCCATGTGCGCCAATACTGCCGCCGTGTGGTGGTATTTTGTTTCTATTTCGTCCTCGATTTTGTCAACGATTGCGTAAAGTTCGCTTCGTCCGCCGCTGTACTGTGTCGCGGTCTGCTGTACGCTCTCCATGTCGCTGATTGTTCCCTTGCCTAAATTGCAGGTCAATTCAATGCGGCGCAGTATCTGCTGGAACATTTCATTTTGTGCGGCTGTCCGTAGTGTCGGGGCGTGTTCGGTAATTTTCTTCCCCTCGGTGCTTCCGTCGCCCTCGACCTGTACTAAAAGGCGGTTTAGTTCGGGTGTCATTTTTACGCCTGTCGCTTCGCCGTTCCTTTTCTGCCGTTTTGCGAACATATCACGGTCGGCAAATATGCGCATTTCGCCGCCTTTCTGTTCCCAGTTCATGCGCTCAAACTGTTCGTCTGCGTCCTTAATCAAATCTTCCGCGCCCGCGATTACGGGAACGGGAACATTAGAGCCGTCTACCTTGTTTACGGCGTGGTTTCTGAACTCTATAATCATCGGGAACGCTACTTTTTCCCACGCGTAAATCGGCGTTATGTCTGCGGTCTGCGGGCAGTCGCTTAAATCCGTTTTACGCAATGAGCCGCCCTCGTTCCTGTACAATGAACATTCTACGGTATGGGTTTTGTTTTCGTAGGTGTGTTTTTCGGTAAGTAGCCATTTTTTAGAGCCGTTCTGTATCTGCTTCAAAATCAATGCGCCCGTAAGCGTTCCGTCAAAGTCGTATGCAATCGGCAGATAGTTACCCAGCGGGAGCGTTTCATACTGTAATTTGCCGTTGGTGTAAATCGGGCGTATAATGCACCCGCCTATAAGCGCGATGTAGTCTACAATCTTGTCTACATTCTTGTCGATGTGTTCCATTGCGCTTTTAATGGCTTCGTTTTTTACTTCCAGCCCGATTTCGCGGGAAACGAGCATATCAAGCCGCCCCTCTATCTGCTCCAATACTCCGCATGGCGGGGCTTTTTCGTTCCACGGCGCGTTGCCGCTTGCCATGTTCGACCACAATTCAATAGCGTTATACATTTCGCTTGAAAGGTTTGTGTCAATGCCCGTAATTTCCTTTAGTGAATAATTGTGAAACAATCCTAGAATGTTCATAAAAAAGCCCCTTATTTTCTCAAACATTTTATGCCCTCGCTGTTATAGTCATTCTGCGGAAAAATCGCCCGTATTGCGTTATTTTTTGCTCGGTCGATACTTTTCCCTATTTTCGCCACAAAGAAGTTTTAATCTTGGTTGTAGCGCGTTATAGGCGGTGTTTTTGCTACTCGCCCGCGTGTCGCCACACTGGTTCTAGCGCGTAGCGGGTTAGTGCTAAATAGTGGTCGGGTTGCCCCTGCGGGTAGCCTGTCATTATTTCGCCCGTGCGTTTGTCTATTTCGTACTCGTACAGCGTGAACTCGTCGGCGGCATGAGGGCAACGGGCGGGGTCAATTACAATTTTCTTTAGTGATTGAAGCCATTTAAAGCCCGCGTCTAAATATTTCGTACCGCCCAGCTTTGCCTTATTCGCTCCGTGAATGTTCCAGCCGTAAGCGTGAAAATCGGCTACACTTTTAGGCTCTGCGCTATCTGCCGTTATGTAGTCGTCCATGTAGTTGTATGTCGGTTTGCCGTTTTCGCCCGTGTATTTGGCTTTCAGCTTCTTATCAAGTGCCGCGCTCGCTTGGTCGTTTCCGTGTTTATACAATGCGAGTTCATCAAAAATATAAAGCGTTGCGTTTCTTGCGTCGTATGCCATTTCGCCCCACATGAACGGGTCGGGATAATAGCCCCAGTCTATGCCGTGATATACCCACTCAAACTCTTTTATTTCTGCGTCGGAGATTTCGCGCAATTTGATATTTTCAAAGATGTTTAATCCTGTACCCGTTGCAATGCCAAGATAAATATTTTCATACGCTCGCGGGTTTGTCGCTTTTGTCTGCTCAATGTCATGCAGAATAGCGTCGCCGAGCCATTCGCGCGGTATATCCTCGTATGTGGTATGAATAATCATGCGGTTAGGGTCGGGGGTTGCCGCTTCTCGGTTGCACCAGTGCCTTGTTGCGCTTGGTGGGTTGTAGGATTCAAAGATATAGAATGTTTCGCCGCCGCGCAATGCTGATATTTTTATATTCTGCAATTCTGCGGGGCTGAACTCTGTTTTTTCCTCTATCCACAAAATAGCAAAGTAGCCGTTTGAAACTTTGATAGATTTTATCTTTTCGGGGTCGTCACTTCCTGCAAAGATTATTTGCTGTTTGCGCCCGTCTTTTCTTGTATATGTTATAGGCAATGCCGCCGTTTCGCTTTTCGGTATCTTAAACCCCGCTTTTTTTCCGTTTCCTTTTCGTAGGTGCAATTTATCTATAGCCCACACGATTTGCTCAAATACGGAACGGCGGAGCGTCTTTCCTGTCTTGCGGATAATCAAGGCGTTATAATTCGGAAACATTACAATCAGTAATACAATAACAATGCTGATAAATGAACTTTTACAGCTGACGCGTCCGCCTGTGAAAGTGTAGCGTTCCTTTTTGTGGCTCATAATGGCGCGGAAAGCCTTGTTATAAACTGTTGCAAAAATTGTATTGCTGTCAATCGTCATTTTCTGCACCGTCCACTATGTTAATTGTGATGTCGGTATCTTCTGCGCTGTCGGCTGTCTGCTGGACTGTGATTTCTTCGCCGTAGCCCCTATCTTTTGCCTTTTTGCTCAAATACCATTTTGCGTCCGTTGTGTTGCCCTGCTTAATGCTGTTTATCAGTGTTGATTCTGCCACATCTTTTATTTGTTCGGTTTCATCTCTGAACGCTTGGCGGGTTTTATCCCATTTTTTTACATACGATTCGGCGGTAGACCATGCACAATCAAGCCGCGCCGCTATTATCGTAACAATCGCGCCGCTATTCTTTATCGCGTCTAAAACCTGCTCCTGTGTAAACCGTCTACCCATTCCCAATATTCCCAATTTATTCATTTATTCAAGCCCGCCCGTACCGACTGCGTAGCCGTTTTCTTTCGCCCATGCCGTCCAGCGTTTTCTGATTACATCGCAATAATGCGGGTCAATCTCGCATAGTCTAGCCGTGCGCCCTGTCTTTGCCGCCGCTATCAGCGTTGAGCCGCTTCCACCGAACGGGTCTAAAACAATATCCTCGCTTTTTGTGCTGTTCCTTATGAGCCGCGCCAAAATCTCAACGGGTTTCATTGTCGGGTGTTCCGCATTTCTCGGCGGCTTCTTTTCGTAAATCACATCTTGCGGGGTTGCTCTCTCTATCCGCTTTAATTCCTGTATGAGTTCCTGTTTGCTCATTTTGTCGGGGTCTTTTCGCTGGTCTATCGCGGTTGATTCGTTCAACGCCCCGTAAAAGCTATGACTTCCGCCGTCTTTCCAGCCGTACATAATCGGCTCATGCTTCCACTTGTAATCGTTGTGCGATAGCGTAAAAACATTCTTTACCCAAACTAAATATTGGTGCGGTTTATAGCCAGCTTCTTTGAGCGCGTTTATAAATGTGTCGCTGTTTACTTGTGCGTAGAAAATATAATAAGCCGCACCCGCTTTCGCCACGCTAAACATCGCTTTGTATGCCGTTGTAAGAAATTGCTTAAAGTCTGCGTCGCTCTTTTTGTCGTTGTCTATTTTAAGGCTTTCTTTTGTCTTGCCCGTGTAGTCTACATTATAGGGCGGGTCTGTCAGTATCAAATCCACTTTTGCCCCCCCCATAAGCCGCGCAAGCGTTGCTTCGTCGGTGCTATCGCCGCATATAAGCCGATGTTCGCCGAGTTCGTATATTTCGCCCGCCTTGCTCTGCGCTGGTTCATCTTCTCTTGCGGCTGGCGCGTTGTCGTCGTTCTTTGTGTCGTCATTCTGCAATACAGCCGACAAATCAAGTAACCCGTCGGGCAGTTTGATTTCTTCTAGGTTGATTTCCAGCCCGTTTAAAAAATCCTTTACGCTTTCCGCCGTCATTTCGCCGTATGTACTGCAAATGCGCAATAACAGATTTTTCGCCGCCGCTTCGTTCGGGCAGTCGATGTATACGACGGGCAGGGCGGGGATTTCCTCGCCTTGTGCCGCCATGTGCTTTAATGCCTGTAACTGTCCGTGTCCGTCCAGCACCTTGTTTTTGCCCCCGTTCTTCCATACGAAAAAAGGGGTAGCAAAGCCGTAGTCATGTATGCTTTTCTCAATCTTTTTTATGTCGTCGTCCGTCCGCTTCTTCAATCCGCCTTGAAACTCTGTGAGGGCGGAAAGCGGCAGTGTGTCTTTTGTGTCGCAAGTTATCCTCATGCTGATATAGTCATTTTATTTCTTTGTGGATTTCCTGCGACGCCTGTGTGTTTACGATGTAGTCATAGACTTTTTTCCAATACCACCACGGCATAGTTACGGTGTCGGTTTCTTTGTCGTAAGTCCATACAAGCGAGCCGTCCGCCGTGTACGGGTCGGGCGGGTAGTATTGCGGGGCTGGCTTACTTTCCGCCGTGCGCGTAGTTGTGCAACTGGTCAGCCATAGTGTGCAAATCGTCAGAATGATTGCCAGTATTAGCGTCATTCTTGATTTTCTCCGCTTCGGTGATGATGTCCGCCGTGTGCTGTGCATTTGCCGCCCCCTCTTGTCTGATTTTGTTTTCTTCCCGTTCGTGCCGCTTGCGCTCCATGTTTAGGGCGGTCGCTCCGATTCCCAGTGTAGCGACCAGCGCGAACGCAAGCCCCGTAATTATCCAGCCCGCTACCGTCATTTTGTGCTATCCTCATATATTTTTTTCTGCCATACATTAGCCCCGATGTATGCCAATGGAACGGCGCAGAGCCATTGCGCGATTGTCATAAACTCGCTTCTGTTGGCGATTACGATAAATGACACCATAGCGATTGCCCAAAGCGTCACCCATAATTTGGCAGATGTCAGCTTGCTTCTTTTCGGCTGTTCTTTCTGTTCCTGTTTTTCCTCTGTCTTTGCTTCTTCCATGCGTTTAATTCTCCCTTGTATATATTTCGCGGGTTCTTACGAGCCGCGTTATCAACTCCGCCGTCCAGTTGCACATTCGGTTTTTAAATTCGGGGGTCTTGTATTCCTCGCTTATGCTGAATGTGTAGACCATATTGCAGATTGTAGCCTGTTTATCCTGTACATACATGGGCGTATCTGTGATGTGGTTGAACATTACCCATTCAATCACTTTGTCGTAGACGCGCTCTAAAATGTACTTTGTGAAATATCCGCCGTATTCGGGTTTTTCGGGGATTTTCCCCTCAATGCTCATAATAAAATCGTGTGCGGCTTCCACTTGCCGCCGTATGATTTCCCGCTCTTTTTCTGCCTGTCCGATTCGCAGATGTTTTGTATTGATTGCGACTGTGCCGCTTTTTACAAGAACGATTGCAAAAATCACGATTACGGCTAGAAAAATCAATACTTCCCATGCGTTCGCGCTGGTCAATACTTGGCTTATTGCTTCCCACATTATGCTTGCCCCCTTGTGATAGCGTCTTTCACGCTTGCGCGGAAAGCGTCTAATAGTTCGGGCTTTCTAGTCCATAAGCGCGGGCAGTCTTTCCAGCCTACGATGTCGTGATGTGTCGTGATGTCGTCCGCCGCGAGGTTGTGTCGCTTGCACAGGTAGGCACATAAATCAATGGCGGCGTTTATCGTCTTTTCCGTAAAATTGCCGTCGTAGTCGGTCGGACAAAGTTCTATCCCGATTGTGCAATAGTTCGGGCTTGTAGTCTGCCAGTGTACGGCATAATGTCCGTATTTCTTGCGGGCGTAGTCGGTGTAAAACTGTCCGCTTGCTGGGTCTTTCTGATTCGTGCCGCAATGATACGCCACCTCGTTTTCGGGTATGCACTGGATTGTTGCGCCGTCTTGCCCGATGATGTAATGAGCCGAGCCGTAGCCGCCCATGCCTGTTTTTTTCGCTTCAAAAAACAGGCGGTTTTGTTCCGCGCTCGCGTGTGGGTTTGCCGTCCAATGAATTACAATGCCGCGCAGTTCCTTTATTGGTGTCTGAGGTCTGCTGTATTCGTTCGGCGTTAATAATTTCTGTGTGATTGTCATTTCTTGCCCTCTGCCTTTATAGTCATTCGGGCAAAAAAAACGGGGGATTTCTCCCCCGTGCTTTTACATCTTCTTTTCGTGTGGCTTGTCTGTTTCCTGTACCACAATAAATGAATACTTGGACGCTATGACTTTATCCTCGCTTACTTTAAAATGTTCGGCGATAATCTTTTTAATGTCCTGTTGAGATAGAATTAACCCCGCTTGCATTATTCCGCCCCCTTTAGTTGTGCCTGTAGTTCGTTGATTTTGTCGCGCACTGCTTGCCGTGCCGCTTTTAATTCCTCATAATCGTAAGGGTCGCTTTCGCCACTAAGCCGCGCTTCGTAAATCTTGATGATTTTCCAGTCGCCGATGTCGCTAGTTGGCGCGTCCAGCTTTGATTGAAGCGTCCTTATTTCGCTTTCGATTCTTTCACGGTCGATTTCCGTTTTTTTGGATTTTCCCATTTTTGCCCCCAAAATAAAGATTTATATAATGCGTCCGTAGAACTAACGCTTTTATATGCGTTGTATTTAATCAGATTCCCGCGCCAGCTTTTGTATTGCTCGCGAATTTCTTCGGGCGTTATGCGCCCCGCAAGAAAAAAGTTTTTCAATTTCTTTAATTTCCGCCGCTCCCGTGTTATGGAATTACGGCAGGGAATTTTGATTATTTTTCCATGTTCGCCGTAGATATAGCGGATTTTTAGGAATGTGAAGCCCTGCGAAAGTTTTATAATCTGCGTTTTCTTTTTGTTTATTACGATTCCCAAACGCCCGCATATTTCTTCAATCTCTTTTAATAGAGTTTTCAAAAAATCTTTGTCGGGGTGTATGATGTAGGTATCGTCCATATATCGCCCGTAATACTTACAGCCTTTTACAATTTTACAGTAGTTGTCTATTTCGGTAGGGTAGTAAATCCCTATGATTTGCGATATTTGCGAGCCAATGCCTACGCCCTTGCCGCCGTCGCCGAATGTCGCTACAAGTTCCGTGAATAACTGCATTGTTTCCGCGTCGTTTATATGCTTGGCGAAAAGTCGCAAAACTTGCTTGTGGTCGATATTGTCAAAATATTTTGAGAGGTCGATTTGCAAAACATAACCGTCGCGCCCGTATCGTCTGTAATATTTTTCTAAGTGTGCCTGTAATCTCTTGCGGGTGAACTCTATACCTTTACCCTTGACACTTGCGCCGTTATCATAAATCAAATATTTCTTTGTCGCTGGTGTTAAGATATTGTCGCAGAGTGCGCGTTGTAGTACGCGGTCGCTTATGTGCAAACTTTTAATGTGTCGTTTCTTTCCCCGTTCGTTTATATCGAACTCGTAGAACGGTTTTTGCCTGTAGGTATGATTTTTAAGGCTCTCGCTCAATTCCGCGATGTTTAGAAGTTCATACATTCCGTATCGCTGGACTGATTCTTTCCACTCTACGCCTTTTTTGCATTGCAAATATGCTTCGTGTAAAATGTTCAAATCAGTTAAAATCTCATACATTTTCTAACCTCAAAAAAATGGGGGCGGGCGCGTGTAGCGGTTCTAGTCGTAACTAACCGCGTCGCTCGCCTTATTCGGCTTTCGCACGGGATAAAGTTTCCTTCACATAACGCATTTGTCTAAAAACTTTATGCGCCATTCAAATCGGGGGCGAACGTAATTGTTCGCATTGCTCGCGTTGTTGTAGTTGGCATTGCCATTGTTGTTGGCATTGCAGAAATTAGCCGCACTCGCAAAATTAAACTTTACCCTCTGTAATTTTCTTTCGTGTTTTATTGTCACTTCGTCGCCAGCCTTTCAATAAAACTTCTTCCCGCTTTATCATCGCGAGCGTTCCTGTTATCCAGTTTAGATTTATTGGTAGGTGGCGTTTTAAATACTGTAATTCCCTGTAAAGGTTGCCGCATACGCCTATTGCGTTGTTTTGCAATTCTCGCCGCTGGTCGCACTCCGCAAGGCTTACGGCATAAATCAAGTTTGCTTCAATTATGCAACCTATGAGCGTATCGGTATGTTTTATCAATTTCAGCTTTCGGCTCTTCAAAAACCATTCGGGGTATTCGCTTCTAAATTGCTGGTTTGGCGTTCTGCCATATTTTGCAAATATCGCGTTAATCTCCTCTTGGTCTTTTTCGTCGATATTTTTTATTACCTGTTTTACGCTTCGCGGGCTTTTCTTCAATCCAAAATCCCGCAAGCAAAAATCGGTTATATCGTCCTGCAACTTTTCGGCGCATTTGTAAAACTCCAAATCGCTTAAATCTTGCAGATTCTTTAGTACGCTCATTTATTCAACCCTTAAAAAAAAATATATTTTCCTGCAAACCGCCCGCACGGGGCGGTGATTGCAGGTTACGCGATTATGAAGCGGGGGCGAACGCAAAGGTTCGCAGAGCTCGCGCTGTAGTAGGTGGCACAGCCAATGTAGTCGGCATAGCAGAAATAAGCCGCACTCGCAATGTCTTTCAACCACCAATACGCCGAACGGTTATTTTGCGCCTGTTTGCTGAAAGCGAAAAGCGGGAGTTGTCTATTGGCGTTTCCTGTGTCATATCCCGCACTGCTCCATGCAATAGAACCGTAGACTTCAATCTCGCTCATTAAAATAGCCTGTGCGCTTATCCATTCCCAGCTACTAGCGCAACCCGTCGCGCTTCCAAATCTGTTGTAGCCTGTTGCGTTGATTGCATTTGACACCAATTCGCGGGTGGTTTTCAAATGCGAGCCAAACTCCGCGTAGAGTTGTTGGTTAATTGTTGCGTCTGCCGCCGTGCTTCCTGTACTTGTTACCTCGCCCAAAACAAGCGTATTCATTTCGCTTGCTTTATAGCCGCCCTCGGTGGTGTTTGTCGCGTTCATTCTGCTTCTTCCGAAGTGCTGTGTACCGCCGAACCCTTGCCCCGCAACCATGACGGCATGATGATAATTTACGCCGCTTCCTTGGTCGCCGTTGTTCATCATCGTATCAAGCCCCGCAATGGTTACATACTGCGAGCCTGTAGTTTGATACTGCCCTGTGCGCTCATATACCGATATTGCACGGCTCATTTTGAAATAATCGCCGACATAAATATCCTCAAAAAGCGCATAGCCGTTTGTACCCGCTAATCTTTCCCAAAAAGAGCCGTCGGTTATGTATGCCGTTATGTCTTTCGGTGTTATACGCGGGATATTATGAGAAATTGCGTGTATTACGCTCCATACGCCGCCGCTTTCAATCGGGCTTTTGCTTTCTTTTGCGGGTTTATCCTGCACCACCCCCGACAATCGCAGGGCTTGTGATAGCGTCGCCGCGTCCGTTTTGTTTATGTACTCGCTGTAACTTCGCGGGATAATCAATCCGTCGTATCTGCTCATAAATTACCCCACGAAACAAACATTTATTTTACTGCTTGCGGCTATACAGTTTACGCGGATTCCCGTTACTGCGTTCGCCAGCATGACCGTTGTGTTTTCTGTCAAAACTACGCCGTCGCCATACGGATTATCCCAATAGCCGCCCGTACCGTTTTCGCCGATTACATCAGCCCTGTTGCATGATGTTTCAATCGTAAATCGTGCCGTACTTCCTGCGGGGATATGTACGGCAACAGTTACCGCCGCTACACGGTCGGGCGGGTTAATCCATGCGCCTTGCCCCGCTGTAAGGTCTAAATCTTCGCTGATTCCCGTTGTACCTGTCCGCGCTCGCGGTGTTACTCTTGCGTAACTCATTCTTTGCCCCCTGTGTCGTTGTTTTGTTCATTTTTTGATTCGGTTTCGTTCGCTGTTTCCGTTTTTTCTGCAAATAGTAATTGCTGGAAAATGCGCACTGATTCATTCTTTGCAAGTTCTTTAATAAGACTTGCATACAATTCATCTGATATTATTCTCATGCTTTTATAGTCATTTTGTCGCTTTAATAGAGTTGCGCTTCAAAAGCCTTTAAGTCCTCGTCCTCTTCGTCGCTTTCTAGTGGCAGTTCCCATGCGGCTTTTAGTTTTTCCATTTGACGGCTGTATGCGTCTTGTTTACCGCTTTTGTTTTCGTATGCGCGATAGCCGATAATTTCATTTAGTTTTGTGTCGTGTAATCCGCATAAAAGGGCGTTGAACTTGTACCAGTGCATATCGGATTCTACAAGGTCGATTCCGTAACGCTCCATAAATGCCGCAAAAATATAATCAGCGTCGATTTCATAATCTAATGCGTTCCCGCTGTCGTTTTGTGAGCGTGGCAATATGTGCGGCGGGTTGCAGAAAAGAATTAAAGCCGCAAGGCTTTTTATTTTGTCGCGCGGTTTTTCACCTGTATACATAAAATCAAAATCGGCGGGCGGTGTGTTTTTGTTTTTGAGGTTCTTTTGGAATGTAAGCCAAAACTTAAAAGATGTGTGTACGGGGTAAAGGTTGCCGTCAACCTCTACGGCTTCGGGCAACCTGTTTTTTGTTAGCTCAATCATTCTGCGGGCGTAAATGTGCCGTTGTTGATTGTGCCTTTGATAAATGACGGCTTGCCGTTTACGATTTCTACCGCGCCCCGTTCGCGGTTGTTAAATCCAAGGTCAAAGTCGATGTTTTCATTTACCGTATCCATTTGATTAAGTTTGACGAGTGCGTCAACTTTCCAAGCCTTGTAAACTGTTTTTTCTGTATCGCTGTCGGTGTATGTTGCCGTATGCTTATAGAATACGACAAGCACGGGGCGGTGTGCCGCTTCGCCTGTCGGCAGTTCGTCCACCATTTCAAAAATCTGTTCGTAGTCGGGTTCATCTTTGAACATGGTAAGGCTCTGTGCAAGATTCGGCTGGTAACTTTCAATTTCTTCGGTCGGCTGTTCGTCGCTTATAAAGTCAAATGTCTTTGTCTGCGGGTTGAGCGCGAGGGTGAAAGTCGTAGATTTTTTAATCTGCGTCCAGTCGGAGTTTACGCCGTTTTTTCCCAAAAAGGGAACGACTTTTGATTTATGAATTAAATCGCCCATAGTCTTTTACTCCTCTAAAAATGTGCATTTGACGGATTCCGCATAGGTTGTAAAACCCTTTGCGTCCGTGTCGATAAATTGCGGGAGCGTTACCGCTTCGCAGTCTATCTTTATTTCTTCCGCGCTTGTTACTGTTGCGCCGTCCAGTTTGTCTACTATCTGCTTTCCGTACTCCCGCGCCTGTGCCGCGTTCTTACATCTTGTATAAAATGTGAAGTTCCACGCCACTAGGCGCGTTCCGTCCGTGAAGCGTTTTTCTGCGGCTGGTGTCGGGTCATGCCGTACACACGCGCTGTCGGTCATTTCGTCGGGGATAAGGTCGCAATAGATTGTAAACGGCAAATCTAGGGCGTTTTCTACCCATTCGCTTATTGTTTCAGCTATTTTTGATTGTATCATCTACAAGTTTTCTCCATTGCTCCATTTTCCGCGCTTTCGCCGCTTCAAACCATTTTGCACAGGCGTTCGGGTTTTTCTGCTGGCTGTGGTCAAAATCCAATCTGTGATATTGACTGTGTGCGTATGGTGTACGCCACTTTACAAGTCCGCTCCCTATAACGGTGTTAATAATCGCCGATTTCTGCAACGCACCCTCTTTCAACGGACAATAAAAATTACTGTCTGCTAAAACCTGTGCGTCAAGTTTCATCTGCGCTTTGTGTATCGCCGCGCTGATTCTCGCTTTCGCCGCCTGTGTGTCAAAGTTTCCTTTGACTGTAAAAGTTATGCCGCCGTCCTTATTCAAGAGTTACCTCCCAATGGTGCTGGGCGTTTCCCTGCGCGTAGCATGGTGTAACGCTCCTAACGGTGAAGCTATGCCCCTGCCATTCTATAGCGTCATTTTGTGCGGGAATAACTGCCGCTGTCTGTTCCCCTGCCGCCGTTTCATAGCGCGTGTTTTTAGCGTCAATTATCAGCGTCATGGTGTCGGCTTTCGTTTCCCCGATACTGCCCCGCAATGTCTGAAAGGTTGCGCCGATTCGGACGCGCTTCAATACGGTTTCGGTGTAGGTCGGGTTTCTGTTGCGGTCTAGTCCTGTCTGTTTCTTCAATGTGCATGAATGAACAAGCAGTTTCAGCGGGATTGCTCGCATTAGCGCACCCCCGCGTCATAGTCGTTATACAGTTTTATGATGTCGATTTTTTTAGCCGCCGCACTCTTTGCGTTCAGCTTCACGGCTTCCTGCTGGGCGGTTTTGTCGTAACTGTACGAATAGCCGTTAATGCTTTCGCTTGCTACGCTCCCGCCGTTTTCTGCCGCCGCTCCGCTTGCTTCCTGCGCTGTCAGATAATCAATTTCAATCATTCTGCATACGGCAATATCAAGCCCGTTTTCTTCCCGCTCCGTTACTATGCCGTCGTTTACAAGCCGTTTCATAAACATTTTGTTATCGTCGGCGTAGTTGTTAAAATCCGCTTCACTGGGAACGGCGGAACGCTCTAGAGTTTCGCTATAATATGTGTAGTTTACATTCTCGAACATTCCGCCCGCTCCTTATTTATTGCCGTCAGATTTGTTTTCGTCTTTCGGCTTGTCGTCCGCTGGCTTACTTCCGCCGTCCTGCTTTGCGTCTTTATCCGCACCGTTCGGCTTGCTTCCGCCCTGTGGTTTATCGCCGTTTGGTTTGTTCCCCTGCGGCTTGCTTCCACCTTTCTTTTCGTCTTTCGGCTTGTCGTCCGCTTTCTGTGCCGCTACTGTCTGCGGCTGTTTATAACCTACAATCTTCATGCTTTCATCTCCTGCTTGATGTCTGCACCGTTATAGCTGGCATAAACGCCCGCTGTCTTGTTCTCGTACATATCCGCAAGACCATACTCGCGGAAATTGAAAATCCATGCGTCAGCGTCGGGGTTGTCCTCGGGTGGGATAGCCTTGTCAACGCGGTGCTTTGTGTACTGCATGATTGCGGATTTTTCGGCAATCAAGAAGTTAAGTGTGTGGCTTCCGTCTGTGTCTACCTCATAGTATGACGCAATGCTTGCAGTTGCTGGCTCTGCGACAACTGTAAATACATAAGGTGAAGCCGATGTGCCCGCGCCGCTTCTTGTGTAGTATGTCTTACCGTCGACAACTGCTTCGTCGGTTGTTGCCTTGAACTTTGTTGCAACCTTTGTAAAGCCGCCCTTTGTTTCGCCCGATGTTTTACCGTCGAGCAATCCGACCAATGTCATAAAGCGGGCTGTTGGGACTTTGGTAATTGTTGCAAATGCTCCCAAAATATCGCGGCTCTTGTTTGTGTCTACATTCTGCGCGGCAATCAAGAGAGCTGGTGTAATGAAAAGGTGACGGTTTTCTGACGGTACTTCGTCGTTATCCATTGCCGATGTTGCGACCTGTAATGCGGCGAGTACATCTGTACCAGCGAACAAAACTTCTTTTTTCTTTGTTCCTGCCAAACTTGCATATTTCGCAAATCTGAAAGCGTCCTGTTCGGGTACGACTTTTGTTCTGATGAACTCGGCGGCAAGTTTACCAAAGGCAAGCCCTGCGGTTTCCTCGTTATCCATGTTGTCAATGCTGAACTTTCTGCCGCGGTCATAGTTGAACTGCACGGTTTCATTTGTCATTGTGACATCGCCGTTTACATAGCCGCTATTGCGGTCATAATCTCCCAAGCCGTCCATGTCGAGCTTAGGGATAACAATTTCGTTTGCGTTTGCGCCTGCCTGTGCGAGTGTTGCGTCACTTTCAAGCACGGCGGTCTTTGATTCGTTCTGATAGACTTCGTCAAGAAGTGCTACATACTTCTTAAACTTTGCAATCTGATTAGCCATAGTTTAAAATCTCCTGTTTAATCTTTTTTAGGCGGCAATCCCATAACGGCGCGCGCCTGTGCGTCATCGTCTGACTTTCCGCCTTTTCCGCCCATTGCTGGAACTACGGGCGGGGTCGGCTTTGTATCGTCTTTCAAGATGTCCGACTGGTCTTTTGTGATTTCGGCGAAAATATCATCAAGATTCTTTCCCTTGCTTTCATCTGCTCCCAAGGCTTCGCACATTTTCGCGGTGATTGCGTCCTGTGTGATTTTGTTTACAAATGTTTTGCCCGAAAGGTACTCTTTTACTTTTCCCGAACGCTCCAAGCTGGCAATTTTTGCCGCGCTTTCTTCCTGCAATTTCTTGTTCTCCGCCTTGTACTTCTCGACATCGGCTTTTGTTTGGTCGTAGTCTTTGAACTTCTCCAGCGTTGCGTTGGCGGTTTCAAGCTGTTTCTTGATGTCGTCATAGTCGGCGAACTTCGCCTTTGCGCCCTCAATGTCCTTGCCGTTCTCTTTCATAATCTTGTCGATTACTTCTGATTCCAGCCCCAAACTTTCCAAAAAATCACGCTTCATTTTGTGTATCTCCCTACGCATTTTTTACGGCTTGCCAGCCAATAGGATAGAAACGGATTACGCGCCGTTTCGCCGCTATATACATAGTCATTTATAAAAATGGCGTTGTATGCAAAAAAAAGACGGCAGGGCGCGAGGTGCGGTGCGTTCCCGCCGTCGGTGTCTGTTGCTTATATAGTCATTTTTATAAATAGGGAAATTAGCGGAAAATGGGGCTGTCCAAAAAGAAACGGGCACTGGCTTGAACAGAAAGCAAAAGTAAAAGAACTTCTTTCCAGTGAAGAATATAAAACTCTCATGAAAAAGCGTTCCACTGAATGTGAAACTGTCTTTGGACAGACAAAAGGCAATTTAAAATTCAGGCGATTTCATCTTCGGGGAAAAGAAAAAGTAGGAATTGAATGGGGATTATTGATGCTGGGATATGATTTCAGGCAACTGATTCGATTAATGAACACCTAAGAAAAAAAACAATAAACGAAAATCTACAAAATTCATTTAACATAAAAAAGGCCGCCCTTTTTGAAGTCTGTTAATAACTTCTAGGACAGCCCCAATTGATAAAAAAACTTTTTATACTTTTTCCAAAAGTGCGGGCTATTCTAATTTGTTTATAAAGTTCGGGCTTCCACTTTTCTATTGCTGTTTCTCTAAAATAAAAAGCGGTGTGTAATGAACATTCTGAAAAGCTCCTATGCCAGCAAAAATCGCGTTCGCATGATAATATTTTGCTCAACATATAGCCTTTTCTATACGGGTCTTTAGAAAGCCAAACATTCATTATTTCATAAGCTCCACCGCGTTCTAATATCAATTCTTCTACCTTGATTTTTGCTTCTCTAAGTGTATTAAAAGTGTAAAAACTCCCGTGTACCATTCCGCGCGGTAATATCCAATACTTGAACGGTGGCTTTATTAGTTGCTCTAATGCTTCTTGAAAAGTTAATGTTTCCATTTTTACACCCCGTATTCTCTTACATTCTGTATATGTATTGCATAGACATTTTTATCTATATGCAAATTTGTATTGCCGCCGTGTATGATTTCGATTTTGCCAATTTCTGCTATCAGCATTTCGTTTGTATATCCGCGGGTAAAAATACATTTATTAAAATCGGGTGTGTTGTTAAAGTGATAAAGATTTCTGATTCTTTTATCCCAATACGGTTTTACTTCGCGGTATTCAATGCGCTTTTCGCCGCTCTTGATTTTGTCAAACCATACGCCTTTTAATACAAAGCGCAGACAGCGCGGATAATGCTTTTTTGCTTTCGGTAGCTCGTTTAAGTCTGTCATTTTATCCCCCGTCGTTTTCTTCGTGATGTGTGCCCAAGTCTATATTTTCGATTACAGCTATTACATTCAGCTATAAAAGAACCGCTGCGGGTTTGTTTCAATACGCCGCCGCATATTTGGCAGGGCACTTCTTTTACTCGCTGCTCCATAAATTGATTTATTGCTTTTGAGCGGTTTTTTCTCGGCTTTGACGTATAGATTCCAAGCTGTCTACAAATATTTTTATATTCTTTCCCTATCCATTTGCCGTCGGGTTCATCGCCTAAGCCGTCAGCCAGCATTTGCCCCAAGCCGTCTAATTGTCTGTACAAAAAATCTTTGTCGCTTTCTGTTAGCTCATATTTTTTCACTGCATACCTCGGTAACTGTCCCAGTCTACGAACTGCACGATTTTATCAACCTTGCGGGTGTAGAATAATTCGTGCTGAATTCGCAAATATAAATATGCGGTAAAACTTTCGCTTATCGCAAAATCCGATAGTTTCAGATAGCGGGCGATTATGTAGGTAATGGCATTGTGCGCCTTTTCCTCTTTGTCGCTTCTGCATAGTTCTGCTATGTGCCTGTTTTTCTGCGCCTTAGTGCTGATGTACTTTAGCGCGATTTTATAGCCCAGCGTGTACATGGAATTAAGCGCGTTTTGGTCGCCGTTTTCCTTATACGCCCACTGGTAGTTTAAAAGCCGCTCGTTGTCGCATTTCGGATTGTCAAAATGGGGCAGGGCGGGCTTTGGTTTCTCTGCTTCTTCGTTCGGTAACTCGCCAAAATCAAACTCCAGCTGGACGGGCTTCATTTAAGCCCCCCCCCCGCCTTATGACGGCGCGGTAACTTTGCCCCGTAAACTCCACCACCTGTGCGCTTTCGGTTAGGCGGTCGGCGGCGGCGATTCCCACATAATTCAAAAAATCCTTTTTATTCTGATTGCTGATTAAAACCGTAGGCTTTCGGCGGTTATAGCGTTCGTTGATAATCTGATAAAGCATATACTGTTCTTCTGCCGCCACAACCTCGCGCCCGATTTCGTCAATTACTAAAAGGCTAGCGCATCCGTAGGTGTCTAAGATGTCCTCTTCTGTTTCCTTTGCATTGAATGATTTTGCGCGGCGGATTTCCTCAACGATTGCGGGCGCAAGCCTGTAAAGCCCGCCGCACTCGTATACAATGCCGCTTGCTAGGTGCGTTTTCCCTGTGCCGACCGTACCTAAAAAAACGAGCGTCTGAAACTTCCCGCATTTTACAGCCTGTATGAAACTCTCGGCTTTTGCTTTTGCCTTGCGCCGCTCTTCCGTGTCGGTCTTGTATGTGTCTATGCTTTCGCTCCAGTAGCGTTCGGGAACTTGCCGCTGGTAGCGTTCTTTTTTCGCCCGCAAATCCTGCGCTTTTTCCCACGCTTTTATTTCTTCGTCGCGGGCTTGCCAGTGTTCCGTGTCGATTTTAAGTAAGTCCGATATTGTTTTAAATTCCCCCATTTTCTCCGCACCTTTTTTTTGTTTTTACATCAGATTAAAATAATCTTCGGGGATCTCGTTTTCTTTGCCCCACATCGCGCCCGCTTTCTTGCTTCCGCCTGTGTTCTCGTTCTTGCGCCGCTGTTCCCATGTGCGGACGCTTGCCTCCCAGTCTTTCATTTTTGCCGCGCCGACTTTCCAGCCTTTACTTTCGTAAAAATCAAAGAAAGCCTGTGCGTCCAGCCCGTTCTTTCTTTCCTCGCAATATGCGCGGATTTCTTCAACGGTAGGCTTTACGAACGCCGCCGCTTTTTTGGGCTTTGCCGTCTGCGATTCTGCGGGGCTTTCTTCGGGCGTTGCCGCCTTTTGTTCCGCCTGTTCGGTTTTCGCTGGCTCTTCCCTCGCTGGTTTCGTTCTCTGCTGGTACTGCTGATAGCGTTTTTGAGCCGCTTCTTTCCGCTTCTCGCTGATTGCCTTGTATTTTTCAGCTTCTGCGTCTATACGGCGGGCAATTTTCGCCCACAATGCCATTTCAAGCGTTCTGTCTTTAAACGGCGGGTTTTCGCCATACAGTCCGTAGTTTATCGTTGCTTGTATAAACTCGGTTTTGTATTGGTCGGGCAAATCCTCGATATAGTCTTTGTGAAAAACAAATGATTCTCTCATTGCTTTTTTCTCTCGTATTTCTGCGCTTCCATGTCGTAGATTCTGCGGCAAAGTTTTATTGCTTCACCCGTGTTGCCGCTTATATCCAGCGCACCATTGCATTTCAAGCAACAGGTCATACCGATATTAAGGCGGTGGTCTATAACAAAATCCCCGTATTTCGCGCGGTTCGCTTTTGTATTTCCTATGCGGTGCGCCCCCTGCGGCTGTCCGTCGCGCAATGGTCGCCCGCATACCTCGCAAACGCCGCCGCTGATTGCCAGCGCGTAGCGGCGTTGCTCTTTTTCCGTTTCTGTCATTCTTTTGTAAAAGAAACTTTTACGGATTCCGCTATAACGGAACGCACAAGTTTTTGACCGTCCCATGTGTTCAGATATTCTCTTACTTCGTGGGCTACAATTAGACTGATGTCTTTTTTGTCAAAGACTTTCTTTGCTAATCTTTGGACTTTTTTATCAACAATTTCTTTTACCACTTTAGGGTCAAGTTTTGCTTCTACTTCATCAGCTATTGCTGATTTAATCAAACTTTCTACTGTCATTTGTCTTTCTCCTGTTACGCGGGGCGTACAGCCCCGCAGATTTTATGATTTATGGATTATGAAGCGGGGGCGAACGCAAGCGTACGCATTGCTCGCGCTGCCGTAGTAGGCATAGCCATAGCTGCCGGCAATGCAGAAATAAGCCGCACTCGCTTCTTCGTCGTACAATGTCGAAAGCCAATAGTAGTGGCTATAATCTTCATCAAAATCAAAGGCTATGCGGTTGCGCCCTGTCTTGAAATATTCAAGCGCATTGTCGCCGAACATCTCTTCTTTGCTGATAAGCCCGCAACTTTCGGCGGGAATTCCCGCGTTATTCATTGCGCGCAAAAACTCGCTTTGCAAATACTGCCCCAGCTGTGTCATTTCAAAACGCTTTTCGTTGTTCAAATCTATTGCGCTTTCAAAAAGGCAATGGTCGAAAATCAAAGTCAAATCGCCGTTTTCATCTTTGCCAATAACTATGGCTTCGTCTGCGTTGATGTGTTTTCCATCAAAAGCCAACACCTCTTCGCCGTCCATTTTTACGGCTGGAACGGTAAAGGCGGGTAGTCTAACGCGGTCGCCGATTCGCACATTGTCAAAGTTTTTCAAAATTGATTTAGGCGTGTAGGTCATTTGTGAAATAACCCCCGTTTCCTCTGCTGGTGTTGATTCTGTGTTTGTCGCTGGCATTTTATCTGCGGCTGTGATTTCTGTTTTTCCGCTGATTTCCAGTGTTTCCGTTCCTGCGATGATGTTTACATCGCAATTTTTGATGTTGATATTCATAGTGTTTTACTCCTGTAAAATAATTCCTAAATCCGCCGCTAATACATGAGCGGCTTCTATCAGCTTCGCGCACTCGTCCGTTGAACTTTCGCTTTCGCCTATCGGGTGTATATGCCCGTTGATTTCCTCGTATGGGTAGCCCATTTCTTCGGTTGCTATCCGTTTGATTTCATCTTTTACGGCGTTGTATGAGTTTTGCGTTGCGTTGCAAATCTGCATGATATGCCCGTTAAGGTGGTGATTCTGCGAATGTTCCCCAGTCGTGCGCCTGTGCTTTGGCGGCTGAATGGTAAGCAGTACATAATCATTGTGCTTGTCGCGGCATTTTCGCAGTTCGCGTTTTATGTTCTCGCTCGCCCCTGCGTCGGCGGGCGGTTCAAATGCTATGCGCCCCGCGATGTTCACGCGCTTTAGTACATACTGCACCATTCCCGTCGCCCCTTAGAAAATGTCAAACGCTTGGTCTGCATCCGATTCCCCCGCCCTCTACGGGTTGCATTGTGTCAAATGACGGTTGCTGTGCTTTCGTCAAAGCCTGTTCTGCCAAATCTTCCGCGCTCGGCTGTGCGGGCGGGGCTGGTTCGGCTGGCGGCAATTCGGGCGCGTCACCGCGTCTGTTGCGCAGGGCGTTTTCAATGAACGCTATCAATTCGCGGGCGGTTTTCGTCTGCCTGTAACCGCTGTATGTCTTGATTTCTTCATTGCTGAAAATCCGCTTGCCGTTTGCGTATTTCGCTTCGCAAAGTTCTTTTATTCGCGCCTTTTCTTCGGGTGTCGATTCGCCGCCCTTTGGTGTGAACGGCAACTTTGCGGGCTGTTTCGGTTTTGCCGCCTGTTTCGGCGGTTGCGGTGTCTGCGCGTTTTCCTGTGGCTCGTTTTTATATTTAGTGCCGTCCCAGCGTCCAGCGTAGATGTCGGCGGCTACGCCTATCATTTTTAAGGCTGTGCTGAAAGCGTCTGTAACTGCCATTTTGTAGCCCTCATCATTGGAAACCGCCGCGCCTTTTTCCAGTGCAACAAGGCGGCTTCCCCCGATTCCCTCAATAGGCTCGCTCCATGTTTCGCCGTTCTTTAAGAAAACGGCAACCTGTGCAAATGCAAGTTTTTCGTTTCCCGCGCCCTGTTCAGTCCATAATTTTTGAACTTCGTATTTCCAGCCGATTCCTACAAGCCCGAACTTTTCAGTCATTGCCTTGTAACGCCACTGTGGGTTGATGTCTGTTTTTCCTTTCAGCTTGCCAGCCTGTATCTCGCGGAGCGCGTCTTTAGGCGGGCGGGCTAGTGATTCGTAAATCTTTACAGCTTCATTTGTGTCTTTCATGTCTGCCCCCTGTTAGAATGGTATATCTTCGGGAAAGTCGCCGCCGTCTGCGTCCGAATAGTCGCCCGCTGGTTCTTGCGGGGCTGTCGGCTGTGCCGCTCCCTGCGCTTCGTTGCCGCCGAGCAACTGTACATTGTTCGCAATGATACAAACCTTGCTGTATCTCACGCCGTCCTTTTCCCACCTCTGCTGGTCAAGGTAGCCGTCCACGGCTATCTGCTTGCCTTTGTGCAAATATGGCTTGATGTTTTCCGCTGTCTTGCCCCAAACGGTCACATCAAAAAAACTTACCTTGTCCGCCCATTCGCCGCCGCGCTTCTCGCTACGGTTTACGGCAATGCTAAGGTTTAGCCGTGCTTTGCCCGCTGTCGTATACGCAAAATCGCGCTCGCTTATGTCGCGGGTAAGCCGTCCGATTTCAATAACGCTGTTTAAGTCTGTCATTTCGCGCCCCCGTTCTGTGATTTGTAGAAATTGCAGAAGTCTTTGCAAAGGCAGTATTTTCCGCATTTACGGCTAACGGCTGGGCGGTGTTCTACATAGTGGCTGTTGCCAAGTTCGCCCGCGCAGTTTTCCGCGTCGATTTCCGTATCAAAAACGCGGATTGCTGTCTTGCGTCCGTTCTTCATTACCGCCCATTTGTCGCCGTCCGCCCAGCGTTCTTCGGGTGTGCATGGCTCTATATCGTCGTCGCCCTGTTTTTCGGCGGCTTCGATTGCCTTTACTTTTGCGGTGATTCTTTCGCCCGTCTGTGCGAGTTCTTCGGGCGTAACCTCAAACTCGTAAATGAATACGGGGGCTTGCGGGTAAGTCCTGTCGGTTTCCGCTTTTGTCATGCTGTGGTCTTTCAAACAGGCGATGAAGCGGCATTTATGAACATCTAAGCCGTTCTGCTTCAAAAGCCATGCGTAGGTCATGCCCTGCTTGTACCAGTCCGAAAAGTCGCCTTTCATCACCTTGTATACGCTGGCGGTTTTCCAGTCGTTGATGATTCCGCGCTCCATGTCGTAACTGTCTACAACGCCAGTTACGCGGCTGTTAGATACGGCGATGTCAAACTTTTCTTCGTGAAAGTTGCCGTCCTCGTATTTCTCCATGATTGCATGAAAAGCCGTGCCGAATGTCGCCCACACGCTGTCCGCCGCGTCTACGGTGAATTCTTCCCAGTGGCGTTCCTGTAAGATGATTTCTTTCACGCCTTTGTTGAGCGTGGTTGCTGAATACTGCCCCGCCTTGTTGTGGCGTTCAACGCTTACGGCTTTCACAAATGCTTCGGGCAGATGTAATCTATTTGTCACTTTCATCTTTTGCCCCCCCCCTGTGGTTCTGCCTGTACTTCTACGGCGCGGCAAACTACAACAAAGTCGCCGTCCTCGTTCTGATTAGCCTTGATTACCTCGAAGTAATCTTTATCGTTTGAATATCCGCGTAATTTCTCGCAGATTTGCAAAATTGCGTTTTTCATGTTCGCACCTCGTAAATCAATTTTTTAGGCTTCCGCGTTGCGCACCGCTTCCACCTTTTGGAACGGGCGGGATTTGAACCCGCCGAGCGTTTCCGCTTGCGCCCTCTGCGCCCGCTCCCTTATTCGCTGTCGTCGTCAAACGGCAGGCTTTCGGCGGCTTCCTTTTCTGCCGCGTCTAATGCTGTGTGCAGTCGGAGCATGGTTGCGCCTGTTGCGCTCATGGCTTCATACCAGCCTTTTGCAAAATGCAAATCACGCCCCTTTTCGCTGGTGTAAAAAAGCCAGTCTTTTTGAATATCCACGGCTTTCTGTAACAATTCTTGGAAGTTCTTATAGTCCGCGCTGTCGGTCATTTTCGTCGATGTCCGAGCATACCTCGCGCAATTCAGCAAGCCCAATCTCGCACCCGTCATCGCTGAAATACTGCAGTTTGCGCTCTTCCGTGCTGTCAAACTTGATGTCGAATGTGTAGCCGTTATCGCGCAGGGCTTTCTTGTACGCGCGAACGCCCGCTAAAAATCCCTGCAAGTTTGCGACCTTGCTTCCGCTTTCCTCGCACTGCAAAACCTCTTCTTTCTCGTGTGCCGTGTAGTTCAACTGCTGGAGTAAAATCAGCATGATTTGCGGTATCGGGATTTTCTTTTTCTCTTTTTCCTGTTCCTGCATTTCTCGTACCCCCTTGTCAAATGCAATGTTTTTCTTTCAGCTTTGCCAGTGCTTCTTCGCCGCTGTGGGCTACAAAGGCAACGCCGCCTTTTCGGTTGATGTCCGCTATCCGTTCTTTCTGCGCGGGTGATAGCCGCCCGCCGCTCGGTCGCTTGCACTCAATCGCTACAAAACGCCCTATGTTGTCGTAGCCCTCGAAGTCGCAAGTTCCCGCGTCCGCCGTCTTGATGAAGCGGCGGTTTGCTCCCTCGCCGATTGTGAAACAGCCCGTGTTTATGCGCTGGATTTTCAAGCCCGTTACTTTAATTACCTGTTTCACTTGCTGAATTACCGCGCTTTCGGGAATATCTTTTAATTCCATTTTGCGCCCCCGTCGTTTATCGCATTGAGGGAAAAATCAACCTTGCGGCGGAATTCAAAAACAGAATTTGCTTCATGCCATAAAAAATGTGTCGGGCTGTTCGGCTCACAATTGTCGCCCGTGATAAAACTTAATTTTCCGTCGCGAATTGTTGCCGCTGTCCCCCTGTACTCAACATGAACGCCTCGCCTGTCCGCCGTTCCCTTGCAGTCGTAGTTAATGCCGCGCGATTTCTGCCAGTCGCTGAATTGTTTTGTGAATTGCTGGCGGCTGATTTTTCCCGCCCTGTAGTTGGTGATTAGTTCGATAGGGTAGCCGCTCATTGTGCGCCCCCTGTTTTCAAAGCATGGTCTTGTATCATGCTTTCAAGCCATTCTCTACGGCTGATTAAAAAACACTCCCACGCTTCTTCGCACATGGCTTCCGATGTTTTGATTTCGTAGTTTTCGATGATTCCCGCTTTCAGTGCCTTTTCTTCCAGTTCGCGGATTTCCCTAAACAGCGGGTTGTTGCTGGTGTTCCTTTTTGCCATTTTCAGACCTCTTGCAAAAAAAATAAAACCCGCTTCGGATTGGTCTGTTATCCGTTGCGGGTTTTGATTTACGAGTTACCGTAAAATAGTCGCTCGTACCGAAACAAGCGGCTACTCAACAGACCAAAAAGTAGCCGATCGTTTTTGAACCCGTGGCTACTTTTTCGCCTGTTGTTGATAAAATCAAGTGTCGACATTGACTAAAAAAGGTATTTTCAATAATATATACATTCGCACTATTGTGTGCAGAAAATTGTATTTTAGGTCTTAACCCCGTTCGTGAGAGACCTTTGGAGGACAAGAAAGTGGTAAAAATCAGACTTAAGAAGTTTGGTACAAACAAACGCCCCTTCTATCGTATCGTAGTTGTGGACTCACGCAAACCGCGTGACGGAATGACAATCGAAGAGATCGGACAGTACCATCCTATCGACGTTGAAGAAAAGCAGGTTGCCTTTAAGGAAGACCGCGCAAAGTATTGGCTCAGCGTAGGCGCACAGCCTTCACCAATTGTAAAGAAGATTTTCAATACAAAGGGTCTGTCTGTAGCAGGAACAGCAATCACCAAGTAGTTTTCGGAGAGTAGGTAATGGAAAAAGACCTGATTGAATACATTGCAAAATCATTGGTCGATGATCCAGCTTCAGTCTCCGTAACGGAAACCGAGGGTGAGCGCGGACCTGTTCTTCAATTGAGCGTTGCCCAGAGTGATATCGGTAAGGTTATTGGCAAATACGGTCGTATTGCAAAAGCTCTGCGTACTGTTTTGAGCGCATCCGCTAACAAAGACGGAAGGCGTTACAGCCTGGAAATTCTGGACTGACGGCATCGATGGTAGAGCAGTTTGTAGTGGGCGTTGTTCGTGGTACACACGGTATTGCGGGCGAGTTAAAAGTAGAAAGCACTTCCGGCGAGTACGAACACTTTGTTGGTATGGAAGAAGTGACTTTGACACATGGAACGGAGTCAAGGCTGTTCAAGGTTGAATATGCCAAGCCGGCTTCTGGAACATTGTATCTTAAACTGGTTGGAATAAGTACACCTGAAAAAGCTGCAGAATACAACAGGTGGCAGATCGTAGTTCCAAGAAAAAACGCGCACCCTTTGCAGGAAGGTGAGTGGTACATTGAGGATCTTAAGGGATGCTCGGTGATTTATTATAACGGAGCGGTGGAACCGGAAGATGATTCCGAGTCTGTCGTTGGGACTGTCACAGACGTAAAGGAAGGCGGATCGGGTTATCTCGTTGAGATTTCGCTGTCCGAGAGTTGTTCCTTGCTGCGTGAAGATGTCAGAATGTCAAAGGGTTCAAAGCCCAGAAGCGTTTTTGTTCCATTCAATGATGAATTTATTGGAACAGTTGATGTTGAGCGTAGAAAGATGCGGCTGATGCACCTCTGGATTCTGGAGTAATTCCATGAAATTTACTGTGCTGACCTTGTTTCCTGAGATACCGCGTGCTTTTTTTGAAAGTTCGATCATGGCAAAAGCGGTGGAAAAGGGAATTATTGCCTACGATTTGGTGAATATCAGGGATTTTGCCTTTGATAGACACCGTACTTGTGATGACGCTCCGTATGGCGGAGGAGCCGGACAGCTTTTGTTGCCGGAACCTTTAGGACGCGCTTTGGACAGCGTAGAGGCTTATAAAAAGCAGAAGCATGTGGTTTATGTCACGCCGAGCGGAAAGCCTTTTACACAAAAAAAAGCACGTGAATTCAGTCGGATGGACGAACTTGTTCTTGTCTGCGGAAGATACGAAGGTATTGACCAGAGGATAATTGACACTTACGTTGACGAAGAAATCTCCATAGGGGATTATGTCATGTCAAGCGGTGAAGTTGCAGCCACAGTTATTGTCGATAGTGTTTATCGGCTGGTGGAAGGCGTCATAACCGAAGAGTCACTGGACGAGGAAAGTTTTACCGGCGCGCTTTTGGAATATCCCCAGTATACACGGCCGAATGTTTACAGGGGCCTGGAAGTACCCGAAGTTTTGACGGGCGGCAACCATGAAGAAATCCGAAAGTGGCGGCTTCGTAAGAGCCTTCAGAAAACGCTTATGAACAGACCTGATCTGATTCAAAGGGCAAGACTGACTGGTACTCTTTCTGAAGAGGCCGAAAAAATGATCGAAGAACTTGCGGACTTTGTTACGTACAAAAATGACCGCAAGAACAGCCGTAAGCTTAGAGCGTTAAGAGCCCGTTATGAGCGAAAACATTCTTCCAAAGCAAACGGTGATGACTAGGAGAAAAAAGATGGATCTTATTAAAACCATTGAAGAAAAGCAGAAGAAACCCAATGCAGAGACTTTTAAGGTAGGAGACACTGTAAAGGTTCACTTTGAAATTATCGAAGGAAAGACAAAGCGTATTCAGATTTTTGAAGGACTTGTTATTTGCATGAAGAATTCAGGAATCGGCAAGACATTTACTGTACGCAAGACAAGTTACGGTGTTGGTGTTGAGCGTGTATTCCCCCTTCACAGCCCGCGCGTAATGAAGGTTGAACTTGTACGCCCCGGAAAAGTTCGCCGCTCAAAGATTTACTACGTTCGCGACAAGGTTGGTAAGGCTGCAAAGATTAAGGAACTTCTTGGTCCCAAGGCTATGGCAGCATTTGCAGCAAACAGAGCCGCGCAGAAGGCTGCAGACGCAGCAGAAGTTGCTCTCAATGCAGAGATAAAGGCAGAAGTTGCAGCAGAAGCAGCAGCAAACAAGGCCGCAAAGAAATAATTATTGATCCGCTGGACTCAAAAAAGTTCAGCGGTTTTTTTATGTCTTCTATACAGATACAGGGCCGTAATGTTTATGCGGCTTCAAATTCAAATTCTTCCATAATAAATGACGGTGACAGTGTTCTTGTGCGCGTAGAAAAGCCGCTTGGTGACGGTGCAAGCCTTGTTTTGCTGAACGGACAGCGCATAAAAGCTTTTTGTGCAAAAACCCTGGCGGCAGGAGAAACTTTCAGAGCCGTAGTTTCACATTCACAGGACGGGCGGCTCTTGCTTACAGTTTCTGAAAAGTCCGGCGCAAACAACAGTATTGAACCGCGGCTGGCAGATTTTCTTGTTTCAAATGCAATCCAAAGTGACGGAATTTCGGTACAGATTGTAAGGCTTATGCAACAGTTTGGTGTAAAAATTGACTGCGGTATTCTGCGGCGTGCCCGTGAATTGTCTGCAAAATTTCCCGGAAAAGAAAAACTTGCAGCAGAAGCAGCCTCAATTCTTATGGAAAAAGGCATAGAACCAGAATATTCGCTTGTCTGCAGAATGCTAGGCATTACGGACGGCAGTTTTGATACCTCACCGCAGTCACAGAATCACGGGGAAGAGCAGAAGTTTGCAGACGGGGAGGGAACGTATTTTGGACTGTTCGGCAAAATTCCTCAGGCAAAGGAAGGACTGCTTGCTCTTTTGAACCACTCATCATTTTCTTCTGACAAACATTGGATTTGTGTTCCGTTTGAGCTGAACAATGCACATTTCAAGGCAAAAGGTACCCTGTCTTTTTTACTGAATCTTAATTCAAAATTAACTGAAAAAATAAGAATTAAATGTAATACAGACTATACAAATTATATTTTTGTGCTATACTATAGAAAAAGCAAGGTAAAGGAAGTGCGGTTCTGTACATTACCGCCGCTTTTGACCTCACAAATTCATAACGAGGAAAAGTGGCTTGGAGACTTGTTTAGTTCCGGCATGAACACAAGCAATTCTGTGCCAGTAACCTATTCCTCCTTGACTTTAACTGAAAGCCTTTGCGCTGATGACCAAATTCCCATTACATTTGAAGATATTGTATGAGCATTAAAGAAGTTCTTTCGGCTGTTTCGCTGAAGTATCCCGGTGATGCAGAGGCTCCTTTTATTACGGCAAAATCAAAGGGTGAGCTTGCAAAAAAAATGATTGAAATTGCCCGCGATAATTCTGTTCCGATTGTGCGTGATGAGCTTTTGGAAAATGTCCTTTCGGTTGGTGAAATAGGTGAATGTATTCCCGAAGAGTCATGGAAGGCAGTTGCCGCTGTGTTTGCCATGATTTCAAGTCTGGAAGAGAGAAAAAGATGAATGTAAAGTTGGATTGTTCAAAGATAACTCTGGGAGTACGCTACAGTGCTCCTGTTTTTTTTGATGACGGGCAGAATATGTTTCTTGCTGCGGGTCATCCTGCAAAACCTTACCATATAGAAGCTCTTAAAAGATGGTCTGTTCCGTTTCTGCTGACAGAAGGACATCCTATGAGTGAAATAAGGCAGACTTTTGTTCCTGAAGATGACGGACTTGAAGAACTGGAAGAGTTTGAAGAAGATGAAGATATTGGCGAACTGGAGCCGCTTTGAGTTCAACAAGAGAAAAAGGAGTTTGCGGGGAAAACCGCGCTGCTGAATTTCTGGTTTCAAAAGGGTATAAAATCATTGACAGAAATTTCAGAAACAGGGGCGGTGAAATAGACATTATCGCTTTTAAGGAAGAGACTCTCGTTTTTGTAGAAGTAAAGACTCTTCCGAACGGAAGCCCGGAACTTCTTGCACACGAACTTGGCTATTCAAAACAAAATAAGATTATTAAAACCGCTAAATGTTACCTGCAAAAACATCGACAATATAGTAACGCTTATGTTAGATTTGACGTTCTGGCCCTGGATGTTCCTGGGCTGGAAAGTGTTCATCATATTGTCAGTGCTTTTTCGGAGTAATACATGCAGGTTGCAGAAAATGTAAAAAAAGATTTATCCCTTTCTCCCAGAATTATGGAACTTAGAAAAAAAATCAATGATGAAAATTATATAAACTCGGCGGTGGATCGGATTGCGGTTATTATGAGCCGGCATATTGTTGACTCGCAGGGTGTTACGGGAAACGGTGTTGATTTTCTGCTACGGAGATAGATTTTTTGCGCCTTTTTTAACGGCTTGTGGGTATGGAATATATTTTTGAATTGATTTATACTGAATATATATGAGCAGAGACAGACATTCCAGAAGACATGGAAATAATTGGCGCGGCGGCCAGAGACGTGACAGGGACGATTTTAACATTGTTCCTGCCAAAAGTACATTTAGACCTCCAAGATCCGTTACCCCTGAACAGATAAGGGAAGATGAAAACGCCATAAGAGAATTCAAAAGCAGCAATCAGCCAGTCTGTCCAAAATGCGGATTTGCTATCGGGGATCTGACAAGTGCGCTTCCTGACAGAACTACCGGTGAACCCATTCACTTTGACTGCGCCCTTGATGAACTTATGCAGACAGAAAAACTTGCTCCCGGTGAAAAAATCGCGTATATAGGACAGGGACGTTTTGGTGTTTTGAACCGCCCCAATCCGCATGATGTAAAGCATTTTACGATAACAAGAATAATTGAATGGGAAGACAAGGATTCAAAGGGGCCGTGGCGCTCCGAACTTGCCGAACTGTTCAGCCATGTAAGATAATGCAGTTTTTTGGGAAACTAAAGTTTTTGTAGCTTTCCAGTATTTTTGGTTGCAATGATTTTCAAAATCTTCTATAATAGCAAAACATTCGCCAGGATGGTGGAATAGGTAGACACAAGGGACTTAAAATCCCTCGGCTGCAAACAGCCGTGCCGGTTCGATTCCGGTTCCTGGCAGATGTAAGACAGCCTCAAAAGGGTTGTCTTTTTTTTTGGGAAAAAATTATGTATACAGACACTCATTTTCACTTCAGTTACTTTTCACAAAACGGCGAAGACTTTGGTACAGGAATTCTTGAAACTATGGCAAAAGATTCTGCATTTTTGGGACTTGATGTCGGTACAAAATGTGACGATTTGCTTAGCCGCCGCGATTTTATTTCTGACTGCATAGAAGCAATTTCTGATTCAAATACAAAGCATAAGTGTGAGAGGATGATAAGGTTCAGCGCGGGAATCTGGCCTGACGTGGAGTCTATTAAAAACCGTGAGTCCTGTATGGAAACACTGCGCGAACAGATTGAAGAATTCAAAGAAGAAGGTGATGTTTTTTCAAATCATCTTGTGGCAATAGGTGAAGCCGGACTGGACCATCACTGGAATCCTTCTGGTGCAGACGGAAGAAGCGAAGATGATTTTGATACCGCCGTTTATGAAGGTGAGCGCGAACTTTTTGCCATGCAGCTGGAACTTGCACGCGAACTTGACCTGCCGTTTATTGTTCATAGCCGCGACGCTTTTGACGATACGCTTGATGTAATAAAAAACTGCGGCTACAACAAAGGTGTAATCCATTGTTTTTCTTACGGAATGGAAGAAGCCAGAAAATTTCTGGATTTGGGCTGGTACATTGCATTCGGCGGCGGCGTCACTTATACAAAGAAAAGCCGTATGGATGAAATGAATGAACTTCTGCGCTTTGTTCCAGATGACAGAATTCTTCTTGAAACAGATGCACCGTATCTTGCGCCGGTTCCACTGAGGGGAACAGAAAATTCTCCTGTTAACGTGCGCTATACTTATGAATTTATTTCACAAAGACGCGGCGTTTCAATAAAAAAACTCTGCGATATTGTAGACTCAAACTGCAGGACGTTGTTCAATATGTAAAAAAAAGGGGCTGTCTTAGAAGTTATCCAACACTTCATAAGGACAGCCTTTT